>OLNE01001163.1_pt1 | contig 19926 bp, 11 predicted proteins | sample 1672431 | NCBI WGS metagenome assembly OLNE01 (sample SAMEA3136685, study PRJEB25190) | human gut metagenome | reverse complement strand
CGTTGCCGGACTCGTCCTGAACAAGCTGGCAGGCGGGCGTCTCATAGAAGACCTCGAGGCCCTGGCCCTCGGCCCAGGAGCAGATGTCCTGCATGCCGTTGCCCGTGTTGTAGGGCTTGGGGCCGAAGTCGAAGGCGAAGTAGCTCACGGCGTAGTCGTCGATGTTCTGGATGGCGCTCGTCCACTTGGCGGTGGAGTCGACCATCTGGGCACCGGCCTGCTCGCCGAGGTCCCACAGCCACTTCAGGGCCTCGCCGGAGTTGTTGGCCCACAGCATGACCTGGTCATGGCGCGAGCGGTGCGAGCAGTCCTGGTTGATGAGGGATGCCACGGCGGCCACGCCGGCCGGGTCGGATTCGTCCTTGAGCACGGAGTCGCAGGTGTTGCCCTGGCTGGAGGCGGCGTCCTCCTTCTGGAGCAGGGCGACCTTGGCGCCGGCCTGGAAGGCCGAGATGGCGGCGGGCACACCGGCGGCACCGGCGCCGACGACCACGACGTCGTAGTCGTAGGTCTCGGCGATGTCGGTGATGGGGTCGGGCTGGGCGAAGAAAGAAGGCGTGGGCGTGGTGTTGGCGACGCTGGGGCCCTCGGCTGCCAGTGCTGCTGCGGCGTTGCCGGCGACGGCTGCGACGGCGGCCAGGCTTGCGGCGCCCTTAACGGCGGTGCGACGGGTGATGGATGCTGCCATGATGAACCTCCTGTGACGTTGGTTTCCTCTCCGCTCGGGTGGAAGGTGGTCGCGCTGCTTTGCCTTGCGCTTGGTGCGCTTGGTACGCTCGGCATCGCGCTTTGCCTTCTTCCTCGGCGGCTGGCCCCATCCTAGGTCGCGCCGCTGGCCCTTCTCCATAGTCCGTCTGTTGGTTTGCGGGTGTGTTGTCGTAACCCGGGGCGTAACCCACTTGTTTTACCTGCGAAAATGAAATAATGTCCTATTGAAAAGTCGGCGGGTACAAACAAGGGGTGATGAGGTTGGGACGTCGCGGTAGCGATGCTGCAGGGGACGGCGAGACCGTGCGCAGCGGTGCACCTGTGTTTGCGGCCCCCACTGTGGCCGACGCGCGCGTCGCCAACGCCGATACCGTCGATCCTTCGTTATCCGACGGGGACCAAGGCCCCCTGTCCCTTCCTCACGTGTGCTGGTTCTTCATGGGTCTGGGCGTCTATCGTGCTTGGATTGAGGTCTGCTTCGTCGGCTCGTTCGTGTCCTATCCCGCCCCGTATGGCATGAGGTCGCTTTTCGACGTTGCCTGCGTCGCGGTGCTTTTCGCTCTCGCCGTTTTGGCTCGCCGTGTGTCGCCGCTGTCAAGCAAACCGGGGTTCGGTGCGTGCTCGGCCGCCCTCATGGCGATTGCGGCCGCACTGGGGTTCGTCGCCCTGGCGTGCCCCCAATGGGCCGGTGTCCTCAGCCTGCCCTCTTCAGTGATTGGCGGTGCGGGTGTCGCAATCACCATCCTGCTGTGGAGCGAACTGTACGGCTGCCTCAGCCCCATGCGCATCGCGCTGTACTACGCGCTCAGCCAGCTTGTGGGTGCTGCGGTCATCTGGACGCTCAAGGGGTTTGCGACGCCCTGGCTCGCCGCATGGACGTGTGCTCTGCCGTTCATCTCCCTGGCGATGCTGCGCGGTGCCTTCAAGACATTGCAACCCGAGCAGCTCCCGCATCCTGCCGTGGCTCGTTTCAGCTTTCCCTGGAAGCCGGCGGTGCTCGTGTGCGTGTACGCCTTCGCCTTTGGCCTGCAGGAAGCCAACACCTACGCCATCACCGGCCCGCATTCGGGTTTTGGGCTCATCGCGGCCTCGGCCAGCGTGGTTGTGGGAATCGTCCTGCTTGGGCGGCGCGTCGAGTTCGGCAGCCTCTACTCGATGTGGCTCCCGGCGCTCATGATGGTGTCGCTCGTCTTGAGCCTTGTCGGCGCGGTCGGTGCGTTTTGGACGAGCTTCTTCATGAGCGTGAGCTATGGCGCGGCGGAGATATTCATCATGACGATGGTCGGGTCGCTGTGCCATCGCTACGGGGTGAGCGCCGTCTGGATCTTCGGCATCGAGCGTGGTGTTCGCATGCTTGCGATGATGGCAGGCCGCTTTGTCGAGCCCCTTGCGCACGGCTGGCCCGTTGCGGCAATCGTCGTCGCGGCGGCAGCGGTGGGTACCTGGCTTATCTTTTCGGAGCGCGGCACGTCTGCTAGCTGGGGTATTGTGCTCTACGAGGAGGGCGACGACCTTTACCGCACCGCCGTGCGCAACGCTTGCGGCCGTCGCTGCGCCGAGCTCGGACGTGCCCATGGCCTTACCGAGCGTGAACAAGAGGTGCTGTTCCTCCTTGCCCAACACAAGACCGCCGGCGACATCGAGCGGGAGCTGTGTGTGGCCCACGGCACGGCCAAGGCCCACATCCGCCACGTGTACAAGAAGCTCGACATCCACGCCCGCGAGGAGCTGTTCGACCTGGTAGAGCAGGGAGACGAGGGTCGATAGGGGAAGTGCCGCTCGTGGGGATTTTGGGCTTCAGATGACTGAGGCTTTTGTATGTGACCATGGTTGTTGCACGGGATGTTCCCTGCGGTTGCGTAATCGTTGACGCATGGCTAGGCGGTAGCTTTCCCTGCTAGACAGCCTATTTTTCAAATGCAAAAAAGGGCGGGCATCCGAGTGGATGCTCGCCCCGATGGTTGGCGCGAATTTTTGCGATCGGCGCACAGCTGCGGTGCCCTTGGCACCCGCACCGCCCGCATTACCTCGCCTTTTGCCTTACAGCGCAGCCAGGATGCGGCCGACGAGCATGCCGTGGGTCATGGCCATGCCGTGGCTGATGCCCGGGCAGGGGAGCGGGTAGTCCACGAGGAAGCGGCCGCCCTGCGCGTTGCCCACGGCGTACAGGCCGGGGATGACGTCGTCGTTGGTGTCGAGGACCTCGAAGTCAACGGTGGTCTCGAGGCCGCCCATGCACACGAGCAGCACGGTGTCGGTCAGCCTGTAGCCGTAGAACGGCGGGTTCTCGATGGCGAACATGCGGTCGGCGCGCTTGCCGAAGTCCTCGTCGACGCCCTTCTTGGCCAGCTCGTTGTAGCGCTCGATTGTGGCGCAGAACTCCTCCACGGGCACGCCCATCTTTTCGGCAAGCTCCTCGATGGTGTCGGCCTGCACGCCGGCGTCGGATGCCATGGCCTCGTCGAACATGGCCTGCGAAATGTAAGCGTTGCGACCGTAGGCGCCGCCGGGCACCTTGTCGTCGTCAACGTACCAGCTCACGTTGCCGTGGCCGCAGTCCATGTACTGCAGCTGGTTGGGCCACTCGGAGTCGAAGACCTGCCAGGCAGTCTTCTTGGGCAGGCGGCTGAGCTGGTTCTGGAAGGGCTGACCACCCACGTCCTCGTTCACGAAGCGGTCGCCGTTAACGTCGGTCAGCAGGAAGGCGTCCATGCCCAGAGGGCCGCCCAGGTGGTGGGTCATCGGGGCAAGGGGGCCGTCCTCCATCTTGGCGCCGATCCACATACCCATGCACTGGCCGTCACCGGTGTTCGTGGGGTCGCCGGCGGCGTCGCGGTTGGGGAAGATGCTGGCGAAGCGCGTGGCCCACGGCACGTAGTAGGACATCATGTCCTTGTTGCCGGCGAAGTCGCCCGTGGCGAGCAGGACGGCCTTGGAGGCGTTGACTTGCGAGTAGTTGCCGTCAACGTCCTGGCAGATGACGCCGGTGACGGGGCCCTCGTTGTTCTCTCGGACGAGCTGGCGGGCCCACGTGGAGAACTTGAAGGTCACGCCTGCCTCGACGCAGATGTTGTAGATGGCCTCTACCCAAGGTGCCATGGTGGGAAGCGTAATCTGGCAGTCGCTGAAGATGGGATAGAAGTCGTCCTCAGTGTGGGAGTTATCGGGCTCGGGCCAGTGCGTCTTGCGTACGGAGAGGTGGCCTTCCTCTGCGTCGTAGGGGTCGCTCTCGTTCTCAACGACGTACTTGCCCTCCATCGGGGCGAGGAACCAGTCGAACGCCTCGCCGGAGTTGTCGGCCCACAGGTTGAGGATACGCTGGTTGGGACGGTAGCCGCACTCCTTCATGAGCTGGCCCACGGCGGCGTTGCGGTCGATCTTGATGCCCAGGTCCTCCTGGATCTTGCCACCGATGGTGCCGAACTGGTTGGAGCGGCACTGCCAGGTGTCGGCCTTCTCGATGACGACGATGTTCTTGGCGCCGTTCTCAACGGCGGCGCGGCAGGCGCACAGGCCGGAGAGGGCAGAGCCGATGATGACGATGTCGGCGTCGACGGTCTCCTTGATGTCGGCTGCGTCGATGGGCGCGGGGGCCTGCATGAAGGAAGGCGTGTAGGCGGTGCTCTCCTGAGCCTCATCGGCCAGGGCGCTCGTCACGGTGCCGGCCAGGGCGGCCGTGCTGGCGACGGCGGCCGTACCGGAGATGAACGAACGGCGAGAAAGGTTTGCCATGTGTTGCTCCTCGTTTCGCGTGCGGACAAAAACGTGTGGCCGTTCCTTGCGACCACACAACGCAACGCATCGTATGTCGATGTGGCATGTAGGCGCATCGTCCAAACGGGTCACTGTTTATTGGCGGCATTTCCTCAGGTAGAATGGGGCGTTTGAGGGCACATCGACAATTTTGGTCAGAGTTTTTTCGGGGGGCAGAGAGCATGGGCGTGCAAGACAAAGCGGCATCAAAGGGCGCTGATGCCAGCTCAGGCTTCTTTGCGTGCTGCATCGTGAGCCTCGGCCTGTACTGGGCTTGGACGTTTTTCTCGTTCAACCCGCCCATCTCCTCGGCGTTCCCCGTGGCCGTCCTGCATGTCACGTCGATGGTTGGTGCCTCTGTTTCCTTCATTGCTGTGTGCCTGTTGCGCCACCGCATCGCGCCGCTTTGTGCGCGCAAGACCCTCCTGATTGTATGCAGCATGCTGACGGCCGCCACGACGCCGCTCTACCTGATGCCTGGGGTTCCTGGGTCCGTCGCCCTCGTGGCGGCGTGCCTGTCGGGCGCGGCTGTGGCCCTCATTGTCTGTGCGCTGGCCGAGGCGTTCGCGCGACTTTCTGTGGGGCAGCTTCTCAGTGGAACGATTCTTGTGTTCCTTATTGCCTATGCAGTTTTGCTATTGCTATCTGGGCTTTCGGTATTCGCGCCGCGCGTGGTGGTCGTGATTCTGGCGAGCTTGCTGCCTGTGGTCTCCGCGCTGCTCGTTATAGCCGGCGGGGCATCGGTGTGCTGTGGTGGTGCGAGCGGAGCAGCTGCTTGTGGTGCGAGCCGGGAAGCGCCTGGTACCGGTATCTCGATTGCGGGCCAAGGGAGCCAGGTGGCGCCCGGTGGTGAAGCCGCGGTTGCAGCTGTGGCGAAGACGGGCCAGGGGTCATCGGCCAAAGACGCTGCCCACACGGAGTTTGCGGCGCTGCCGTGGCGGACGTTTTGCGTGATTGCTTGCATGTATTTTGCCATTGGCGGCATCCGCGTGTACGTCGAACATGTGACTGGCGACCTGATGATGAGCCCCGTGTGGCTTGGTGTGGGCATCGTGGTCCTTGCGCTTGCCTTCACCGGCGTGTTCTGTGCGGCCAAAAGGCCCATTGCCTCGCTCGGGGCGCTCTACAAGATAACGCTTCCGCTGGTCGCCGCTGCCTATGCTGTTCTCCTGACGGTGGGGCAGGACCATCCGGAAATCCTGGGTTTCATCGCTCAGATTGCTTGCCTCGTCACTGAGTGCCTGTGCTGGGTGCTCATCGTCGACCGTGCGCGACGGGGCGTTTCGGCCCTGTTGGTCATCGGTGCCGGTCGCTTTGTTGTGCAGCTTGGCATGTCGCTGGGCGAGCTTGCGGGTTTTGTGGGGATGAACAACATGTCGTTGTTCGGCACGCTGGTCATCTTCCTGCTCGTGCTCTCGTTTGTTTTCCTGTTTTCCGAGCGCGAGACGTCGCTGGGTGCAAAGGGGCAGGCAGATGAAGCGGCCGGGCTTGAGCCGGGCGCTGTTGCGGACAGTGGTTCGGAAGGCCCGACGCCCGATGCCGCTGCGGCGGAGCCCTCCCAGCCCGTGGCCCCCGCCGGTCCGCTGTATCCGCCCGAGTGGAACCTGACCGAGCGCGAAGATGAAATCCTGAGCCTATGGGTAACGAGCCACGGCCTGCGCTCGATAGGCGAGACGCTCGGTCTTTCGGAGTCCACCGTCAAGACGCACGTGCGCCACATTTACGAGAAGTGCGGCGTCCACAGCCGCGCCGAACTCATCGCCCTGCTAGACCGCGTGCGTCAGGGGTAGAGGGCTTGGGATTTGCGCTCATGTCCGGGCATTTGGGGTATCGCCCGCCAAAGCGTGCCTTGACCATCTCGGCTAGATGGCCCTGACCCATGTCGTACAGGTTTTCTTCGGTTACCCAGCCGTAGCGCACGTATTTGTCCGCAAGCTCCGCACAGTACGAGCAGTCATAGCACTTGCGGTTGCAGGTCGAAAGTCTTTTGAAGTAACCGCTGGTATCGAGGGACTTGTTGTCGATATAGGCGCTTTTCTCCACGTTGTAGAACCCGATGCTCGAGCACATCAAGTCAAGCAGGTTGCCGTCGTACGTTTCCTCAAAGTAGGCGGTGCAGCTGCGCAAGACTTTGCTGGCGAGCATGTCTCGCCCCACGATTTTGAAAAAGCGTGCAGCTCCGGCCTTGGCGTACAGCCCGAGCTCCTCCGGGCGCACCCAGTTCGAACGGAAAATCTCGCCACGGTCTTTCTCGATGCGTTCACCGCAGGCAAATGAGAATGACTGGCCTTCCGGGCGGGATTCTTGCGAGCGATGTGAGATCAGGTTCATGTGGAACGTGCGATAGGGGCACTTGTACAGGCAGCCCTCATTTACCATGAGCTTGACTTCCAAACCGCAACGGCGAGCGATGGTTGCCAGAAGCTTGAGGTCGCGATTGATGCTCGTTGCTGGCGTGAATGTCGTCGCTCCGGCGTCTGCGAAAGCCTGAGCGCGTGAGACGCAGTCAATTTCCGAGAGCACAGAGGCCGATATCTCGATATTGGGGCATGCGGCGCGGACCTGCTCAATGTGAAATGGGTTGGCGAGCGTGATGGCTTCAACACCATGGTCTTCGTGCATGCGACGCACGAATTCTACCAGGCGTTTCACGACATCCTTGTCATACCACGAGCTCCCGCCGCACGTGGCGTTCACCGTCATGTCCACTCCGACACCGGCTGCATGGATGCGGTCGGCAATGTGCACGAACTCGCCTTCGGTCATCCGGTCACTGCCGCCGGCCCTGCCCGAACCCGCTATTTCCTGGGGGATGTTGAGGTACACCTCACGAACGCGGTTGCCTCCGCGTGCATTCAGGGCGAGTTGGGCATCCAAGACGGAGATGTCGCCGTTGTAAGGGAAGGAGAATTCGAGTCCGGCCATGGCTTCTGCTCCAGTTAGATGACGGTTTTTGCTTCGTTCGCGCTCGATGCGCGACATGCTTCGACAAGGGCGGCAAGAGGAGTGCGGGCAACCTCGGCGATGCCAGACGGGTTTCGGCGGGCGGGGAGCTTTCCATTGGAAACCATGGCATTCACGCGGTACACGCTCACGCCAAGTGCCTCGGCTGCTTCTTCTGTTGAAATGAAGCCCGCGGAATCATCGGCTACCTCGGCGCCGATATGCGCCACGCCGCTGGTAATGGGCGGAGCCCATTCCAGGCGCTCTTTGGCCTCGGCCAGCGTGGGGCGCGAGAACGGCTCAATGCGGGGATAGTGGGCCTCGAAGACATCGGGAGCGATTTGCAACACATAGCCGCCCGGGACTGCGACGCCGTTGATGAGGACGTCCCATCGGGGCTTGCCGGTTGCTTCGTCGGTCTTTTCCACCCAGCTGCGTTCTTGATGCGACATGGGGTCTCCCTTTGCTAATCAGAAGGCCCGGCGGCCCATTTTGAGACCGCCGGGCAGAACAGTTTCAAACAGTTGTGTACGATGCCGGGTGCCCGGATCTACAACTGCTCATAGGAGCTGCGCGGTCGTTATGCGCGGCCGGTTACTCCCAGGAGTCGAGATGCGCTGCCTCGCGGCCTGCGATGCGTCCTACGCACCAGTTCTCGCTTCCGTTGCCGCCCGTGACGGCATACGTGTGACCGGCCATGTTGCCGAAGGAGCCGGCCGAGTACAGACGCGGGATGGGGTTGCCATCGGGGTTCAGCACCTGCGCCTTGCCGTTGCGACGTGCGCCGCCGATGGTGTTGCAGATGCCGGGGTACAGAGGCAGGGCGTAGAAGGGAGGAGTCTCGATCTTGGCAAGGCCGCTGCGGCCAAAGTCCTCGTCGACGCCCTTGTCGCACAGCTCGTTCCAACGGTCAATGGCGGCCTTGAGTCGATCGATCTCCATGTAGTCGGGATCCCAGGCGTGCATGACCTCGACGAGCTCCTCGAGGGTGTCGCCGCACTTGATCCACCCGCGCTCAAGCTCCCATTGGTTGTCAACGGACCAGCCAGCCCAGCCGCCCAGCTCGGGGTCGAGGCCGGGGGTGGTGTAACCGATGCCCGTGCCGCCGGCCTCCTGGCTGGCGCCGCCAACCATGCCGCCGAGCGACCCGCCTTCGAAAGCGGTCTGGTCAAAGACCCACCATGACGGGACGCGATCGAAGTCGCAGATCTCCTCGTCGAACGTTGCGTAGGGCTTCCAGCCGCCGTGAGGCATGAACGTGTCTTCGTTGATGAAGCGGTCGCCGCGACGGCTTACCTCAATATAGTTGTCCGTGGGGATGGAGCAGCTAACGCCGCCAGGCACGATTTCGGGGTCATCAAACCAGCAGTTGACGCCACCGCAAACCTGCTGCATATGCCACAGGTCTGCGCCGACCTTCTGCGCCATGCCGATGCCGTCGCCGGTGTTGTACTTCCAGCCGTAGAAACCGCGCATGGGGTAGCACTTGAGGTACTTGGCCTGCAGGTCGAAGTTGAACTCGAAACCGCCCGTGCACAGGCAGACGCCCTTGCGGGCCTTCACGGCCTTCTTCGTCTCGTCTTCGCCAACAAAGGTGTAGGCACCGAGGATCTCCTTGGTGATGGGGTCCTGGATGAGCTCCTCGTCATGGCAGTCAAAGAGAATTTCGATGCCGCGGTCCTTGATGTGCTGGTCGAGGACCTCAAACGCGGCAACGCCCCAGCCAACGCCCTGGCCGACGTACATCTGGTCGAAGCCGGTGAAGAAGTCGTACTCAGCGCGTGCCGAGTCGCCGAGGGTGTACTCGATGCCGTACTTGTCGGCGTAGTCGGCGTTCTGAACGGCCTCATCAGCCCATGCCTGGCACACGTCCATGGGCGTCTGGCCGTGGAAAGCCTCGAAGGCGAACTGGGCAGCTGCGTCGGCGTCGTGAGGGCAGGTCCACTGGCCCATGTTGATGGACGAGCTTCCGCCGCCACGGAAGGGAGATTTCTCGAGGAACATGACCTCGGCACCCTCGTCATAGGCAATGAGGCCAGCCCACTGTCCTGCGCCGCCATAGCCGATTACCAAAACGTCAGTCTCATAATCCCAGGATGCGGGCAGCCAAGGCTTGTTGGGGTCCGAGGCACCATCAGCATGTGCAGAGGTGGCTGCTATTCCCGTCGCAACCGCCGCTCCTGCCGCGCTCGCTACAAAGCCCCTACGCGAGATGCCGCTCGTTTCTTCCATGTAATCCTCCTTGCGTGTCTAACGTTTCCGCCCTTGCGGGCGCTGACGGAACACTATGGTGGCTATTTGCGTCTCAGATGGCATCTCACGGGTTTGATGATATGCAAACATGCTGGTAGATGCATACATATGCAAAGCAATCATCAGGCTCGTATGAGTCGACCTTCGAGGGGTGAGGCTGTATTTCAAGATTCGGCCGCCCCACTGGCTTTCGTTTTTGCATGCTCCACTTAGACGCAACGGCCCGTTTGAGTGCGTGAAAATGTGCATAATGGCAGTTGGGAAAAATGAGTCTGCGACATGGGGATTGCAGGTTCGTGCCGTCTGGTGGGATGTTTATCGGTGAGGTGCCATGGGGACGTTGATTGACAAGATTCGTGGCGCACGCGGTGCACTGCTTGGCGCGGTGGGGGTGGCATTTGCTCAGAGTTGGCTGCCGCTTGTTGGGCTCATCGCAGACGGTTACCGAGCGAACCTCGATCTTGGGGTATTCGTTGGACCCATGTGGTTTGGCACGGCCGTTGGTTTGCTCTTGGCGTATGCGGGGTGGTTCTTCACGGGTAAATATTCCGGTCGGCAAGGGGGCAAGCGCACTTCGCTTGAATGCCGCGCGGGCTTGGCGCTCGCTTGTACGCTCGTTGGCTGTATGGGACTCGCGGCCACGCGTGGTGCGGGGTCGTGGGATGGTCCTATTACGTTGGCCTGGCAGGCGGTGGTTTTTGCCGTGAGCCTTGTCACCGCGCTTGGCGGAGGAGCGCTTACGTGCGTTTGGGTGGGAGGGCGCCACTCAGAGCGGGTTTCCGAGAAAGATGCCCCTTCAAGCTCGGCTGATGCGGTGCTCGGCGGGCTTGCGTTCTCGTTTGTGCTTACAGTCCAGTGCGCTCTTGCGGCGCAGCTTGGGTCTAACATATGGGCGCCCTGCATCACAGGGGCATTTGCGGTCATATCGTACGTGCTGCTGGTTGCCGGTGTATCGGGTGCCGAGTGCGTGACGACGTCGGCGGATGGCGGCGATGCGCTTTCGATTCGGAAGGCTGGACGCCCTTTATTGGCAGGCGTGTTGCTCGGCTTTACCGTATCGCTCATGACCGGTCAGTTCTTGGGGTGCGGGAACGGTACAGCTGGCCCAAACACCTGGATGTTCGGACTGCTTGGCGTTGTGTTCGGGGCCATTGCGCAAATCGCAGCGCGCAGGCTGCGTGGTGCGTGGGACCCATTTGTAACCTGTTGGGTCGTCGCGGCCTTGTTTGTCGTCGCCTTCTACCCCATGAACGCCGGGAGTGATTTCTCCCTCAAGTTTGCTCTCGCGGTCACGACGCTTGCCTTGTGGTCGGCGGTTGCGGTTCTGCCGTCTACGTTGTCGGCCTTTGCGTTGAGGGATGGGTGCCGTCCGGCTGTTTGCTGTCTGGCGTTTGTGGTTGGATTGGTTGCTGCCGGCACTCTGGGCGGTCCGCTGGGATATCTGGTGGCTGGATCTGCCTTTGAGAGCCCTTTCGTGCTCGTTTCTGGCGTCTCTTCTATGGTCGTGGGATTCGTGTCGCTTACGCTTGTGTTGAACCGTCCGTTGCGTTTTCGCCACGATGGGGCTGACGAAACATTGGGCATGGAAGAGGCTTCTGCAGCCCATGCCATTGTCGCGGCTGATGATGTGCCCGATGAGATAGATGCCCTGGCCAGTAACTGCGCTCTTGTTGCAGACGAGTGCGGTCTTACTCCACGCGAACGTGATGTGCTTGCCGTGCTTGCGCACGGCTATGACGTTGCCCGCGTTCAAGAAGAGCTCTGTATTTCCGAGGGGACTGCGCTTACTCACAAGCGGCACATTTACCAGAAGCTCGACGTGCATACCCGTGCCGAACTGCTCGATCGCGTGCGGCAGGGGTAGACGACGGCGCCTGCCGAGCTCCGTACGCTGTACAATCTTCCCAATATCCGCTCCCGATACTGCGAGGTTCCATGGGGCTGTCATCTGAGGTCGCGCCATCCGCTTCATGGCGGAGCATCCCGGCCGTCTTCTTCGGCTATGGCTTTCTTTACGCGTGGGGCTATGTGTCGTGGAGCACGGCGTCGCTCGCCACGAGATCGGTGAACGGCGGCGAGTTCGACCTGTCGTGGTTGGTCTCGGCGGTGGTTGTGCCCGCTTTGCTTGTTGTTCTAGCCGTGCTCGGTGCGAGGCGCGACCTTGAGCATAGCCGGGCGGCATACATCGCGGCGCCCAGCTTGGCAGCCTTGGGCACAGTGCTTTCGGTGATGTACCAGCATGTTGGGCAGCCGACGCTTGCCTGGGTGCTTGCCGCTGTGAGCGGTGTGTGTACGGGTGCGGCGAGCGCCTTGTTCAGCCTGCTGTGGAGCCTGACCCTCTCGCGTCTCGACATGGCGAGCTTGGAGACGGTCGTGCCGGTGTCGTTTATCGCCAGCGCTCTGTGCGCGGTCGTCGTGCCGTCGCTGGCACAGTTCCCGGCGCTCGTTGTCGCTCTCCTGCTTGTGGCGGCGTGCGCGTTGACGCTGAGCCGTGCCCATGCGTGGGTTGATGGGGAGGGCTCAGCCGAGTTTGACGGAGGCACGACTGGAGCCTATGCGCCCGAGGCAGCGCCGGCCATTGTGCGCATGCTCGCCTTTGGCGTCATTGCCTGGATGGTCATGAACGCTGTCCCGGTGGCTTCGGGTGCCGCACCCTTTGGCGGGGCTTTCATCGTCGGCGTCGATGTCGCAGGTGTCGTTGGCTATCTGCTTTCTGTTGCGTTCGCGCTGCTCATCATTCGTTTTGCCGTGCGTGTTGACTTTCAGGCCCTTGTGTCCATGACGCTGCCGGTGCTCGTGTTGTCGATGACCCTGTTTGCCTTTGATTCGAGTGCGGCGAAGTTCTGTGCGGGCGCGCTCAATGTTGCGCTCGACTCGTGCTGTGAAATCATCCTCCTGCTGTACTTTATTCGCATTGCGCAGGGACGTCCCGAGCGCCGGGCGTTTTGGCTGGCACTGGGGTCGGCGGCGAGTTATTTGGGGGTGCTGCTTGGTCAGCTGCTGAGCGGGTGGTGCGCTCGTCTCGGCGTGGTTGAGGCAAACCCGGCCTTGTTTGGGCTCATCGTCGTCTGCGTGTACGCGTTTGCAACGGCGCTCATCCCGCAGCGTTCTTATGAGGCACAGCCGGAGTGTGTCCGGCCGAGTTCCGCTGGGGGAGTGCGGGCCGTCCCGGGCACTGCTGGCGAACTTCCACACGAGGGCGCTGCGGTCGAATCTGCGGTCGCGTCATCTGACCCCATCGTGGCTGGTGTCGCACGCGTTGCCGCACGCTATCAGCTGTCGCCGCGCGAGGCCGAGGTGTGCGAGTACCTGGCGCGCGGCCGCTCGCAGACGTACATTCGCGAAGCGCTGTTCTTGTCCAAGAACACGGTGGCAACCCATGTGCGGCGCATCTACACCAAGCTCGACGTTCATTCCAAGCAGGAGCTTATCGACCTGGTAGAGGGTCATGAAGAATAAGGAGGTCGTCCGTTTTCGGACGACCTCCTAGGCTTTGTGGCGCATGTTGTGCCGTTCATGCCCCGACCTTGCGCTAGCCCCTGCGCAAGGTCGGATGCTGGCGCTGAGCATGGCCTTGCGGCCTCGCTCTAAAGCACCCTAGACGCCTACTTTACGCGAGGTCGGCGGCAATCTGGTCGGCGACGAACCAGCCAGAACCCATGGCGTTGCCCACCGAGGAGCCGGGGTTGGTGAAGTAGGGCACCGTGTACATGGAGCCGGCGTCGACGCCGGCCACGTACAGGCCGGGGATGGCGTTGTTCTGGGTATCCACGGCGTGCAGGCCGCTGTCTACCTTGACGCCGCCGTTCGTGCCCCAGGCGCTCGGCACGTACTCAAAGGCGTAGAACGGAGCGGTGGCAACGGGCTTCATGAAGCAGGCGGGCTTGTAGAACTCGGTGTCCTCGCCGGCCTCGCACATGGCGTTGTAGCCCTCGACCGTCGAGACGAGGTTCGTGAGACCGAACTTCTCGGCGACCTCCTCGAGGGTGTCGGCCTTGATGCCCCAGCCCTCCTCGATGGCCTGCTGCAGGTGATCCTCGGCGTTTTCGGGCGTGGGGTTGTAGTAGCCCGCCTCGGCGCCTGAGACCCATTCGGCAGGCTCGCCCAGGTAGGCGTAGATGCCCTCGTTCTGGCAGGCGTTGTAGTAGTCGGCGTCCATGACGACCCAGGCGTGGCCGGCGCGTGCGAGCGCCTCGCCACCCTTGGCGAGCGGCAGTGCGGCCACGTCGCCCTCGTTCACGAAACGACTGCCCGTGCCGTCCACGTACAGGCCGCCAAACAGCCAGTAGCCATAGTGCTCGTTGAGGTTCTTCCACTCGGGCGAGAAGGGCCAGCTGTCCGTGGCCGGAGACACAGCGCCGCACTCGTTGCCCAGGATTGCGAAGGGGCGATCGAGCACGCCGCCGGCGTCGAGGACCATCTGGATGCCGGTGCCGTCGGACACGGTGTTGCCAAGCGGGAAGATAGGCGTGTTGAAGTGCTCCTGCTGCATCTGGGTGTTGCCCAGGAAGCCGCCCGTGGCGATGACGGTCGCCTTGGCGCGATAGTCCACGACTTTGCCGTCAACCGTGGCTTGCACGCCCACGGCCTTGCCGTCTTCCATGAGGATGGCGTACACGGCGGCGCCGAAGGTCACCGTGCCACCGTTTGCCTCGATGTCGGCGACGATGGGCTCGGTGCGGTCGGTTGGGCTGGCGTCAATGTAGTGACGGCCGCGGAAGCCTACGCCGTAGGCGTCCTCCCACAGGTGCATGGGGATGCCCAGCTCGCACATACGGTCGATGGAGGGACCGGTGCCAGCCAGGACGTTCTTGAGCAGCTTGGCATTGACGGAGCCGTTGGAGAAGCCGTACATGTACTTGAACATGTCGTCGAGGGAAACCCAGGCGTCCTCGTCCTTTTGGATCTGCGTCTCGCAGGCGTTGGGGCCGCCGCACTGAGCCCAGTCGGACACGACGGCGCTGACGCCCTTCTCGAGCAGGCATACCTTGAAGCCCTGCTCGACGAGGTGGTCGGCGGCCATGAGGCCGGCAATGCCGGCGCCTGCGATGACGACGTCGCACTCGACGGTCTCGTCGGCCGTCTCCTGGGCGGCACGAGCAGAGGTGCCGTTGCGGTCGTCGACGACGGGTGCAGCCTCGTCAGCGTGGGCGGCCGTGGCGAGAGCCGCGGTGCCAGCTGCGACGGCGGCTGCGCCAGCGACGAACGCGCGGCGGTCAAGTGCCGCAAAAGCGGTGGATGCCTGGTTGTTGGTGCGCATATGGTCCTCCTTGGAAGTGTACCTTCACCCGAGCGGGCCTTACGCCTCGCTCGCTGAAGAAGACCATAGCCCGGCCGCCGACGTGCCATGTCGCATCAAATGCAGGCTCTTTTCCGCAACCAGGCGTGTCACGTAAAAGGGGTGACAAGGGGAACATGCTCATGTGCTCATCAAATGACGGGGTTGCCAGGAAGCTTGATTCTCTCTTTGGTCGATTCGATACAGTTGTTTTTCGCCGACTTGTTTAAGCTGGGTGCCGGAGCATCGCCTACGATAACGCGGATGGCCCTATTTTCTTCCTTCTACCAGGTCGATGAGCTCGGCTTTGCTGTGGATATCGAGCTTGCGATAGATGCCTTTGGCGTAGTATCGGGCGGTGTTTAAGGACACGCCAAGGCGCTCTCCCACTTGGGGCAAGGTGTATCCGCGCAGCAACAGGCTGACGACTTGCTGCTCGCGAGCCGAAAGATCGTAGAGGTCAAGCCGTGAAAGTTCGCTATCAGTGCCACTGGCTGCCACGTTGTCGCTTCCGCAGCTCGCTAATTCTGCTGGCATGTCGGTTGAAGCCGCATCCCCGCCAGTGTCCCTGCTGCTGGATTTCCCTCCCCAAATCTTCCTGCCTAAAAGCATGACCGTGTACACGATGAGCACGGCTGCCATGGTGAAACTGAGTGCGACCGCTGCGGCATCATCGGCTCTGTCAAGGTGGATTCCGAGAAGAGTCAGAATGTTTGAAATAATGTCGGTTCGCATGTACAGCGTTGTTCCCACGCCAAAGGCGATAAGACGTGGCAGATGCTGCCGGTAACAGGTGCCTGCCACGAAAACCCAGGCAAACAGCATGATGCAGTCTTGAGTTGCCTGCATGAAGCTCAACGATGCGATGGGGTTTACAAAGGAAAACGACGAGAAGCCAAGCAAGCCAAAGAAAACCGTGCATGAGTAGAGTGGCCAGAGTTGGTCGGGGTCATCTCGGCGAAGAGCGAATACCCAAGTACAGAAAACACAGGCAAGGACGAGGAACGCGAGTACTCGGAAGGCGTTGGCGGTGTAGGCAGACGTGCCGCCGCTCATCGGAGCAACCAGAAGGTCGCTTATGGAGCAGACAATGCAGCAGGCGAGCAGCATTATTGCCGGGCCCCAGTCGATGTTGCGAAGGGCACCCTTTTGCCTGCATGCGCGCGGTATGGTGCTTTCGGCGTTTATGTCGGTATGCGCATCTGAGGCATCCGCGGGTCGGGGTGCGACACAGAGCAGCAGCCCTGCCAGAAGCGGCGAGCCGATGGCAACAAGGCCGCTCAGAGCTGCCCCCGACCCCTGCAGGCCAAAAGAGATAGCGCCGTATAACACAAAGGCAAGAGACACGTAAACAGCAGTCTTGCGAGGTTCGAGGTCGCATGTGTAGGCGCCCCATCCCATTATGAGCACGGCAGAGCATGCACCATGAAAGAGACGGGCTCCAGTAAAAAGCGCGGAGGTTGGGTCGGCGCACGCCAAACACATTGCTGCTCCGGCCGTCATTCCAAGAGTTGCGCAGGCAATGCCTGCCAGTTGTGTTTTGCGCGAGATTGCCCAACGTGTGGAAACAAGCATTATGGCAAGAATGCCAAGGAGCTGTGCCAGGCGCGAGATGGAAAAGGCCTCGGGCGTGTAGTCGATGTAGGAGCTGCCGAACACCGACCATGCCGAGACGCGGAACGCGCAGATTCCCAGTATCGGCATTATGGAAAAGCCACCGACCATGCCGGTGCTCTGTATGCTTGCCTGCCGTTTCACTTCCCGTCCCCCTTTGTCAGAACGCCATGGTAGCACAGGCCAGGAAATGAGGAGGCGACTGCGTTTCCCGGCTATTCCCCATTTGATGTGGGGGGCGCCAAACCTAATCGGGCAAGTGACTACATCGAAGATGTGGGCATGTTCGTGGGTCGTGAATTAAGCTGCAAGCCAGTTGCAGGTTGGCGGGCAGCTTATTGGGGACTGCCCTGCGCCTGCTGGAGAAGGAGGCATTATATGAATGCACGTGTGACGAGGCGCGGCTTTGTTGCGGGCGGCGCTGCGGTTGCTGGTGGACTGGTAGCACTTTCCAGCGTAGCGGGCGCCACGAATGCGCCCGCGCAGGCCAGGGCCGAGGAGGCCACCGTTGGTGAGAGCCTGATTGCTCCGGCGCAGATGAACGCTCAAGATTATGCTGCGGCGGGAGAGGGATGGCGTTCCAACACCACCGATTTCGCCACGCTGTTTTCTCCTTGGCAGTTTGGCGGTCTCGAGATTAAGAATCGCATCGTGAAGTCGGCCGCAGGCTCCGATACGGGCAAGAACAACGAAGAATGCGTGGCCTATTATCGTGCCTTTGCCCATGGCGGCGTGGACATGGTGTGGGTCGAGGACTTTGTGGACAAGTATGAGCACTTCCCCATGACGCGCGGTGTGCCCATGGATACTGCTCCGCTGAAGGAACTTGCCGATGCGATTCACGAAGAGGGAGGTCACATCGGTTACCAAATCTCCTGCATGGGTATTCCGTTTAGCGGCACGCAGCAGACAGCCTCGGGTTCGTTTGCCTCGGCCGTGGCTGGTGATATGACGATCGATGAGATTCATACCCTCCAGCAAGATTCGGCCAACTTTGCCAAGCAGCTTCAGGACCTTGGTTGGGATGCTGTTGAGATTAACGCTGCGGGCAACAACATTGGCCAGTCGTTCTTCTCGCGCATGCGCAACAAGCGCGATGACGAGTATGGTCCCCAGAGCTTTGAGAACCGTGCCCGCTTTGTGTGCGAGATGATTCAGGGTATCAAGGAAGCTTGCGGGCAAGATTTTCCCGTGCAGGTGCTTATCAACGGTATCGAGGAGAACGACACCAACCTGGGCGACTCCACGCTCATGACCACGGTGGAGGAGAACCTTGAAATCGCCAAGTGCCTCGAGGCTGCTGGTGCCAATTCCTTGCATGTGCGCCTGGGGCCGCTCGGTATGCATGTGTGCCAGTTTGCTAGCGACCTTTATTTCACGGGGTACGGCATTGATGGCACTACGGCCTATGGTACGCAGTTTGACTTCAAGCGTCACTGGCAGGGCAAACTGCTCGCTGAGCATGGCGGTGCTGGCATGATGCTCGGCGTTGCCCGCGAGTTTAAAACGGCCGTCTCTATTCCTGTGGGTGCCGTCACGTACATGGATCCGGCTCATGCGCCTGATTACTTCGAGGGCGCGCTCGCAGAGGGCATGGCTGACTTCTACCTCATGACGCGCCCTCTTACTGTTGACCCAGACTACGTCAACAAGCTGCACGATGGAAAGATTGACGAGATTGCTCCTTGCACGCGTTGCATGCACTGCCATTTTGATTACGACACCGAGGGCAACATTTACGAGCATTGCCGCGTAAACGCTTGCACGCAGCGTGCTTACCGCGATGCTATGCCCGAGGGCTTTGACCTGCCCGAGCTCGCAGGCGGTCCCAAGAACGTGCTCGTCGTGGGCGGCGGCCCTGCCGGCATGGAGGCCGCGCGCGTGGCGGCCCTGCGCGGGCACAATGTCACGCTTGCCGAGAAGTCGGGTATGCTCGGCGGTCTTTTGACGTTTGCATCTGCGGTGAAGGGCCCGCACGAGAATCTCGACGACCTCAACGCCTACCTGCAGAAGCAGCTTGAGCTCGCCGGCGTGACGGTGGAGCTCAACTGCGAGGTCACGGCCGATGTCGTGGCGCAGAAGGCTCCCGATGCACTTGTCGTGGCTGCTGGCGGCGTGCGCGATAAGCTTGCCGTGGAGGGTAGCGACTCCACGCCTGTTGTCGCGCTCGATCAGTTCATGTTTGCTGGTCTGGAGGGCAAGAATGTCACCATCGTAGGCAGCAATGCCCAGGCCATTGACGCCGCGCTTTGGCTCCAGGCTCATGGCACCAATGTCACTATGGTAACGCCCGATCCGCTGGCTGCTGTGGACAAGGGCCAGTCCAACTGGGTCAAGACGTTCGTTATGCCCATGCTGTATGCTCGCGGCATGCGCGTGTGGCCCAACGCCGCGGTGACTGCTATCGGAGATGGCACTGTGACCATTGCGGGCGACGCCGGCTGTGACATCACCATTGCCTGCGATGCCGTTGTTGAGGGCATGGACATGCTTCCCAACGCCAGCCTGGCCGATGAGACGAGCGTGGGCGAAACGTATGTGATTGGTGATGCGGATAAGCCCTTCAATATCGCCGAAGCCATCACTGCCGGCAACCTGTGCGGTCGAAAGCTTTAGGCTGAATACCTGCTCCTCGTTTCGAGCTGATGCGAGACAGCGGTGAATAGCTGAGCACCGCTTGGCGGCTCGCCTGGGTTTTTAAACTGGGCGAGCCGTCTCTTTTTGTTGCCACTTCGTTTCTGTGTGGCAGTGCGCCCTTTCTTGCAAAGTGCGGAATTTAGAGCAGGCTGCCCTGCCAAAACGGAATAAGAAAGGCCCCGAAGGTGCGAACTTCGGGGCCTTTTGCTGTGCTACTTATGAACACGTCTTTTCTTTTTGCTTACTGGCATTATAACATATGCAAATTCTTCTTTCAATATACTTAAATTGTTTTTATTTTATTTATTATTTCTCCCATCGGCTTTTTTCATTCTCACAGATACCATTCCATTTACAGCCTCCGCAGATTTCTTTCCTCTTCCCTGTCACCAAAAGCTGATTCTGTACTTTTTCAGTAAAATCATCGAAGTTTAACTGCTCCCCATCTGCCAGAGCACAGGCCTCCAGCACGGCATTGTCATATTTTTCAACCAAAGCCACATCTGTGTACACTGCCCCTCCCGATTATTCGGACAGGCAGAACAGATTTCATCTGTCCCTACATACAGCTGTACATCCATCCCTTTCTGCAATTCATCCAATACTTCTTTCATATGCGCCGAAAAACCATCACTGTAACCTTCACCTTTAAAATAAGCAAGGCACATACCATGATGCGGTCTCAATAAAACCGGCTGAGCCAGCTTCTGCTTGTCTTTCTCTTCTGCCATTTTCATTCT
>OLNE01001162.1_pt1 | contig 19933 bp, 23 predicted proteins | sample 1672431 | NCBI WGS metagenome assembly OLNE01 (sample SAMEA3136685, study PRJEB25190) | human gut metagenome | reverse complement strand
CGTCCTGGCCGGGGTCGTGGAACCCGCCAGCGCCGTGCCCGTCATCATCGAGGACGACGTGGTCATCGGGGCCAACGCCGTGGTCCTGGAGGGCTGCCGCGTGGGCAAGGGTGCCGTCGTCGCCGCCGGTGCCGTGGTCGTCAGCGACGTGGAACCCAACACCGTCGTAGCCGGCATCCCCGCCAAAGTCCTCAAGGGCAAGGACGGCAAGACCGCCGAAAAGACCGCCCTGGTCGATGCCCTGCGCGAGCTGTAACTCAAGAATTTTGCGGGCTCCACAACCCCTACCCGACTTCACGGGGGGCCGCAACCCCCTATATAAATTTCGTAGGGGCCGCAGACCCCTGCGGCCCTCAGGCTCTCCAAACACGGAGAGCCTGTTTTTTATCCCCCACCGGCAGCCAGATCTCCCCCCGAAACCTCGTCCCGTCCGAAAAAACCGCCCGTCCCCCATGCGCCTGTGCGATTTGGGAAACCAGCTTCCGCCCCGTCCCATGGGGCGCACCGCCGTCTTGGTCAGAGGGCTGGGCCTGGGCCTGGCCGGTTTGGTTTTCGACCCAGAGGACGCAGGTGGGGGGTGGCGGGCCGCAGGGGGCTGCGGCCCCGACGGAGTTGGTCACACCCAGACAAATCACACTGCCGGGCGGGGCGTGGCGGGCGGCGTTGAGCAGCAAGTTGTTGAGCGCACGGCGCAGGAGAAAGGCATCCGCCTCTATCCTTGGCAGAGGCGCTTTCGGCAGACGCAGGTCTAAGTCTACCTCATGTTCCAGGCCGCTGTTCAAAAAGTCCGCCGCCGTCTGGCGTAAGAACGGGGCCAGCTCCAACGGCGCTTTCCGGAGCGCCTGCATCTCACAATCCAAGCGCATGGTCAGGTTCAAATCATTCACCAGATCTCGAATCGTCTGGCTCTGGCGGCGGATGATGCCCGCCTGCTTTCTGGCTTGCTCCGGCAAGGCAGGGTTCTCCTCCAGCTGCCCCGCGTAGCCCATGACCATGCTCAGCGGCGTGCGGATGTCGTGGGACACCCCGCTGATCCAGTTCGACCTTGCCTCATCCCGCCCCCGCTGTTCCCGGCGGAACTGCCGACGCAGCAGCAGCGCAGCCAAGGCCAGCACGCAAAACAGCGCCAGGAAAAACATCCCCAGCAGCCAGCCGGGGAGCCGGACCATGAAGCGCTGGGAAAACTCCACGCTGTATTTCCAAAGGCTCCCCTTCGCCTGTCCCGCCAAGAGCAAGCCATCCCCCCGCACCAGGCTTTGCACGGGGTAATCCATCAGGTACCAACGGGAAAAGCTCGCCACCTGGCTGAGGGTGTAGTGGGTGGGCAGCTCGTCAGGCTTGTTCCACTGCCAGACGACGTTTCCATCGGCATCTAAGAGCAGCATCCACGCGGCGGCGTCCTGAGGCAGATCGAAGTTTTGGAGCGTATAGCTCCCGTCCGCCTCCTGCGTCAGGGCTTGGGACACGTCCCGCAAGGCCCCCAGGCTGGAGGCCTGCCCCTCACCCGTCTGCCAGGCCAGAAGCACAATCCCCCCCAGAAACACCAGCACCGTCACCCCCACGGACAGGGCCAGCAGGCCCGCCCAGCGCCCCAGGTTTTGGAGCTTCCACGGCGTTCTCATGGCCGTTCCTCCCGCACCAGGCGATAGCCCAGGCCCCGGACGGTTTTCAGATACTTGGGGTGGGAGGGGTCTTCCTCCAATTTTTCCCGCAGGCGGCGGATGTGGACCATGAGCGTATTTTCATAGCCCACCAAGGGTCCGGTCCAAAGGGCAGCGCACAGGGCGTCGATGGTGACGATGTTCCCCCGGTTGGCCCAGAGGGTCTTGAGGAGCGTGAACTCTTTGGCCGTCAGGGGAATTTCTCTCCCCGCTCGTCTCAAGACACCTGCGCCCCAGCAAAGCTCTGTCTCGCCCAGCCGGTCTGCTTCCGGCGGAGCAGGCTGGCGGTAGACCCGCCGCAGGACAGCGCCTAAGCGGAGCAAGAGCTCCTGGGCCAGAAAGGGCTTGGTGATGTAATCATCCGCCCCCAGGCCCAGGCCCCGGAGCCGGTCGGCATCCTCGTCTCTCGCAGAGAGGAAGAGAACGGGCAAATCGGCCAGGTCCCGCAGTTGGCCCAGCAGGGCAAAGCCGTCCCCGTCGGGGAGCATGACATCTAAGAGAACCCCGTCCGGCAGCTTCGCCCGGCTCTGTTGGAGCGCCTGGGCGCAAGTTCCCGCCAAACGGACGGTATAGCCCGCACCCGCTAAAATGCCCTGCACCATCTCCCGCAGGCCCGGCTCGTCGTCTACGACCAGAATATCATACGCCATGGTCCATCCCTCCTCGTTTCTTCCCTCAGTATAGCATCTCCCCCGCCCCGCTGGGGGCCTTTTTGCAAAACGTAAGGAAAGCGTAAGGTCCCCTTCATGGGCCGGTAAGATAGGGGGTGTATGCTGGGGGCCAGTGAAGGAGGGATCGACCATGCCGATCATCGAAACCAACGGGCTGTGCAAACGCTACGGGCACGCCCTGTCCGTCCACGACCTGGCTCTGCGGGTGCCGGAGGGGAGCGTCTACGGCTTCTTAGGCCCCAACGGGGCGGGCAAATCCACCACGTTAAAAATGATCCTGGGCCTCGTCCGCCCCACGGCGGGAGGAATCACCGTCTTTGGCAAGCCCATGAACGGAGCAAACCGTCTGACCATTTTACAGCAGGTAGGCAGTCTCATCGAAAGCCCCAGCTACTATGGGCATCTCACCGGGGAAGAAAATCTCCGCGTTGTGCAGACCTTGCGGGGCTTGCCCCGTTCGGACGTTTCCCAGGTCTTAGACCTCGTGCGGCTGACCGGCCAGGGGAAGAAGCAGACCGCGCACTATTCCTTAGGCATGAAACAGCGTCTTGGCTTGGCCGCTGCCCTGCTGGGCTTTCCCAAGCTGCTCATCTTAGACGAACCCACCAACGGCTTAGACCCGGCTGGCATCCAGGAGATGCGGGAACTCATCCACTCCCTCCCCCGCCGGTTCGGGATGACGGTGGTCGTCTCCAGCCACTTGTTGGGGGAGATCGACCAGATGGCCGATCAGGTGGGTATCATCCGGTCTGGGGAGCTGGTCTTTCAGGACAGCCTGGCCGCCCTGCATCAGCGGAGTGACCCGCACCTGGCCTTGAAAACCACGGACAATCAAAAGGCCGGAGACCTGCTCACCCGCCAAGGTCTTCTCTGGCAAGCCGAGGGAGAAAGCCTCCTCCTCCCGCCCCTGCCCGATGAACGGGTCGCTCAACTCTGTCAAACGCTGATCCAAAACCACTGCGGCCTGCTCCGCTTAGAGGAACGGCAAAAGAGCCTGGAAGACATCTTCCTGGCCCTCACCGGTGGGAAGGAGGGGAGCTTATGACCCTCCTTCGCTTAGAGTTTTTCAAGGGGCGGCGGCGCAAGATTCCCCTCCTCTGCCTGGCTTGCCTTGGGATACAGACCGCCTGGATGGTGGTGGACCTGCTCCGCATGGAGCCGGAGGAGCTTGCGCAGGGCTGGATGCAGCTGGTCTATACCCTCCTGCTGGTGGACGCCATCACTCTCCCCCTGACCATGGCAGCTCTCGCCAGCCGGACTTGTGAGCTGGAACACAAGGAAAACACCTGGAAGCTCTTGGAGACGCTGGCCCGGCCCCAGGCCCTCTATCGGGCCAAGCTCACTTGGGGTGCCATTCTCATCCTGGGGATGCTGGTGGTGGAAATGGCGCTCTTTGTCTGCTTCGGCCTGGCCCTGGGCTTTCCTCGTGAAATCCCCTGGGGCAAGCTGGGCCTCACGGTGGGCAATGTGTTTCTCGTCTCCCTGGGCATCTATGCGTTACAGCTGGGCTTGTCCCTGCGGTTCGTGAACCAGGCTGCACCCTTGGCCGTTGGGATTTTGGGGAGCTTTGCGGGGCTGTTCATCCTCTTCTTTCCCCAGTGGGCGCAGCGGTGCCTGCCGTGGGGGTATTACGGCGTGCTGTTGCAGGCCGAGATGCTTTGGGACCCCGTGACCCGCAACGTATCCTATGCCTGGCTTCACACGGCCCCGTCGGACTATGGCTTGCTGGCCCTGTGGCTGCTGGTGTTGTTCGCGTTCAGCTACCGGGTCTTCGTGCGAAAGGAGGTGTGAGAGATGCTCCTTCGTGCGTTACGGGGGGAACTGCTGAAAGGCCGCCGCAATCCCGTCTGGCTGGTCTTTCTCGTCCTGCCCCTGTTCCCGGCCGTGCTGGGGACGATGAACTATCTGGGCAACGTCAGCGTCTTGACCGACGGCTGGTACAGCCTTTGGACCCAGCACACGCTCTTTTCCGCCAGTCTCTTCCTGCCCGCCCAGTTCGGCGTGTTCTGCGCCTGGCAGTGGCGGCTGGAACACAGCGGGAGCAACTGGAACGCCTGCCGCTCTGCCCCGATCTCCGCCGGGGCCTTGTATGGCAGCAAGTTTTTGCTGGCTGTTTTTGTCTCAGCGTTGGCCCAGGTCTGCATCGGGGGGCTGTATGTCCTGGGTGGCAGGCTGGCGGGGCTGACAGGTCCTGTCCCGGCGGAGCTGGTAAGCTGGCTCCTGGGCGGCTTTGTGGGCGGCGTGACAGTGTGCAGTGTGCAGCTTTTCCTGAGCCTGATCCTGCGGGTCTTCGCCCTGCCCGTAGGCATCGGCCTGGCCGGGGGCCTTGGGGGGATGCTGCTCCTGGTGAAAGGCTACGGGCTGTACTTTCCCTACTCCCTGCTCTGCCTGGGGATGCGGGCCAACAACACGAAGCTGGCTTTGCCCGTAGGGCAGTTTCTCATGACCTGCCTGCTCTGTATCCTCGTCTTCTCGTTCCTGTCCATCCAGTGGATCAAGAAGCGGGATGTGACGACCGGTTAATTACAGCTCCTCGTCAAAGATCTCGCCCTTGGCGACCAGGTTCGTGGGGCCGGTCAAAAACAGGCCGGTGATGGTATCGTTCTCCTGCTCCACGTCCACGGTCAGCGTCCCGCCGGGCATATCCACCTGGACCTGCTTGCCGCTGACGAGGCCCCGCTTGGTCAGGACGGTGACGACGCTGCCGGTGCCCGTACCGCAGGCCAGGGTGAAGTCCTCCACCCCCCGCTCGTAGGTCTTTTCCAGCACATGGTCCTGGCCCAGCATGTCGTAGAAATTCACGTTGGCCCCCTTGGGGAAGCCCTCGAAACCACGCAGGGCGCGGCCCAGCTTGAAGAGAAGGTCGTTGTCCGTGTTGGCCAGGCCGGGCCAGTGGACGACGGCGTGGGGCAGGCCGGGGTTCCCCAGCTCGACGTAGCCGCAGGGGATCTCCTCCCCGCCGATCATAGCGGTGCGGTCCAGGTCGATCACGGTGGGGTCGTTCAGGCGGACGCGATACCGGCGGCGGTCGATGCGCTCGCCGATGACCAGGCCCGCCGTCGTCTCCACCTTCTGGATGGGGCCGGACAGGCCCGTCTCATAGCCATAGCGGCAGATGCAGCGGGCGCCGTTGCCGCACATCTCGCCCACGGAGCCGTCGCTGTTGAAGAACAGCATGCGGAAGTCCCCCTCGCCCTGGGCCTGGTCCACGACCATGAAGCCGTCGGCCCCCAGGGAGCGGTGGGGGGTGCAGAGGGTCTTGGCGATGCGGGGGAAGGCTTCGGGGGGCAGGCCCTCCTCCAGGTTGTTGATCACAATGAAGTCGTTTCCGGCTCCGTTCATTTTCCAGAATTTCATGGCGTTGTCTCACTTTCTGCGGGCCGCAGAGGTCTGCGGCCCCTACAAATAAAATAAAAAGGTCTGTGGTTCCTGCAAGTTAACATAAAAAAGTCTGCGGCCCCTACAAACTAATTATAGTCCTGAGGAATACGCAAGGCCAGAAAAATGCCGCTGGACCCCTTGACAAAAAAGCGCGGGGATGCTATCTTAAATTTGTACAAACTGTTTCGCTGTTTCCCACAGAGACGAGCGGTCACCCCCGCCCGTGTGATCTGTTTGAAAGCCGGCAAATGGACGTGCGTTCACGCGTCCATTGTCGGCTTTTTTGTGCGTCTGCGGCAGGCTGTATCCCAAAGAAAGAGTTCATCACAAAGGGAGAGGATCGTATGCATTTATCCGCTTTGCATGTCGTGGGCCTTGTGGCCACGATCTTGCTCATCATCGGCATCGGCGTTTACTCCGGGCGCAAGGTCAAGTCCGCCGCGGACTTTTCCAGCGGCGGCGGCAAGGCCGGGTCCTGGATCGTCTGCGGGGCCATCATGGGCACCCTGGTCAGCAGCCAGGCCACCATCGGCACGGCCCAGCTGGCCTTCAGCTACGGCATGTCCGCCTGGTGGTTCACCCTCGGCTCCGGCATTGGCTGCCTCATCCTGGCCCTGGGCTATGCGGCCCCCTTCCGCCGCAGCGGGTGCAAGACGCTGCTTCAAATCGTTTCCCAGGAATACGGCCCCACCGCCGAGACGGCGGGCAGCATCTTCTGCTCCATCGGCATCTTCATCAGCGTCGTGGCCCAGATCCTGGGGGCCACCGCCCTGCTGACCACCATCTTCCCCCTGAACCATCTCAGCGCCGCCCTCATCTCCATCGCCCTCATGGCGTTCTACGTCATCTTCGGCGGCGTGTGGGGGGCCGGCATGGGGGGCGTGGCCAAGCTCATCCTGCTCTACGTCTCCGCCATCGTGGGCGGCATCCTGGTCTATGGCCTGGCCCACGGCTTCTCCGGCCTTCTGGAAACCCTGGAGAGCCTGCTCGTGAACTCCCCCCTGGGGTCTCTGAGCGACCTGACCACCACCGAGAGCCTCCACCAGCGCTTTACCTCCCTCGTCGCCCGCGGCGCTTCCAAGGACATCGGCTCCGGCCTGTCCCTGATCCTGGGCGTGTTATCCACCCAGACCTACGCCCAGGCCATCTGGTCGGCCAAGAGCGACAGCACCGCCCGAAAAGGCGCCCTGCTCAGCGCCCTGCTCATCCCGCCCATCGGCATCGCCTGTATTCTGATCGGCCTGTACATGCGCGGCCACTGCATCACGGCGGACGAGGTCGCGGCCCTGCAAGCCATGGGCCAGACCATCCCCGAGGGGCTCATCCAGCTGAACTCCAGCGCCCAGGTCTTCCCCGTCTTCGCTGCGACCTTCCTGCCCCATCTCATGGGCGGCATCGTCCTGGGAACGCTCTTCATTACCGTGGTGGGCGGCGGCTCCGGCCTGGCCCTGGGCATGGCGTCCATCCTGGTCACGGATATCTTCGCCCGCAAGAGCAAGCGGGTCAAAGAATCCTCCCGCACCAACCTCATCGTCACCCGCAGCACCATCATGGTGATCCTGGTGGCGGCGGTGATCGTGGCGGTCCTGGTCCCCGGCGCGATGATCAACGACTTTGGCTTCCTGTCCATGGGCCTGCGGGGTGCCGTGGTGTTCCTGCCCATGTGCGGCGGGCTGTGGCTCAAGGGGAAGATCCCCGGCCGCTACACCCTGGTGTCCATCTTCGCCGGGCCCATCGCCGTCCTGGCGGGCAACTTCCTGCCCCTGCCCTTCGACGCCCTCTTCCTGGGCATGGCCGTGTGCCTGGTCATTCTGGCCGTGGGCCTGGCAGCCGGGAAACACAACTCTGCCAACGTGTCTACGCACTGACTTCACTTGCATACGCCGCCCCCGCCGGGAACAGCAGCCCGGCGGGGGCGGCGGCTATTTTCTGGACCAATCCAGCCAAACTATGCTAAAATAATCTCACGAACCATTTCCGACCATCCCGACCCATCTCAACCGTCTCGAACCATTGCGTAGTGGCCGCAGACCCCTGCGGCCATTCCACCCACGCCTGATCTTACACTTCACAGAAAGGGGGGCTTCCCATGCTCGGCGCTCTCATCGGCGACATCGCAGGCTCCATCTACGAGTGGCACAACCACAAATCGAAAGACTTTCCCTTCCTCCAGCCCCAGTGCCGCATGACGGACGACAGCATCATGACCACCGCCATCGCCGCCGCCGTCTTAGAAGGCATCGACGACCTGGACGAATTCAAGGCCCACGTCATCACCCAGATGCGCGATTTCGGGGCCAGGTACCCCGGCCGGGGCTACGGCCCCCGGTTCGAGCGCTGGCTCACCAGCCCCGAACCCCAGCCCTACCACAGCCTGGGCAACGGCAGCGCCATGCGCGTCTCCCCGGTGGCCTGGGCGGCGGAGAGCCTGCCCCAATGCCTGGCCCTGGCCAAGGCCTCGGCGGAGGTCACGCACGACCACCCGGACGGCATCGCCGGGGCCTGCGCCGTGGCGGGGGCGGTTTACCTGGCCCGCACCGGGGCGGACAAGGCCGCCATCGCCGACCACGTCACCCGCTACTATCCCCTGGGCTTCACCCTGGACGAGATCCGGGACGCGTATCAATTCGACGTCTCCTGCGCGGGCAGCGTCCCCCAGGCCATGGAAGCCTTCTTGGAGGCGGAGAGCTTTGAGGACGCGGTACGCAACGCCATCTCCATCGGCGGCGACAGCGACACCATCGCCTGCATGGCAGGGTCCGTGGCGGCGGCGTTCTTCGGCATCCCCAAGGACATCCGGGAGGCGGCCCAGCCGTTTCTGGAGGGCGAGGTCAAGCGCGTCTATCAGGCCTTCATCCAACGCTACTGAACAGGAGGACACACACCATGTGGAACACCACGCTCTGCTACATCGAGCGCCAGGGGCAGTACCTCATGCTCCACCGCGTCAAGAAAGAAAACGACATCAACAAGGACAAGTGGATCGGCATCGGCGGCAAGTTTGAGGACAAGGAAAGCCCCGAAGAGTGCCTCGTCCGCGAGGTCCGGGAGGAGACGGGCCTCACCCTCACAGACTACACCTACCGGGGCCTGGTCACCTTCGTCTCCGACCGCTGGGTCACGGAGTACATGCACCTCTTCACCGCCCGCACCGACCAGGCAGAGTTCATCGACTGCGACGAGGGGGACCTGGAGTGGGTGGACAAGGACAAGGTCAAAGACCTGCCCATCTGGACGGGCGATAAAATTTTCCTGGACCTGCTGAACCAGGACGTCCCCTTCTTCTCCCTCAAGCTCTCGTATGTGGGCGACACACTGGTGGAGGCGGTGCTCAACGGGAAGGCGATCGGGACGGAGGTTTAACCCTCCCGGTACTCCAAATTGACCACCACAATGTTGTCGTAAACTGCCATCCCTGACCCGATGCTGGCGTAGTAAGTAAACGGCACGGCGGCCTGCGATCTCTCTTCGTTGTACGAGATGCCCGCTGCATTCAGCTCCGTGTCCTGCTGGATCGAAACCCAGCCCTCCACGGCTTTCACCCGAACGCTGTCCACGCTGGTGATAGCATCCCCCTTGTAGTGGAAATAGACCGTGGCCAGGGCCAAGTAGTCGGTATTTCCGCCCGGAGAGATGATCTCCGCATACGTCCCCGTTCCGTCGTCGTTGAGCTTCAGCTCAGGGCTTTTGGGGAGCTCTGTCGACGTTTCGGAGGGCGTTGTCTCCGCAGGAGGTGTCGTCTCTTCTGCGCCGCAGGCAGAAAGACAAAACAGCAAAAGCAGGCTCAAAAAACCTACGCTGAGGGTCTTGCCAAGGTTCATGTTCATACGCATCTCCTTTCCAGGTCTTCGACGGACGTTTCTTCTCTAGCCTACTCTAACCTACACTAACCTAACCTAATCTATCCTAACCTAACCTATACTAACCTGTGTCAACATGATGTCGACATCACGTCGGCAGATTGTCGACAAAACGGGGGGACGAAGCGGGCAAACGGCGGCGGGCAAACACGTTCTTCCTACCTTCTAGTATACCAGAAAACCCCACCTGCCACAATGCAACAACAAAAAGTTTTCGAGAAAAAATATCGGCACGCAGAGGGTGGTTCTGCGTGCCGAGTTTTTCAAAGCCGTGTATTCTTCATCTCACTGCACAGTGGGGATGAACTGGATCTGCATCCGCATCCCCATGCCCTTGGCCAAACGCTGGAGGGTCTTTAAAGACGGGTTGGCATTTCCGTTTTCTAGTCTGCTGATGTCAGCCTGGGCGATCCCGGTCCGTTCAGCCAACTGCTTCTGGGTCAGACCAGCGGTTTTTCTGGCGTCGATCATGGCCTGGATGATGGCAAACTCCGGCTCCAGGGCATCGTACTCTGCTTTCAGTTCAGGGTCTTTGAGTTGTTCTTTCAGAAAGTCACGATAGCTGCTCATGACAGATTCTCCTTTCTGCCGAGGTATTCGGCACGGTAACGCTTGGCACGTTCTTTTTCAGCAGGGGGCGTCTTGTTGGTCTTTTTGATAAAGCCGTTGGTCAGGATCACTTTTTTGCCGACCAGGAAAAAGTAGAGTACACGCGAGATGTCAGAGCCTACTTTGGCACGCAGCTCAAAAATACCGTCCTCCAAGGCTTTGGAATAGGGTTCCCGCAGCTCGATCCCGTTTGCTTCCAACAGGTCGATGGTTCTTAACATCTTGGCACGCATTTTATGATCTAAGCTCAGAAGGAACTCTTTGGCGGGTTCCGTCCCGTCAGGTTTGTCATAGAAGATAATTTCGTAATTTTCCATCGAAAAGCACCTTTGTTTTGTTCTCTTGTATCCTATGTTTATTTTATGTGATTTATCCTATATTGTCAAGAGAAATCGCGCCCCCGTGCCTGTGAAATGAACCCCTACCCGTCAAGAAGACTATATCATTTTCATCTGTTTCAAATTTTTTCAATTTACAAGCTGCGCTCTTCCTGCTATCCTAAATATGGAAGATAGGCCTCCTCTGCCCTCTGTGAACAGAAAGGAGTCTCCCCATGAAACGAACTCGTATGCTTCCTGTGATCCTCTGCGTCGCAGTCGTTGTGGTCGCCGCCGCCCTGGTGTGGCACCGGCAGACGGCCCAGCCGGTGCTAGACCCCCTGCTGGCGGAAACCCTGTCCGTTTCTGACCAGGAACAGAAGTCTCTGGCTGAGGCTGTGCAGACCATCGACCAGACCGACAGCGCAGACGGCCTGACCGTGACCGTCAAGCAGGCCATCACCTACCCGCAAATGCTGTGTCTCCTGGTGGAGCTGACCTACCCGGACCCCATCGACCCGGCCACCCTGCCGGAGGATGACTCCATCCTCCCTGGCAGCTACACCGTCACCGTCAACGGGACCCCCATCGGCGGCCACAGCAGCTGTCTCTTGCCCGCTTGGGATGACAGCAAAACCGAACCCGCCAACACCTTCCCCTTCCGCATCCGTTTTCTGTCCGACGCCCCCTTCTTCGAGCAAGGCCAGACCTGTACCCTGACCCTGCGGGACTTCCCCCTTCAGAGCGATGCCCTGCTCAGCGTCTCCTGGAGCACCGAGGCCCTGGGCGAGGCCATCCAAGTCCCCCTGAACGGCGAGAACGTGACCGGCACCGCCACGCTCACGCCCCTCTCCCTCCAAGTCTCCGTGACCGGCACGACCTATGATTCTCTCGAAGCCCTCTACCGAGCGCTGTCCTTCCAGGGCAAGAAGGGAGACACAGTCCCGCTCGAGGGGACGCTGACCGGCAACGTGGGGCGTTCGGGAGATCGCCCGGCTGTCTCGGTTGAGTTGAAGTGTCATTTGACTTCATATCTGGCGGTGGATAAGGTACAGGCGATCCAGATCGGGGCGGAAGTTTTCCCCCTTTCAATCACATAAAAAACGGGCACGCAGCAAAAACCCCTGCGTGCCCTTCTCGTTCCAACGGAATCACTTTCTAATTTTGTATCACGTCACCCAGAGCCTTCCCCGAGGGGGAAGGTGGGCCGGGCGCAAGCCCGGGTCGGATGAGGGCGACCTACCGCAAGGAATCGGTTGTGTACTAAGGCAGCACGTGAAGATGCCCTTCCCCCATGGTGTCTGGCTTCGCCAGATGGATTTAATTTGTCGTTTGAAACTCTAAGTAGCTACGTTGGTACACTACGGACTGCTTGCGCGACGTTGCCCTCATCCGTCCGCTTCGCGGCCACCTTTGTTTAAGGAAGATTTTACTAAATCAAACTGTCCCCCGGACAGTTTGACCCTCGGGGAAGGCTTTTTTACGAGTAACGTTAGATGCTGAAGAAGAACGGCCGGTCATTGATCAGCTCTTCGAGCTGCGACTCGCCGTACACCTCCACGCCCTTCTTTTTGAGCATCTGGGCCGTGAGGCCGTCGCCCTCTGTGAGGGTGTGGGTGAAGGTGCCGTCGTAGATCTGCCCGCTGCCGCAGGAGGGGCTGCGCTCTTTGAGCAGGGCGGCCTTGCAGTGGTAGAGGTCGCACAGACGCAGGGCCTCGGCGGTGCCGCGGAGGAATTGCTCGGTCACGTCCCGGCCGTCCTCCGTGACGATCTTGCCGCCCAGGCGCTCGGCGGGGCAGCGGGGCGTGGGCAGGCCCCCCAGCTGCTCCGGGCAGACGGGGATGCAGGTGTGTTCTTTGAGCAGGCGTTTGTACTGGGGCAGCTGGTTGGACTTGCCGTCGTAGCGGCAGCCCACGCCCAGGAGACAGGCGCTCACGAGTAGTTTCATTGGCCCGCCCTCAGCCCAGGGTCTCGGCCCACTGGTCCTCTTTGAAGCCGACGAGGACCTTGTTGTCGTCGGTGACCAGGATGGGGCGCTTGACCAGCATCCCGTCGGAGGCCAGCAGGGCATACTGCTCGGCGTCGCTCATCCCCGGCAGCTTTTTGGAAAGCTCCAGGGAGCGGTAGAGCTGGCCGCTGGTGTTGAAGAATTTTTTCAGGGGCAGACCGCTGGCCTGGTGCCACAGCTCCAGCTCGGCCAGGTCGGGGTTATCGGTCTTGATGTCCCGAATGTCATAGTCCACGTCATGTTCGTCCAGCCACTTCTGGGCCTTGCGGCAGGTGGAGCACTTGGGGTAGCATAAAAACAGCATCGTCTTGACCTCCTGTGTCTAGTATGGTTTCTCATGGCCTATGATAGCCGACCCGACGCCAAATTGCAAGACCCGTCCTTGACAGACCGGCCGGGGGGATGCTATCCTAACCCCGTAAGGGCCGGGACCCGATCCACTCCCCCCGGCTCAAATTTGAAAGGAGCTGAGGTTTCTTTGCGAACCGGAACCAAATCCATGCGTGTCGCAGGCGCTCTCCAGGTGTTCATGGGCACGTCCATCCTGCTCACCATTTCGGGCATCTTCTCCTCGGACCAGGCCGGGCTGCTGGCCCTGTTTTATGTCTGCGGCGCATTTCAATTGGCCTGCGGCATCATCGCCCTGGCCCTGTCCAAGAAGAAGACGAAGATCCCCATCGTCCTGGGCGTGCTGCTGTTCATCCCCCAGGCCCTGCGCTTCCTGCTGCCCAGTTCGGGGACGATCTCCATCGTCATCAACGCCGTGTCCTTCGTTGTCCCGGCCTACTACCTGCTCAGCGCCTACTTAAACTATCGGGACGACTGATGTGATCCATACGACCGCCGTCATTGGGATGTAGGGGCCGCAGACCCCACCGTAGTCACGGTGTTTGGCCAAACCAATGCACCTGTCATTCGGATGTAGGGGCCGCAGACCCCTGCGGCCCAGGCCCCCGGCCCCACCTCCCAGAACCCCCAGAAAGGAGGCCCCCTCCATGAAAGCCAAAAAATTCCTCGCTCTCCTCTGCGCCGTGGCGGTGGGCCTCACCTTGCTGGTCCTGCCGTCCTCGGCCACGGGGAGCCTGTTCTTCCTGTCCCTGAACGACACCCTCCCCGCCCAGTCGGTCCAGACGGCCCCCATCCAGTCCAGCGGCTGGGTCTACGTCCCCACGGGCGTCTTCAACAGCCGGACCACCGGCATCAACTTCGGCGTGTACTACGGCCTCACCGACAACAACGAGAGCCTGGTCCTCTATAACCTCTCCGGCAAGACCATGACCTTCCACCTGGACACGGACACCGCCACCACCTCCACCGGCGAGACGCCCGTCCCCGGCCGGGTCCTCCGGCAGAACGGGCAGTATTACGTCCCGGCCTACGCCGTCTGCCGCTTCTTCGGCCTGACCTATTCGTTTTACAGCACAGACTACGGCCCCCTGCTGCGCATCAAGGACAGCAACGCCGTCCTGAACGACAACCTCTTTCTGAGCTCTGCCGCCTCCATCCTGCGCAGCCGGACCAACAGCCAGGTCTTCAATAACAACAACAATACCAACAGCAACGGCAATTCGGCGTCAACGCCCGCTCCCCCCAGCTCGCCCACGACCCCGACCCTTCCCACGGCCCCGACCCAGCCGACCACGCCCAGCGCCCCCGTGACCCCGGACGTGCCCGACACCGCCGAACCGGCCCCGACCTTCTCCCTCTACCTGGCCGTCCGCGCCCAGGCGGGGGCAGACATCACAGCCACCCTCAACGCCGTTCTGAGCACCGGGGCCATCCCCGTCGTTTTCTTCCCGGCGGATCAAGTGACCCAGTGCGCCGACCAAGTCCGGCAGGCCGCCGGGCGGGGCTGTCACGTGGGCCTCATCCCCGGCGGGGACAGCGGCCAGGCCAAGCTCGCCAGCGTCCAGACCGGCAGCAAAGCCCTGGCCGCCATCCTGCGGCAGGAGACCTGGTTCGTCCTGGGCGAGGACGAGACCCTGGCCAACGCAGGCTATCTCTGCTGGAGCCCCTCCCTCTCCTTCCAGACCGTCTCCAACGCCACCACCGTCTACAACAGCCTCATCCAGTCCGGCGAGAACGCCTCGGCCCCCCTGCGCCTCCTCTTCCGCACCCAAACCGACGCCAGCGCCCTGGCAGGGGTGCTGAACCAGCTCAAGGCCGACGGTGACACCTTCCTGGCCGTGCGGGAGACGAAGTATTGAAATGGTAGCCGCCGGAGGCGGCGGATGTGATTCGTGGTTCCGCATGGTGCCATTCTACCTTGGTACACTGCGGACTGCTTGCGCAACGTAGCCCTCATTCGTCTGCTTCGCAGCCACCTTCCCCCTCGGGGAAGGCTCTCGCAACGCCGTACAAACTTGAAGTGCTGTACCTTTCTACGATACCCGGTACCACCCAAAGCCTTCCCCGAGGGGGAAGGTGGGCCGGGCGCTAGCCCGGGTCGGATGAGGGCGACCTGCCGCACCTGAGCCGTAGTGTACCAACGTAGCCCCACACCGCATGGAACCAGTCATCAAATCCATTCGGCGCAGCCAAACACGATCAACGCCCCCGTACCTTCCACAGGCACGGGGGCGCTTGGTATCTCCGTGTAGACGTTCAATCCCGCAGCTTCAGCAGGTCCCATCTGGACGACACCCCGCACTTCCGATAGAGATTCTGCAAGTGCTTGAGCAGGGTGTTCTTGCTGATGGTCAGCTTTGCCAGGATCTCCTCGTTGTTCCAATCCTGAAACACCAGGCCCAGGACCTCCCCCTCTCGCCGGGTCAGGTCATAGGTCCGGATGATCTCTTCCAGGCTTCGGGTCTGTTTCGGCTGGTTGTCCTCGTTCTGCTTGCAGGTCCAGCAGGCCAGGTCGATGTGGTTGGCCAGGGCGCGGAGATAGAAGGCCTCCTGGTCGGTGAAGAGGCCGTCTCCCCGCGTGCGGTAAAGAGCCAGGCGGCCCATGGCCTGCCCGGCGTAGGTGATGTTCATCTGCATGCAGTCGTGGACGTGGTAGGCCGTGTACAGCTCCCGGTAGCTGGCGGCGGAGAAGCGCTTGTCGCCGGACAAGATCTCGCTGTCCCGCACGACCATGGACTCCGGCGCGTGGCTGAGCCAGGCGGTGTAGGCCTTGTCGATGCGTCCCAGCCAGGCGTTCTCCACCTCCCGGAAGTTCTGTGGCTTGCAGTAGGGGTCCCGGTGGATGAGCTCCCCCGTCTCCGGGTCGGTCTGGATGGCGATGAGGCTGGCGTAGGTATAGGGGATGATGAGCTTGACCTGGGCCAGCAGGGTGGGGCGAAATTCCTCCAGCGTCCGGCAGGCGTGGATGCGGTAGATGATCTCGTTGTACAATAAAAAGTCGTTTTTTTCCATAGGGGTCCTCCAGCGGGATGCGTGTGCTTTCTGATACTTAATTTTATCCCCTTCCCCAACTAAAATCAAGCACTTTTTACCGGGGTTCAAGTAGCCCTTCTCAGCAAAAATTTCAAATTCACTAAAATTAAGCATTGCTTTTTTGTTCGTTTTCCTGTATTATAAACAAGACAAGAGGAGAAGCCAGTGAGTAGGCTGTTCCCTCTGCCCCTTTTCTAATCTTTCTCTTTGTGATTGAGATTACTTTCCTTTCTTTTCCGAAAGCGTCCTCCCGCCGGTTGGTCAGGCGGGAGGACGTTTTTGGTTTTTCTGCTCAAAAATAATTCTTTCTTCTTATGTCAAATGATTATTTTTATAGTTCTATGCCATTGTTTTTTGCCTCTCTCTGACGTAGGATAGTCCTAGAGATCCCCCCCATGATGCCACACCATGTCAGGAGGTGTTCCCCATGACGGAGAACAAAACGCCGACCCTAGGCCCTTTCTCTCGGACGCATGTCGCCGTGTGCTGTATTCTGGCAGCCGGGACGATGTGGGGTTGCCAGGGGCTACCCAGCCGCGCCTTGGCGGGCTTAGGCATGCCCGCCCTGCCCATCATGGTCCTGCGTGATCTCGGCGGCGCGGCGCTGCTGGCGCTGCTCTTTCTCCTGACGGACCGCACGGCCTTCCGCGTCCGCCTGCGGGAGCTGCCCCTCTTGGCCCTCATGGGGATGAGCGGCGTGCTGGGCATGAACCTGCTGTATTACCGCAGCCAGCAGGTCTCCTCCCTGGCCGTGGCAGCGATCCTGCTCTACACGGCCCCCACCATCGTCGTGCTCTTCTCCACTTTGATCTGGAAGGACCCGCTCACCAAGCGCAAGCTCTGCGCCCTGGTCCTGGCCTTTCTGGGCTGCAGCTTTGTGGCGGGCCTCTTAAACGGTTCCCTCTCCCTCTCCGTCCAAGGTCTGCTCCTCGGCCTTGGCTCGGCGCTGACCTACGCCTCCTACACGCTCTTTGGCCGAAAAGCCCTCACCTGGCACGGGGCGCTGACCGTGCTGTTTTACGCCCTGCTCTTTGCGGGCCTGGGGGCCTTGGTCCTGTGTCCGACCCAAGAGCTGGCCCTGCTCGTCACGACCTCCGGGGCCATCCCGCAGACCCTCTGCATGATGCTCTTCGCCACCGTCCTGCCCTATGTGCTGTACACCAAGGCCCTGGCCTGGCTGGACGACAGCGGCAAGGCCGCGATCCTGGCCTCGGTGGAGCCGGTGGTGGCCGCTCTGCTGGGCATCGTGGCCTTCGGTGAGCCGCTGACCCTGGGCGTTGCCCTGGGCCTGGTCTGCGTGCTGGGGGCGGTGGTGCTGCTGAAATAAGCCCCTTCTTGATTCCCTCTTGTTTTACTTATCTATGATCCTATTCGTTCTTATATTTAAGTAGGAATAACAGCGCACAAGTAAAGAGTTTATCAGTTTTTGTCATTGAGTCCCGGAACCAAATGGAGTATGATACAACTCGCGCCAAGGAACGGCGATGACCTCCCCGGTTTTCGGCGCATCTTACTCACACAGAATATACGCATCCCCTCGCACAGAACCAACGCACACGGGCGCTGCCGCACCGGCCTGACGGGACTTTCTTCCACCCCCACACGGCCCTCTCTTCTTCCTACTTTTGCGGCTCCGCCCCCGACTACGCAGCTGTGCCAAGACAGGCACCGCCGCCGTTTGGTACCATCCACCGATTTATCTCCCTTACCTCATTTTCTTCCATAGACAGCCCCCTCACTGCGCAGAAACAGTGGGGGGTGCTCTACGTTTAGCGGGAAATTTTTCCCCGCTCCGATCTACTGCAAAATGATAAGGCGTCTGACCCAGCCGACGGCCTGTGACGCCTTGCTTTCTCTGACCGGCCAAGGAGGGCCCACCGCATGAAGCACCTGTTCCCCGGCGCCACCGGGCATTTCTCCCTCATCCAGGGATGCTATTGGATGACCTATTGTATCCTCATCTCTTTCTCCAGCCTGTACCTGCTGGACCGGGGCTTCACAAACACCCAGATCGGCCTGCTCCTGGGCATAGCCGGTCTGACCGCTGCGATCCTCCAGCCCTTCGTCGGGGCCAAGGGGGACCACCTGAAGGTCCTCTCCCTGCGGCAGTTCACCTCCCTCCCCATCGCCGCCATGATCCTCTGCGGCGTGGGCCTGTTCCTCGTCCCCGCCAAGCCCGTCCAGGCGGCGCTGTACATGGTCCTGCTGGTCCTGCTCCAGCTGCTCACCCCCCTCATCTACTCCCTGGGCATGGACTGCCTCAACAATCATATCGAGCTGAACTTCGGCCTGGCCCGCGGCATCGGCGGCGGAACCTATGCCCTGGCCTCTGCCGTCTGCGGGTCCCTGGCCGCTGCCCTGGGGGCCAGGGTCATCCCCCTGGTCCTGGTGGTCGCCGTGGCGCTCATGCTGGCCTTTACCTTCACCTTCCGCCAGGGCGGCCCGGTAAAGTCCACCCTGCCCAAACCCGACGCCCTGCCCCAGTCCGACGGCACCCCTTTCCTGAAAAAGTACCCCCAGGTGCTGCCCCTGCTCATCGGCGTCATCCTGCTCTACACCAGCCACAACGTCATCATGAATTTCCCCTACCAGATCGTCCGGAGCCTGGGCTGCGGCAGCGCGGAGATGGGCCACTACCTGACCCTCCAGAGCCTCATGGACATCCCCGCCATGGTCGTCTTCTCCCTGCTGCTCAAGCGGGCCTCCAGCCGCGCCTGGGTGCGCCTGACGGGCATCTCCTTCTTCCTGCACGCCCTGCTCACCTGGCTGGCCCCCAACCTGCCCTTCCTGATGGTGGTCCAGGTCTTTGAGATGTCCGGCTACGCCCTCTACTCCGTCTCCTCCGTCTACTTTGTCAACGAGATGGTAGACCTCTGCGACCGCGTCCAGGGCCAGACCTACTTCACCATGGCCAACACCATCGGCATCGTCCTCAGCAGTGTCCTCGGCGGCCGCCTGCTGGACCTGGGCGGCGCCTCCGCGGCCCTCTGCCTGGCCACCGTCACCGGCGCCGCCGGCATGGTCATCCTCTGGTTCCTCCTCCGCCGCAAATCCCTCCGCCCCGCCACGAACGCCGCTTGAGCTTTCAGCTCCGATACGTCAAAATCCCTCTCCTGCTTCTTGGAGAGGGATTTTCTGATTGATAAAGAAAATCTCTTGACTTTTTCTTTGTATTTCGCATATACTTATACGAGAAAGGGGTGTTTAATATGGCAAACACAGTCAACGTCAATTTTAAGATGGACGCAGATGTAAAGAAGAGAATGGAGCGAGCCTGCTCTGAGATGGGTCTCTCTATGAGCGCCGCCTTTACTATCTTTGCCAAGAAAGTTGGCCGAGAGTATCGCATCCCCTTTGAAGTTTCGGCAGACCCCTTCTACTCTGAAAGCAATCTTCGCTATTTGGAGGGTGTCGTGCAGGACATCAAAGACGGAAAAGCTCACTTTGCCGAGCATGACCTAATCGAGGTAGACTGATGGGCTTATTGTGGGAAGACCGAGCCTGGGACGAGTATCTGCATTGGCAGACACAGGACAAGAAAACTCTGAAACGAATCAATACACTCATCAAAGACATGCAACGGAATACGTTTGCAGGGATCGGCAAACCAGAACCCCTGCGCGGAAATCTCAGCGGTCTATGGAGCCGACGCATCGACGATACCAACCGTATCGTTTATTATGAGCGGGATGGGATCATCTATATCGTCTCTTGCATGGGACATTATGACGACTAAACACAGCCCAGCACGGTTTTTTTGTTTCCGTGCTGGGCTGCTCTCATTTGTTAATCAATGCAAATGCTTTCTCAAGGTCTACACCTTGACCGGCTTTGGCTTGCTTCAAACCCTCCCCCATCATGGCGTCAAACTGCGACGGGGTCATGGTGTCCCGTGTCGTTAAAGTAACCGTTCGTACCTCCCGCAGTTTTTCACCCTCTTGTTTCTCATAGTCAATCGCCTCTTCCAACCCTTGCTTGATCTGTTCAAATACACCCATAAATTTCTCCGTCCTTCCCCATCTCCCGTAGGGGCCGCAGACCCCTG
>OLNE01001161.1_pt1 | contig 19934 bp, 17 predicted proteins | sample 1672431 | NCBI WGS metagenome assembly OLNE01 (sample SAMEA3136685, study PRJEB25190) | human gut metagenome | reverse complement strand
AGGAAGTGCTCCGTCACTTGCGAGAACCGCTTCACGCCTTCGATCGACGACAGTTTGAATCGCCGATTTTTGGACCCGACCTCGCTGGGAATCAGGTCATATATGTCACGGATGGTGAGCCTAAGATCTGGCGGCGCATACTTTGCGATATCGTCATGGTACAACGAATGGAGATCGCGATGTATTTTCCGTACCTCATCAATGTTGCGAGTGGCCAAAAAAGCGTTGACGGCGTCAGGCATGCCTCCCACCACCACATACTGGCGAAATAGGCTGAGCAGGCGGTCGTACAGATAGTCTGGAAGCTCTTTTTCTTCCTCGAGATGGTTTCTCAGCATGTCAAAAGCAACCGATGCAACACCGTTAGCCCAGCAAAACTCTTCGAAATCAAGCGGATACATCTGAATCTGCTCGACATATCCGACAGGAAGAGAATCGATGCCCTCGAGTTCCACACCAAGTAACGACCCTGTGAGGATGAAACGGAAATCTCCACGCTGCACGAGATATTTGATAAACGTTACTATGTTGGGACACTGCTGAACCTCGTCGATAACTACGACGGTCTTTCGCGCAACCATAGGCTCATCTGCGGCGATGGTCATTCGCATCAGAAGTTCGTCGGCGCTTTTCGCTGCCGAAAACGAATCGCGTACAGAAATATCTTCAATTAAGTCGAACGCTACGACATGCTCAAACGATTCTCTTGCGAAAGCACTGACCAGAAAAGACTTGCCCACTTGTCGAGCGCCTTTGACAAGCAAAGCCTTATTGGGCGATGAATCGAGCCAGGACTGAAACTGTGCCTTCGCTTTTCTGTCGAGCATCATATTTCTCACTTTCGTGTGCGACTAATTCAATAGAATACACTTTTCCGAATTCTTAAGCTATATGATATTGCACTTTTCCGAAATTTGAAGGCACTGGTAACTGCACTTTTCTGAATTTGAAATCAAACGTATCTTCGGGGAGCAAAACCCAAGTTCAGTTGACCTCCAACTATCCCCTTTGCTCCTGGCGCGGCGCCTTCCCGCCGCGCCAGGTCTTGCAATCGTCGCTGCATCCAAATTGTCGTGCGACAAATGCGCCTCTCGAGCAAAACATGTGGTGGATTATTGTTGGTAGATCAGGCAAAGTGATGAGCTACCAGCACGGAGCTGGGAACGGGGAGGAGAAGCGGAGCCTGTTTCGCAAGGGCATGAGGTTGACCTGCCTCATCGGCATTGCCATGTTCGTAGCCGCGCAGGTATTCGCTGAACCCGTAGCCTGCATCTTCGTCTCGTATGATCAGGGTCTGTACGACCTGTCGGTCGGAGCGCTCAGAATCTACTGCACGTCCTATCTGTTCATGGGCTTCACGTACTTCAGCTCATCCATGTTCACGGCCGTGGAAAACGGCGGGATTTCCGCGGCAATCGCCTTCGCACACAGCCTGAGTTCACTTTGTATGCAGGCTGGAAGGCGGCCCCTGCTACCGTTGAGCCTGGTGCTGGCGACAACGGCAACAACGGCGACAACGGAAACAACGGCAACAACGGCAACAACGGAGGCAACGGCGATAGCTCTTCTGCCAATGCGAATGTAAACGTCAACACCGTTAACAACAACGGCGACAAGGCGTCAAGCGAAGCGAAGATGGCTACCGTGAAGACGGACGACAACCTCGCTCTTGTCGGTGGTGCGATTGCTGTGATTGCCGTTGCGGCTGCTGGTGTTGCTGCATTTGCGCTGCGTCGCAGGAAGATGAACTAGCGCATTACGCTTGTTTATCTCCGTTTGCTGCACGGTAATACAGAATAGGGCTGTTTGATGAAAGGGGCCGAGCTTGGAGGTAGTCCAGGCTCGGCCCCTTCGCTTTGAAGTGCAATTAGGGTAGCCTCCAATTGCGGGTTATTTTCTAGTTAAAGCATGATCTTGGAGTTGAAACAAAGCCGACTTCTGCCAACGGGCAGCACCGCAGGGTAATGCGTGGCGCATGACGTTAAACGAGACCGTTTTTATTGCCGCTGTAGCGATTTTGCTCTTAAGCTGTTCGATGGTGGCATGGGTGAAACCCCTACAGGCGCTTTCACCCTCTCTCTTGTCCAGGTTGACGAAAACGGGAATTCCATTGAGGGCGGCTTTATCATTCTGACTTGCGTAATTGCAGAAGGCTGAGCATGCCGAAACGGGGTGACAGACGGGTTCGGTCTTATTGTTTGCGCCAGGAGTTTAATCTTGCAAAGCAAATTAATGCAAGTGCTGAGCTTTTCCTCTGAATCGATATGGCGTCTCGGTAACACCTTTCACCGAATCGTAATACTACGTAGTGTTACGATTTTAAAAAACGTGTTACAGTCGAGCGGCATCGTCCCCAAAAGAGAAGGAACTCAATGGACAAGAAACTGAGTAAACTGCTCGCTGCGGCCTTTGCTGTCATGCTGGCAGTGGGTATCTTTGCGCTCGCAGGATGCTCGTCATCAAACACGAATTCCGATAAGGCATCTGCTTCTGGCACTCAAACGGTCACCGACATGGTAGGTCGCACGGTTGAAGTGCCTACAGAGGCCGATAAAGTTATCGGTATTGGTGCATCTTCGCTTCGCATGATCTGTTACATGCAGGCTGTCGACAAGGTTGTTGGTGTGGAACAGTCGGAGCAGCAAGATTCCGTGACCTGTGCATATCGCCACGTGAACCATGAAACGTTTGCCAAGCTGCCCGTTATCGGTGAAGGCGGTTCGAAGGGCGTGACTGCTAACGAAGAGGCGATTATTGACGCTGCGCCGCAGGTAATTATCGCCAACCTCGACAAAGACTCCGCTGATAGCCTGCAGCAGAAGACCAATATTCCGGTTGTCTGCGTAACTATGAGCGATATCGTATTCGACCAGGAACTTTACGACAACATTACGCTTCTGGGCAAGGTTTTGGGCAAGGAAGACCGCGGCGAAGAACTCATTAAGTATATGCAGGATACCGAAAAGGATCTGCAGGATCGCACCGCCAATGTAGAGAAGAAGAGCGCCTATGCTGCTGGTGTCAGCTACCGCGGCGGCCATGGCTTCTCTGGCACCGAGGCTGGATTCGCTCCATTCTCCATCTGCAATATCACCAATATCGCCGATGCTGGGCATGACAGCGGTTGCTTCGATATCGACCTTGAAGCAGTGACTGCGGCGCAACCTGATTACGTCTTCGTAGAGAGCGGCAATCTTGGCCTGGTCAAAGAAGACGTTGCTGCCAACCCCGATTACTTCACTAACTTGAAAGCTGTTGAAGCCGGCAACGTGTTCTCGCTTGTTTCGTATCGCTTCTACGCCACCAATCTCGAGCTGGCTATCGCCAATTGCTACTATGTCGGTAGCTGCGTGTACCCCGATCAGTTCGCTGATGTCGATTCCGCTAAGAAGCTCGACGAGATTTCGACCTTCTTCTTGGGCGCATCGCTCTCTGAAGACCTTGCTAAAGAGGGTTTAAGCTTCCAGAAGCTTGATTTGATGAGCAGGTAAGCTCACGGGAATGAATCGGAGTTAGGCTAGTGTTCAGTTGCCTTTGGCTTCCAACACAAAGGGAGCCAAAGGCTTTTCAATATCGATAGGGCCTGAATGCTTAGCGGCAAAACTCGGTTCCTTAAGGTACCTGCAAAAAAAGACCTTGGTATTTGTACCGAGGTCTTTTTTTTTGCCGTAGATGGCTGCTTGCTTGGCTGCGATGTCTGGCGGGTATTCGCAAATTAGTTTGCGGTTGGAATCGTTAGCTTTACGTTGTCGATCTCTGCAATACGCATGGGCATATCGTAGGTTTCGGAAAGTGCTTCGTCGGTTACTGCTTCGATACCTCCCTGTGCGACGATAGTGCCGTTACGCATCAAGACGAACCTGTCGCAGAACCTTAGAGCCAAGTTAACATCGTGGATGACCATGACCGTTGCAAGCGAAGCCTGTGTGGTGATGTCACGGACCACTTGCAGCACTTCCATCTGGTTCTTAGGATCAAGAGCGCTCGTTGGCTCATCGAGTAGCAGCGCCTCGGTTTGCTGTGCGATTGCGCGAGCAATAGAGACCTTCTGGCGTTCGCCGCCCGAAAGCTCGTCACAATAGCGATCGACAAACGGCTCAAGTTCCAGTTGCTTAAGAGCGGCAGCCACCACAGCGCGGTCGTGTTCGCTGATGCTCCATGAAACATGCGGCTTGCGGCCAAGCAGCACTTCATCGTATACGCTCAGATGGGGAATGCGCTGCTGCTGGGTTACATAGGCGATATGCTGCGTCGTTTCACGCTTGTTCATGCTTCGGAGGCTTTTGCCGCTTACGTACACTTCTCCTGTTGATGGGGTAGTGATGCTTGCTAGAAGGTTCAGCAGCGTAGACTTGCCCGCTCCGTTGTTGCCTAAAATGGCGGTCATCGTACCGGCATGGGCTTCAAAAGAAAGCCCTTCGAAAACGGGTTTTTCCGCATGAGGGAAGGCAAATGCAACGGTTCTTGCCTCTAGAACCGGACCGCAATCGGAGTTATTGCGATTAGCGGGCTTCGCCTGCGTTTCGGTTTCTACTATGTTCTTCTTTTCGCTCATCGCTTGTACCCCTTGTAGAGCAGGAACAGGAATAGCGGGGCGCCCAGAAACGACGTGATAGCGCCGATTGGCAGGATAACGGGCGAAATGATCATGCGAGCCACCAGGTCGGATGCAAGCATGATCGTTGCTCCCAGCGCCAGCGACGCAGGCAAAAGGAAGCGGTAGTCGTTGCCTACGAACCGTCTTGCAATGTGAGGCGCAATAAGACCGATGAAGTTGACCAGACCGATGAACGACACCATGGTTGCAGCCATAAGCGATGCGACGAACACGCCCGCAATTCGTGTTCGAGCAACGTCGACCCCGAGCCCGCCAGCAACATGGGCACCATTTTGCAGCGCGTTGTAGCTCCAGCGCTTCAAGAAGAAGTACACGCTGCATAGCAGGCCGACTGCTGCCATGAAACTGATTTGAGGCCAGGTGGCACGCCCTAGGTCGCCGAATTGCCAGAAGATGACCTTCGTTAGGTTAAGGTCATCGGAGAAGTACTGCATGATGGTAGAAGCGCCAGCCCACAATGCGGATAACGCAACGCCTACCAAGATAATGCTTTCCGGCGTGGCAAGCCCCATGCGCGAAAACAGCAATACCACGACGCTCGACACCATAGCTCCCGCAAATGCGCACAGGGCGATGGCTGTCATGCCCATTTCTGACGATGATCCGAAAACGGTCGGCACAATTATCAGGATGGCTACTGTGGCACCGAATGCCGCACCTTGGGAAATGCCGACGGTGGAAGCGGAAGCAAGAGGGTTTTCCAGCACGCTTTGCAGTGCTGCGCCGGCAAGTGCCAGGCCGGCACCCGATACGATGGCGCACGCCGTACGAGGCAGCCTGATGGATTGCACGGTGTTTACGTCCTGCGCAGACCCGATGCCGAACAGGGCAAGAACGCTCTCGATTGGATCAATCGAGAGCGCACCCATTGATAGCTCCATGACGGCAACGGCAAGGCAGACTGCAACCATGGCCACGATGCAGAAGACATAGCGCCGCTCCTGCTTCTTGCGTGCGTAGGTGATATCCGCCATTAGAACCCTTCGCGCTGATAGGCATCGTAGCAGTCGCGGCAGACCAACTGTCCGTTCTGTACGCGAAGGCCGAATTCAGCGGTCTTTTCGCCACATTTGGCGCATTGCTGTGAAGCAAACAGACGAGCCGTCTCGGGCAACTCGTAGAAAGGCTCCTTTACATCGAAGAGCTCTTCGTAGGGATGCGTGAACAGATACTCGGCGTACTCTTCGCGCGACAGTCCTTCTCCGCACTCGGGTTTAAGAACCAGGCGGACGTTTTTGCCCGTATCGCGGCTGAAGAAGCTGAACGCCATTTTGCCGCGGATGCGTGCGATAAGGTTGGATTTGCCGTATGTGCAGCCGAGCAGTACCTGCACGGCGTCAACGCCGCATGCGTCGTTTTCCACGACGGCAACGATTTCTTCGTCGACTGCGGGCAAGGCTTCGTCGCTAAGGCCAAGCTGTGCGATTGCGCCCTCGACGGCTTTGAACCCGATAAGCATGCCTGGGCAGATGTGCCCGTGGAAGGCAGCGACCTTATCTAGGTGTTGTTGAGATAGCATGTTCGATTCTCCCTCGTTGTCGTTGTCAGACGTGTTGAGGGGAGTGTAACACGATTCAGCAATTCGTGTTACGGCTTAAAGGTGATTGGCTGGGGTGGCGGTAGTGTTTTGGTTTAATCCTGCTTTACTGACGGTGGTGGCAATCGAGGGTTGCTGCGGTAATTTGAAGCAACGACCGAATAGGGTAAGTTAGCCTATTCGTTCCGATAAAAGAGTGAGGCTTTGCACATAATGGGATAATCAAAAGTACCAAAGACGCCTTGCGTGTGCTGATTTCAATTGGTTGTGTAACGAGCGTCCTGTATTGTAGTCGCTTATATCAGGAGATTAAGAATGGCATTCAGATTCGACTTTGGGGAAACCTTCTCTCGGGCCGCCCATGCAGCTGAAGAGGTAGCTAAAGGTGCATCGGAGGTCATCGGGTCCGCTGCCAAAGATGCCGCGAGCGCAGCAGAGGATGCGGGGAACGCCATCGTCGATACGGCCGCCTCGGCATCCGAAGCCGTCGGAAGCGCCATGTGCTCGGCTGCGGAAGGAGTGTCGAACGCCGGCGAGCAGATCGCGTCGTCCGATGCGGGCAAAGCGATCGCAGGGGCCGCGAACGCGGTGGGCGGAATCGCCGTCGGCGCCGCAATGGGTTTGGCCCAGGGAGCGTCGTCCCTCGCGTCCGGCGCTGCGTCGACCGTCGAAGGCGGCATCAATGCCATCAAGGAGAACTCGTTCTCCGCGCACCTCCGCAAGGCGCGCATCAAAGGGTTCCGTGACGGCATCAAGCAGGGGGCCTACCTTGCGGGCCAGAAACGGTACAACTTCATCTACGCCTACGTTGCGACGCTCTGCTTCCTGATGCGCTGCGACGGCGATTTCTCCCAAGAGGAGCAGGAGTGGCTCGAGGACGGCCTCGACTACCTCAAGCTGGACGGCGGCCTTCCGAACGACGTGAAGACGAAGGTGCAGGCAATCGCGGACGACGAGGACTTATCCTTCGACCGAGTCAAGGACTGCCTGGACAACGTGAGCATCGTGTCGCTGGGTTCCATCGCTGAGCAACTGCAAGTCGCCGCAGCGGCGGACGGTCAGGTGACAGAGGAAGAGGAGCATGCTTGCAGGCTCTTCGCTGACTACATGGCCGCGAGGGCGGCATGCGCGGTGGTTGACGAGAACTGGGCCGAGCAGGCAGTCGAGAAATCCGTTCGCGAGTACGGCGAGAACCTCGAGCGCATCGACCGCGAGTTCAAGGAGCGGACGAGGTTGCAGGACGCCGACGCGGCTTTCGTCGTCGCCGCGACCATGCTCCAGGTCGCCCGCGTGCTCGTCATCAACTCCCTGACGGAGGTCGAGCGGGCGGGAGCGGGCAACGCCAAGGAAGACGCCCTGCATAGCTTCCAGGACCGCGTTTTCTCCGGCTTCGACGATGGGGCTCCGGCGGAATCGGGCCGCCTTTTCGCCTCCAAGAGCCACATCCTCTCCTCGCGAGGTGTGCCGTACGACGCGACGTGTTACGAGGTTGATAACCTCAAGATATTCAAGGGGGCGAACCACCGGTTCGCGACCCTCGGCCACGACCCGGTGCTCGGCCTCGTGTTCGGAACCTCGAACATCATGACCAACAGCATCACCTGCGTGAAGGACGCCAACATCTTCGGAATCGGCGCGCGGATCCCCGCGACCTACTCGGTCTCCTACGACGCTTTCGGGAAGAATCCGCAGATCGGGATACCCACCGGGACCGTGGAGATGCTGGTCGCGGCGGGAAGGCGTGTCGTGAACGAGCCGGATGCCGCTGCAGCAGCCCTGATCAAGCAGCTGATCCACATCGGCACGGACCTCTACACGCCGTGCGGGATACAGGTCCCGTTCGCCAACCTTGTTCTCGACAAGGCGCACACCGAGGCCCTCACCAAATACGTCAGCACCGGCGACATATTAAAAGTTGGCATGCAGTCAGGCATGACGGTGCTCATCAACTGGCTGATAGCGGCGCTCCACGGTTGCTCGCTGATATTCAAGGACGACGGGTTGGACTACAGCACCGAGACGTACCAGGCGCGCACCAAGAAAATCATCCTCATCTCCGACACCATCGCGACCTCGAGCAGCGTCGTGCAGGCATCGATCACGAAGAACCCCAAGTGTCTTGATCTCGGAGGTGCGGCGGTGCTGGTCTACCGACTGTTCTCGGATGCTTGCTTCGTCGCCAATCTCAAAAAGGAGTACGTGCAGTCGGAACTCGATAAGATCTACGATGAGCGTGCTGAGGGGTTGATCTAGGCCTTAGCCCTAAGCCATGAACAGCGCTACCCAAATCGGCATCGTTAGGATACAGCCGATCGTGGTGATCACATTAATAGCGCTGGCGTACGGTGCGTCCTTCTCGTAAATTTGCGCCATTTGTACCGTTGTTGAGGCGGATGGAGTGATGGTGGCAAGAAGCGTAATGAGCAGGATCGACTGGCCGTTTGCCACCAACGCATCTACGCCGCTGAACTTGAGTACGAGCATAACGATGACGGGGATAAGCACTAGCCTGATGAAGGCGACGAGCCAGACGCGCTTGTTGGCTACGATTTGCCTCAAGTCCATGCCTCCGATGATCATGCCCGTTACCAACATGGCAGCAGGGCCGATCATCTGTCCTACGTCGTAGGTGAAGGTGCCGAAAGGCTCAACAAGCTTGATGCCGAGCACCATGAGCACGATGCCAGCGGCGACAGCAAGAAAGTTGATATTGAACAGAACGGCGCGGACATCAATGTGATGATTCTCGCTGATAAGGGATTTGCCATGTGTCCAAATCAGGATCGTTTGCACGCTCATGTAGGCAAGCGAGTAGACCACCCATTCATCGCCCAAGATGAAGCCGACAAGCGGGATGATCAGATTACCGCAATTCGAGTAGATGCTTGCTGCCCGCTCAATAGGGGAGAGGTGAAGCGGCTTTGCCAGGACTTTCGTCAGGATGATTTGCCCAACCTGGAGCACGATAGCGCAGACAACTGCGAATAGAAAACCTTGCAGTACATCTGGAGTTAAATCAACCTGCGTTGCAGAAATGAAAGCGCACGGGCAGATGGCGTATACAGACAGGACGGAGAGCGTTTTGCTGTCTCCCGTTTTCAGGAGATGAAGGCGCACTAACGCGAATCCGACAGCCATGATTAGGAATAGCGAAGCGATTTTTTCTATAAGCAGGAGAGTGATCATGGCTCTGGATTATACGCCTGCGGCGCAAGGGGTATATGGAGAGGCTAATGGGGCAGCAGCTCCTTAGCGAATTCTCTCTCCAAAAATTGGATTGCAAACCATTGCTCCTAAGGCGTTGATTATGGGAAAATTATTTTAAGCCATCACTCGGCTCGCGTGAGTGCTTCCGTGCACGAACCTGAGCGAATCGTGTGGGCGCAAAGTAGATCCACAGAAAACCGACCTACGAACAAGGAGCGCCTTATGTACAGACAGCATGTTTCGCCGCAAACCCAGAACAAACGCACCAGCTCGCTCATCTGCGGCGCGAAGCGTCGTACGGGTGCCAGAATCGCTACTTTTGGATTGAGCGTCCTTGTGGCGGGGCAGCTTATGCTGCCCGGTGTGGCTTTGGCAGCCGAAATGCCCGAGACCGTTGCGGGGCAAGACGCCGCTGCAACTGCAGTTGCAGATCCGGCTGCGCCTGTCATTGCCAAGCAAGCGGCAGTAGCCCCAGCTGCTACCGCCGATGTAGCTGCGTCCTCCGTAATGGATGCTGAGCTGGCAGCACCCGCTGCAGCTGCGACTGAATCTGCACCTGCAGCGGCCCAGGATACAGCTGAAACCGAAGCAGCCGTCGCGCCTGCAGGCGATTCGACCGCTGCGCCAGCACCTAAATCTGTCGATGTCCCATCTGCGCCCGCAGCAGCACTCACTCGCGGCACAGCCAATCCAGGCGGCGGCGAAATCAAAATCAATACCACCGTAGTCAACCACTTCTACGACCTTGAGCTGCCACCTGCTTTCACACTGATCCAGGACGAAGCGTACGTATACGACTTCCCCGATGCGCCTGAAGATTTCACCCTTTGGCATAACGAGTCTGTCTACTTCTTCAAGATCGATCCCGATACTGAGGCTTTAGTCAAAACAGACAACCCCAATGAGGCAAACGTTTCGATCAGCCTGGCTGCCATCGACAATCACGAAAGAGCGACCTTGGTCTTTACGGGCGGCGGCGCCGATCCTCTGATTTCCTACAGCCTGGATCTGTTGCATTTGATCTGCATTGGCGCACTCGCCGACTTCGATTTCAGCAACTACAACAACGGGGAGGGGACCATTCTCGAGACACGACACGAGTACTTCATCCGCTGTGTCTTTGGCAGCAACGTATATTTGATTGCAACCGACACGACCGATCCTGAGCCCGACCCGGGCGCCAAGCCGGACCCGGATGTAAAGCCCGACCTGGAAATTAAGACCGAGTTTGCTCCTCAGTCTGAAGCGGAAAATCCGGTAGCGGACTCTGTCTCCGCAAAGACAGCTGCGGTTGTTGAGCCTGCCAAGACCGCCTTGCCCGCAACGGGCGATAGCGACGCAATGGCGGTTGCCCTGGGCGCCGCTGGCGCAGCAGCTGCAGCAGCCGCGGCTGGCATTGCCGCGGCAAGGCGTTGCAACCGCTAGCTAGCACCGAAAGCGCACGTTCGCACAAACAAGCAAAACTTCAACGAGAAACGGCCTAGTCATTCGACTGGGCCGTTTCTCGTTTCGAGGATTTGCGCCAGCGGTAGGGCTGTTCCAACAAGGCCCGAACGCACGTGTGCTGATCGTTCGAACCGATTGTCCGGTATCTATCCGTCTGCTCGCCATTCTGTTATATGCCGCAGCTGCGTTCGCTCATCAGCTGCGTATATGCGTCGACTGCAAGGCCATCGGGAGAGTGACGCGATGACCTCATGCGGCAGTGGAAAGCCTTCATTTGCGAGCCTTTGTGGTATGTTGGCACGAAGCAAGCTAAGGCTGAGGTGAGGGTAAAGAAGCGGAGGGATGGCATATGGCGAAGATCGGCACCGGCGCCGCCGAGGGCAAGAGGACAGCGTACATCAACGCAAACGTTCTCGATGGAACCGAGGGCATCGAGATGCTTGAAAACCACGCGGTCGTGGTCGAGGGACGGCGCATCATTGATGTCGCACCCCTAGCCGATGCCGATTTGTCTGGATGCGAGACCTTTGACCTCAAGGGCGCCTATCTCCTTCCGGGCCTCATAAACATGCATGTGCATCTGGCAGGCAACGGCAAACCCCAGAAGAAGCAGCGTGATAACGAGGCGCTGGTAAGGAAAATTATGTCGAACGGTCTTACGCGAGCCGTCGCCTACCGCCTTGTCTCCGAATACGCGCGCATGGAGCTGCACAGCGGCGTCACCACCATACGAACAGTGGGCGGCCTGGGTGACTTCGACACGCGCGTGCGTGATGACGCCGCGGCGGGAAAGTTGGAGGCTCCGCGCATTCTTGCCGCCAATATGGGCATATCGGTGCCGGGAGGTCACATGGCCGGTTCGGTTGCCATCGCGGCAAGTAGCATTCCAGAGGCGCTTGCACAGGTTGAGACTGCCAGGTTGCAGGGTGTCGATCTTGTCAAGCTCATGATTACCGGCGGCGTCCTTGACGCCAAAGAAAAGGGTACGCCTGGCGAGCTCAAGATGGAGCCGGATATGGTGCGCGCGGTTTGCGACAAGGCGCACGGGCTGGGCTTTATCGTTGCTGCGCACGTCGAGTCAACCGAAGGCGTGCGTGTGGCGCTCGAGTGTGGCGTAGACTCGATCGAGCACGGCGCTGCTCCGACGGACGAGGTGATGCGCCTGTTCAAGGAGGGAAATTCCTTCCTGTGCACTACGCTTTCTCCTGCGCTTCCGTATGCGCTGTTCGATCGCTCCGTCTCTTGTGCAAGCGAGGTCGAGCAGTTTAACGGCAATATGGTCTTCGAGGGCATTATCGCCAATGCCAAGGCAGCCCTGGAGCAGGGGGTTCCTGTGGCACTTGGCAATGACGTTGGGTGTCCCTGGATCACTCAGTACGATTTTTGGCGCGAGCTGTGCTACTTCGAGAAGTATGTTGGCGTGTCGCGCTCGTTTGCTCTTCATACCGCAACACTGCGCAATGCCCAGCTTGCCGGCATCGACGACATCACGGGCTCAATCGAGGTGGGGAAGGAGGCTGATATGATTGTCACAACTGGCAATCCGCTGGATGACCTGCGTGCGTTGCGCACGGTAAAGCACGTCATTCATCGAGGGCGGCTCATCGTCAACCCCCGCGTGAAGCGCAAGGCCGTAATCGATCGCGAGCTCGACAAGTTCCTCTAGGGACAAATGACAAGTTTTGACGAATGGGTAATAGGTACAAAGACGCCGTGGGGTCTCACCCCCCCCCACACACGGTGCGCTGCTCGCGCTGTTTGACTGCGTATTCTACGCTGCGAGCGTGCACGGGAGGCGGTTCGCCGGCAAGCCTGCATGTGCAGTGACGACGCTTTGGCGTGCAGGATCCACCTCGGCGCTCGACGAGCTGAGCCGCTACTTCACATTCAGCGGCATGCCGGTAGCCTCTTCGACCTACTGGAACATGATGCTCAACAGCGGCGACGACTCCTTTGGGGAAGATACGCTGCGTCAACTCGGGGAGAACATGGCCTGCTTGGTGAAAGCGACGAGAGCCTGATTTCCAGATGGCCCCCATCTGGAAATCATTGACCTAGCAAACGCCTGCTCTACAGCGGGCGTTTGCTGCATGTAGGCGCCAACCCGTTACACCATTGGAACCACCTCCCGAGGGCGAACGTGATCTCGGGAGGTGGTTCTTCATTCCCCTAAGCGACGTGTTTGCTACGGAACAATTGTCTTGTAATAGGCACCGAAGTCTGCGAGCGAGTCCACGACGGGCATCATCTGACGACCGAGTTCGGTGAGGCCATACTCAACGCGGGGAGGATTTTCGCCATAGTCGTGGCGAAAGACCAGCCCATCATCCTCCATCTGTCGCAGGCTGTCGGTAAGCACCTTCTGAGAGATTCCCTCAAGGTCGCGGCGCAACTCGTTGAAACGCCAGGGGCGTACGCGCAAATTGCGGATAATGAGCAGCTTCCACTTGCCACCAATGAGCGCTACCGCCGTTGCGACTGGGCATTCCGGGAGTTCCTCTTTTGCCATCATGGCAGACCCAACTTCCTTGACCTCGGTTTCATAAAAAGGCACGCAGTTACAAATATGTGCGTACTCGTATTTGCATGCGCTTTTGCGTTGAATATATCTCACGCAGGAGATGCCTGCAAGGCAAATCAACCCCAAGAGAGGAGCCGTTATGGCTAATTATGCAAGGACCCACATCGGTAACGAGGGCCGTGTCGAGCTGCACGAAGTGCTCGGGCTTACCGGGGCAGAGGTGAGTGTCAACAACCTTCCCGCCGGCGCTGGCGTTCCGTTCGTCCATGCACACAAGGAAAACGAGGAGATCTATGGCGTGCTCGAGGGCGCAGGATCGGCCACGATCGACGGTGAGGATATCGAGCTTGCGGCCGGCGACTGGCTGCGCATTTCTCCCGCTGCGCACCGCCAGCTTCGTGCCGCGTCCGACTCGGGTATCACATACGTTTGCATCCAGGTCAAGCAGGGCTCCCTTGGTGCCTTCACGGCCGATGACGCCATCATGTGCTAATTCGCGATCAGTGCGCAAGGAGGTCAACGAGAGCCCACTCGTCGACCTCCTTGCGCAAATCTTTTGGCGCGATACCCCAAGATTGCCCGGAGGTTGCCAAACGAAAAGCCCCTGACCCGTTTATGCAGTTCAGGGGCTCGGAAACGCTAGATATCTGCTACTCCCACTCAATAGTTAGAAACCATCTCCAGTTTGTTCCAGTTTGCCGCAGTTTGCTCCAGTTTGTCCCATTTGCATCCAGTCTCAAAAATTGCCGAGAATCCATGGGGTCAAATTTGGGTCACGGTTTTTCGGGTCATCCGAGGCATTTTCGTAGGTCACGGTGGGTCATGGGAAACTGCGAGCACTAACTGATGGACACTTGGACGTTGTATGCCAAGGGAGTGCAGGGTAGAGAAGCCCCTACAGGCCCCAGTAGCTACGATGGATCCCCGATCTTCGACTTGTACAGCTCGATCAGAAGCTCTGAGCAGTCAATGCCCGCTGCCTCAAAAACGATCTTCAGCGTTTCGATTTTCACATAAGTTGAGCTTCCAGGATTGAAGTAGATTCCCTCGCCAACTTTGAAGCAATAGTCGCTTTCCTTCCGTGAGAAATACCTTCCCGGGAAGTCCGAGCCCTCAGGGACGAACTTATGGAAGACGACTGGATCAAGCTCGTAAACCATAGAGAGGACGCCGCAGATCATGTCAACCCAGGTCTTCGCCGTGAAGCGAGATCCCATGAAGCTGTATGCGGCGATCTGCCTGCCGGTAAACGAGAAGTCATCGTCGAGGGCATGCTCCTCGTAGGCGTCGTTGCCCCACTCGAAGTCGGACTCGATGGGTGGCCAAAGCTCAAGGAACTTCCTCTTCATGAGCTCGTTGCGAGCCTTCAGCTGCTCCTCGCCCCAGGCCTCTTGCTGGCAGACGAAGCCGTTGATCCTGAGCCAGACTGCTTGAAGCCGTTCTCCATGTCCCGCTTCTCGACAAAGCGCCTGTTGCTGTATTTGGAGTTGTATGCGGTAAGCGTCAGATTCGCCATGCTGTTCATCCACCTTGCGTGGATTTCTGCGAAGTCGTCGCCCAAATCCTGCTGCCAGCTTGTCGAAAGCGTCTGGGGCATGATGTGCTCAATGCTGAAAGACTCATCGCGAAGGTTGTCGACGACGTTGACCCTTTCGAGGCTGTCTCCGATTTCAAGACGATCGAAGAGATAGTACTTGTAACCCGCGATCCTGTAGAAGTCCCTCTCTTCGAACGCCTGCATGAACTCGGCGTCATCTGGGAAATGTCCGCTGCCCTCCTTGGAGAGGAGAACCTTGTTCAACACGTCAGGATACGAACCGCCGTCCTTGACGCCTCTCAGGACCTCGCTGTGCAGGGTCTCGAAGACCTTGTTGAGCGCATTGGTGGGAACCTTGCAGACCCAGCGCCTGAAAAGGTAGGTCTCGACGGATTTGAGCGCCTCGACCACCTGCTGGTCGCTGCTTTCTCCACAGCGCCTGTATTCGAACAGATTCAGAGTGAACGGGTTCATGACGCTCATGTCCAGCAGAATAAGTCGCCTCAAAACCGCATCGAGCCTATGGTTTCCAGAATCGGCGGCGTTGATCGCCTTGTAATGCTTTGAGTACTTGAGAAGCTCCTCAAGCAGGGCTTTCGTATCGAATGCCCCCGCTTTTACATAGTCCTTAAACACGGAATAGACCTTCTTGATTGCGGGGGTCTTCCTGCGGACGGCAGCAAGCCAATCGCGGGCGAAGGAGCTTACGTCGTAGCCGGTGTTCTTCTCGATCTCGTTCCAGTACCGCTCGTAGTATTCCTCCTGCATTTGGGCATCGAGGCCCATAAGGATGAAGTTGCGGATCTTGTCGCCCTCGTTGAGGTCGAGGCCTGTTGAGTTGAGGCTCTCGAAGATTCGCTGGGCGTCGTCCTCTTTGTCGAGCTTGATGTCGATGATCATCAGGCGCTCGATGGCGACACGCAGCTGGTCGGCTGTTAGCTCTGTCTTGTCGATTCGGCCGCAGAAATAGATGAAATTCTGGGTTACGTTGGAGTCCTGGATGAACTTCTCTGGGTCGGCGGAGTAAATCGCCTCAAAGGCGGCCTGGTCGTCCTTGATGAGCTTCAGCTTCAGCTTTCGCTCGGACTTATGCCATTTGTCGATGAGGTATTCCTCGTTGATCATGTCGGCCAAGTTGTCGTCTTCAGAGGTGATGGCGCCTTCCCTGAGCTTGCACACAAGGGCGAGTAGAAGAAGGTATGACGTGGTGATCCTTTGCTGCCCGTCGATGACGATACGTGTGTCGGGGCCATCTGCCTTGGAGACAATGCTTCCAAAGAAATGACTTTCTGCGCCTTCGGAAATGACATCTTCGAGGTCGTCGAACAATTGCTTGCAGTTTTCGATCTTCCAGTCGTAGTTGCGCTGATAGACGGGGATAACAAATCGAGTTTTCGTGCCTTCGAGCAAGTTAAGAAGGTATCGTTCTTCGCCTTTCATCTGTTACTCCTAGATAATCTTTGCTAAACGCGGGAGCGAGTTAAATCCCCAGCTTCTTCCAATAAGAACTTGATAGGAATGCTGGTATTTAGAATTATTTCTGTCTTTGCACCAAATCATGTAGACCAAGGTCTCGAGGAGCTCGTGCCTTGCACCCACCTTGTCTTCGTCGGAAGGGGTCTTTCCCTCCTCGAACATCATATGCGACCCCCATGTTGCATCCATGAACTCCATCGCCGCTTCGCTCTTAGAGAACGCATGATAAAGAGGTTCAATTTCAAATTTCTGAACCACAGAGGCAAACGCGTCGGCGTCAAATACTTTCAAGGCGAGCATAATCGGGACCAGACCGGCATTGGCAAACGCTCGAACCAGGTCATTTACAAATCCATCGCGGCTTCCCAATACTAAAGGGCGAACTCTGAAAAGCTCAGTCAGAAACCTGTTGGCGTCCCTCATCGTCATTCCGTATGCTTCTGCAAGCTCATACGCAATTACGTCAAAGCGGTTGGAGGTTTTTATGAAGCCGTTCGCTTCTAGCTGCTTAAAGCTATCGACCTTTCTTAGAGGGATAGTCAGATCGTAGAAACGCGACAAATAACGTCGGCCGTCAAAACCTTGCCCATACATGCCTTCAACAACATGTGATAGTTGATTGGCGTTGACCGAATACACGATGACTACTCGATCATCTGTAAACAGATTCTTCAACTGCTCGAGCACCTTCATTGCAAAAGAAGGACGGCAACGATCGAGCTCATCGACAATGAGAAGCAATGTGTTGGCTTTTTCGGGGAGAGTTCCATCCACCAGGTTTGAAACAGAGGACCTTAGCGTCTCTCTGTCACGATAAGCCTGGATTAAATCTCTGCCCGAAAAAGCGTCTCTTAAAGAGCTGGCTCCACCATGTCCAAAGACCCCCAATATGGCGTCGAGTGTTCTGGCAATCTTTTCACCAGCTTCAGTGTCGCTGCGAAAAGAGGCGCATGCATCGCCTTGGAGGGCTATAGATGCTGCAATCGAAGGCAGCGGATCATCCCAATGGTCATTTTCCCAAGCGTTGTAGTATACGGGCAAGAAGCTGTTCAGCTCCATATAGGGTGCAAGCTCGCAATTGTTGTCAAGCAATCCGTCGAGGTCACCGTGAGACTCAAGAAAAGGATTAACTTCTTCAAGGATGTAGGCCACCTGTCTAACGAAGAATGTCTTCCCGCTTCCCCAATCAGCATCGACGAACAGGGAAAACCCGCCTTCGATGGATTTGAGTATCCCGGCAAACTCGGCGAGATCTTCGTTCCTCCCGAGGGCGTCGTTATGCAGCAGCTCAACAAGGGTGTCGCGTGTAGGTGTTGAATCGATTCTTCGCATGTTACTTATCCTAATCCCACTCAATAGTTAGAAACTATCTCCAGTTCGTTCCAGTTTGCCTCAGTTTGTTCCACTTGCATCCAGTCTCAAAAATTGCCGCGAATTCATGGGGCAAATTGGGTCACGGATTTCGGGACGGGACAGGGCGCTTTCGTGGGTCGCAGTAGGCCACGAAAGCTGGCGAGTGGGCTCTCAAGGTGTTTTGATTGCGTGGCAAGAGAGAAGCGGTAGACAGGCCCCGTTTCTGCTGCGCGCCCTCACGAAGCCAGCCGCCGGGCGATTTCGGCGTTGCTCACAGCGACAAGGCGCTCATCGCGGCAGGCGTCGGAACCCTGGGGGACGAACTGCACCGCGCCAGGGCAGTCCAGGCCGATGACGCCGAGGGGCGCGAAGGGGTTGTTGGGGGAGATGTCGGCGTCGGCGGCGACGTGCCTTCTCACGGCCGGGTCCTCCGGCAAAAGCCCCCAGAGGTAGGGCAGCACGACCTTGTCCCGGTAGGGCCTGGTTGAAAGCGGCATGGACGACGACAGCGGAACGCCGCGGTAGCCTCTCTCGTAGGCGAAGGAAAGCGAGCCGGCCCCGTCCTGGGAAAGGGTTCCTGCGAGCTTGCCGGCGATGAGCACGTCGAGGGCGCCGGCCGTCATCGCGCGCCTCCCGTCAGGATGGAGAGGGCGCCTGCGGAGGCGTCATCGCGAGCCGCAGGCCCTCCGATGCCCAACTGCTCGGCCTGCGGCTCATCTGAGGGGTTCCCGACGGTCAGCTCCAGCCCCAGCCCCAGGGCCCCGAGCACGGCGGTGAGCTTGTCCAGCTGCACGCCGGGGTTTTGTCCCAGTTCCAGCGACCAAAGGCAGCGCTTCGACACGCCCGCGGCCTCTGCCAGCTGAGCCTGGGTCATCCCCAATTCAGCGCGCCTGTCCTTTATGGCGTAGCCTATCTCCAGCGCATCGACCATGGATATCCTCCCATCTCAGGTGAATTATTCTTTCGCATCATTTTGCGATTATGATAGTTCGCAATATTATGCGAGTCAATATTCTCGCAACATTATGCGTTTGGCGGTATGTTCCCGGAATCCGTCATTGCGCGACGGATATCCGTCACGTGGCGACCGGAATGCTCCATGACCCGCTCCCATACACAAAGATAGTACCCATGATGCAGTGCGCCATGGGTACTATCTTTGTTGTCATGCACGTATGCTGCACGTATTCCCGCTACTCCCACTCGGTGGCAGCGTTTCTGTTGTCCCGTCATTCCAGTTGCGCCCAGTTTTCAGTGTCGTCACGAGCCGAGTGCCGCCAGGTGACACCATGTCGCGCTTCGTCGGCCCCGGGGACAAAAGCTGGGACAACTTCAAAAACTATTTTCAAACTCAGGGCCTTGAGTCTTTGTTTTTGTCCCAAGGGACACGGCGAACAACCTTAGAGGCTCGATATCGACGAAAACGCCCGTTTTGAAACTCAAGAGCCTTTCCGCGTGCGAGCCGCCAGCTGCAATAGGAAGCGAATCAGCGCAGGTGGCTTTTAAGCAGCTTGCAAAACTGCAGGTTGCAGGTCTTCATTGCTAGTAGGAGAAATGAGTAGTCTCAGGTGGCTTGCCCATGAGTTGGCGAGCAGGTTGGGGCTTCGTTGTTGGCGCGATCGCTTCGTGCGCTCTCGATGGGCCTGTTAACAAAAGGCCTATCGGATGCGGCTGGCCGCCCATGCGGCGACGACGACCGCGGTAGGCCGGCCAGGGGCGAGCTCGGCATCAGCAACGGGCGCGTAGAGGCCATCGACAGCAAGATCAAGGTGACGGTGAGGATGGGCTACGGCTTCCGCAACACTGACAACCTCGTGGCCCTGCTCATGCTCAGGTGCGGCGACTGCCAGCCCCAGCTCCCGGATCGAGCGTTGAAGGCGAGAAAGAAGGGCACGAAGGGAGCGAAGAGCGTTGCCGCCTAGGCTAGCCCCCTGTCACACAAACTACCGAAGCCTCCGTTTTTGGCTATGCGCTGCGCCCGCTCGGATAGCTATCTTGTTTACGCAGGCCAAGCGGGGTGTTTTTTCTAAGCTGTGTTCTGTTTGTAGCAGGCTCTCGCCCTGGTGTAGAGTATTTGGGCAGAGGATTGGTGCGAACACAACGCGAGAAGGGAAACAGAGCGTTCCGTCGGGAAGTCGGAGCGCTCTGTTTGCATTTTGGGATCGTCCTAAACCCTTGCCAGCTCTGTGGCGGATGCCGAAAGCTGCAGATCGATTATCTGCGGATTGTATTAATCCAT
>OLNE01001160.1_pt1 | contig 19951 bp, 18 predicted proteins | sample 1672431 | NCBI WGS metagenome assembly OLNE01 (sample SAMEA3136685, study PRJEB25190) | human gut metagenome | reverse complement strand
ACTCCATCAACTACGTCCTCATGGACATCAACACGCTCGCCTATGAGAACCGCGACAGCTGCGCCACCGGCGTCCGCGCCTATCTCGACGCCCTGCAGAAGGAGCTCATTGAGCAGAACCTGACCGTCGACGAGGCCATGCAGGCCGCCGAAGACGCCGAGGCCCGCACCGCCCTGGCCAACAAGGCCGGCAAGGCAGCGACCAAGAACACCTACGTCAAGTGCAAGGCCATGCTCGAGGAAATGCGCGACTACCTCAAGGAGGGCGACTTCTCCGAGGAGTTCGTCCCGAGTGACTACGATGCCGACAACGACTGTCTAGTCGAGTCCATCACCTACGCCGACGAGGCCCTTTCCGATGAGGACGTTGCCGACCCCGAGATTGAGGAAAAGGCGACCGAGGAGAAGTCCGAGGGCAATAACATGGCCGCCATGGCCGTTGGCGCCGTCGTCATCATCGGTGTCTGCGGCTTCGTGCTCTATCGTCGCAAGAAGGCCTAAGACCCTCGCGCTCCAAGAGACGGGCGGGGTCGCATGAGTCATCCCGCCCGCTCAGCCTGCCCTTTTGACCGACAGGAAACGCCGCCGAAATCTTTTCAAAAAAGATTTCCCCGCACACACTTTGCTGTGCTATAGTGCAGCACAACAGCAACGAGGTGCGACCGCGCCAAGGCATCACGAAAGGAGTCACCAAGATGATGAACACGATGAAGTCCCTCAACAACTGGTGGTGGCGTGATGCGAATACGATCGGTCGAAAGTGAGTCCCTCGCGCCTGTTTTGCACTCTAGGTGATTGGAAGGCCTCCGGTTTCGACCGGGGGCCTTTTTCTATCTCGAGCCCGATCGCATTCGCATCACGCGCCTCCGTTTTTCTCTTACATTCCCCTTTTTGAAAGGACTTTCACCATGTCTCAGAACACCACCACCGCCGCCCAGCCCCGCACCGTCCAGACCGCCGACCGCGGTAAACTCGATATTCGTGCCCTTGTCCTGCTCGCCATTCTGCTTGCCGCCGGCTTCATCCTCAACTTCACCGTCGGCAAGGCAATCTCGGGCATCTCGGGCGGTATGATCAGCCCCGAGTTCATCATCTCGGCCTTCTGCCTCACCATCCTGGTCATTCGTCCCAACATTGGCCAGGCGCTCGTCATTGGTCTCATCTCGGCGGCCGTGATCCAGATCACTACCACCTCGCCGTTTGTCGATTTTGCCGCCGAGGGCATCGCCGCTATGCTCATGGCCGTCATTGTCAACGCCACCGCCAAGGACGGCCAGGTTAGGCCCGTCGTCGCCATCGTCGCAACATTCGTGACCACTTTTGTCTCGGGTGTCATCTTCATGGTCATCAAGATGGCCATGCTCGGCGTGGTGGGCGAGCTCGCCGCAGCCATGCTGCCCGTCGTCGCCATGACCGCCGTATTTAACGCCATTCTGGTCGGCGCCCTCTACCTGCCCATCCAGAAGGCCCTTAAGCTCAACTAACCTGCTCGGCTTTACGAGCCACTCCATCTTGGCGTTCATTCGTCGTTCGCGTACCCAAGTACGCTTCGTTCCTCTTTCGCGCTATCCAGGGGCACCTCGTAAAGCCGTCTCCGTGCTTCACCACCAAAGACTGTCCCAAACAACGAGCTTTTGGGGACGTTCTTAAACGACTGGACATGTAAGAACATCCCCAATGACTATGAAAGGTATCCATGGAAACGATCATCGACGTCGACGATGTCTCGTTCTCCTATGGCACGCAAGCCGAGCAGGCGCTCAGCCACGTTTCGCTCAGCGTGAACAAGGGAGATTTCATCGGCATCATCGGGCCCTCGGGCGCCGGTAAGTCCACACTTGCCGCCTGTCTGTCGGGCGCCGTACCTCACCACTACACCGGCGCCTTTTATGGCTCCGTGTTAGTTGACGGCCACGACACCTGCGAGGTCTCGCTCACCGACATATCGCAGATCGTCGGCAGCGTGTTGCAGGACATCGATACCCAGATGGTCGCTTCGGTCGTTGAGGACGAAATGCTCTTTGGCCTCGAGAACTTTGGCGTTCCGCACGACCAGATCGAGCAGCGCTTGAGCGAGACGCTTAAGACCGTCGGTATCAGCGACCTGCGCGACCGCGAGATCGCCACCCTCTCGGGCGGCCAAAAGCAAAAGGTAGCTATCGCCGCCATCCTCGCCATGCGCCCGCGCGTCCTAGTGCTCGATGAACCCACTGCGGCACTCGACCCCGCCAGTTCTACCTTGGTCTTCGAGACGCTGCGCGAGGCAAACCGCGCGCTCGGCATCACCGTCGTCGTCGTTGAACAAAAGGTCGCTTTACTTTCGGAGTACTGCAACCGTGTGTTGGTGCTCGATCACGGCCAGATCGCGCTGCAAGGTGAGCCGCACGAGGTCTTCGCACGCACCGACGAGCTTCGCGCCATCGGCGTCGATTGCCCGCGCGTCACGCGCATCTTCAACAGCCTCGAGACCGATGGCTTGGTAAGCGGCACGCCCTGTCTGGATGTCGACGAGGCAGAACGCCTGATCACGGAAATCGTCGACCCCGACCGTGCGACAAGCGATACCCGGGCGCCCGCAGGCTCCCCGCACGCGCCGTCGCTGCGCCCGCATGCGAAAGACGCCGAGCCGGTGCTCACCTTTGACCATGTCGAGTTTTCCTACCCCCATGGAGGCGCCGCCGTTCACGACCTCAACTTGACGCTCTACCCCGGCGAGCTCGTGGGCATTGTCGGCCAAAACGGAGCCGGCAAAACCACGCTCACCAAACTGCTCACGGGTTTGCTCAAGCCCGCATCGGGCAGCGTACGCGTTACGGGCTTGGACACGGCATCGGTTCCCACGAGCCGCATCGCACGCGAAGTGGCAACGCTTTTCCAGAACCCCGACCGCCAAATCTGCAAAGACACCGTGCTCGACGAGGTCGCCTTTGGTCTAGAACTTGCCGGCATCGACCGCGCCGAAGCCCTGCGTCGCGCCCAGCTGGTCATCGACCGCTTTGGTCTGCCCGCCGACGAGGCACCGTTCTCGCTGTCGCGCGGTCAGCGCCAGATGGTGGCGCTCGCCTCCGTTGTAGTGGTCGAGCCCAAGATCGTGGTGCTCGACGAGCCCACGAGCGGCCTGGACTACCGCGAGTGCATGACCGTGATGGAAACGGTGCGCACCATGGCAGAGCGCGGTTGCGCCGTCATCATGGTCTGTCACGACATGGAAGTCGTTTCCGACTTTGCCGAGCGCATCGTGGTGATGGCCAACGGCCGCATCCTCGACCGCGGGCGCACGCACGAGCTGTTCTCGAACATCGAGCTCATGCAGCGTGCCTACGTTGAGCCGCCCCAGGTCATCGAACTCTCGCGCCGTCTGGCATCCACCGTCTCGCCCGCCTTTACACAGGTGAGTGAGGTCACTGATATCGTTCGCATTACCGAGGAGATGGTCCGCCGTGGTTAACGTCATCGACTACATGCCGGGTGACACGCTGCTACACCGCCTGAACCCCGTCATCAAACTGGACCTCGCCGCCGCCATCATCATCGGCATCTTCTTGTCCGACACCTATGTGGCACTGCTGGGCTTTCTGGCGTTCACGCTCGCGCTGGGAGCCTACGCCGGCGTCGTCGACCGCCTGCTCGCGCTGCTCAGGCTGCTGATTCCGCTCGCGCTCATCATGCTGGTGCTGCAGCTGGCTTTTATGCGCGATGGCAACATCGTGTGGGGCTTCGTTACCGACACGGGCCTCATCACCGGCTCCAAGGCTTGCCTGCGCCTGCTGGGCGTGGCGCTTCCGCTTATTCTGATGCTCATGGTGACCAAGCTCAACGACCTTGCCAACGCCTGCGTGGAGGTACTGCACGTGCCGTATCGCTACGCCTTCACCTTTACCACGGCGCTGCGCTTTGTGCCGGTGTTTGGCCAGGAGATGAACGCCATCATGGAGGCGCAGACCGCACGCGGAATCGAGTATGACACCAAGAACCCCATCAAGAAGCTCAAACTCATGCTGCCGTTGTGCGTGCCGCTACTGATCTCGAGCGTGGGTAAAACCGATGCCACGGCCTTGACGGCCGAGCAGCGCGGCTTCTACCTGCGCACGCGCGCGAGCTCGTACAAGCGCTACCCCATCAAGGGCCTGGACATTGCCATACTTATTGTCAGCATTGCCCTCATTGTCCTCGGCTTCCTGTTCTAACCCATCGCCTCCGGCAACCGATAAATTCAAAAGGCCTCGGCTCGCACCAAACGAGTCGAGGCCTCACTGTTTCCTCAGATAAAACCTACCAAAATAAACCTGTCCCTTTTTGGCGGGTCGAGGGTGATCTCGGGCATCTCGCGATACTTTTTCGGCACCGAAAGCTCCGTGCAAGCCAGAATGACGCGATTGCAGCCGCTGCGGGCAACCTCCCACATCACACGATCGAACTTATCCATATCGGGCTCGCGTCCCGCCTTCACGTCGTCGTAGACGAGCGACATCACGCCGGCCTGACGCTTCTCACTCGTATAGACGACTTCGGCACCTGCCACCTCGCACTCGCGCTCTGTAAACTGCAAAGCCATGGTAACTTCCTATCATCAACTGCCCGTACGATGGGCGGTCTTTATACAACTGGTTTTTCCAGCGTGCCGAATCGCCGACGCCTAAAGCTCCACCGCATCTATGGCAAACGAGGCGATAAACCCAGCGTAGCGCCAGCGCTCACTGACGTACGACAACAAGCAAAGTACCTACCGTTGTTGTAGGATTCAACGTATTGCCACTCTCGACGAAAGGCGCACGCGTGCCCCAAGAACACCCAATCGATAACCCCATCCTCGATGCTGCAAAACGCGAGTTGGCGCAGCGTGCGCGAGCGACCGCTCCCCTGCGCACCGCAAACGACGTCTATGACGGACCCGCCCGCATCACCTCAATCAACACATCGGCACACAAAGGCACGCGCAAGACGCCCGTCGCCGGCAGACACGATATCGTTATTGAGCAGTTTGGCCTCGCCTCCGATGCCCATGCCGGACATTGGCATCGTCAAGTCTCGTTTCTTGCCGCAGAGTCCATCCAGACAGCCCGAGACCGCGGGCTCAATGTGCACGAGGGTGATTTTGGAGAGAACTTCACCACCCAGGGCATCAATCTGCTCTCGCTCCCCCTGGGAACACAACTCAAGCTTGGCAGCGAGGTAATCGTTGAGATCAGCCAAATTGGCAAAGTTTGCCATACCCGCTGCGCCATCTACTATCTTGCCGGTGATTGCATCTTTCCCCACGAGGGCATCTTTGGCGTAGTCCTTCACGGCGGAGAGGTCCATACCGGGGACGATATCCAGGTGGTCAAACTTGGCGATGGCACCTGTTCCTTCACCCCTGCTGAAGCACTTAAAGAGGTGGAGCGGGCTCGCCGCGAAGGAACCCTATAGTTGCAAAACCCCATGTGAGGCAACTCTTTAAGCTCTAAATCGAGCCTCGATAGGGTTCCGTAACGTTAAAGTTGAACTCTATGGTTTCTCAACAATTCACTATAACTGCAGGTCAAAGCCAAAGCCTCAAGTTCAACTTGACCCTTTAGAACCTTTAAGGTTCAAGTTGAGGTCGAAAGCAGTAGTAGAATACACCTCGACCAATAACCTACGATTGATTGCAGAGGGACTGGATGCAGCATTCGAACCATCGCACCGCAGCGCTCGTCGCGTCGAGGCCGGCTCGTATCATCACGAGCGCCGCGCTCGCCGTTGCGCTGACGGCCACGCCGATGCTCTCCCCCGTCGCGGCCTATGCCGCCTCGCAGGCAACGCAGGATCAGCTTTCCGCCGCCCAGCAGAAGATCGAAGCCGCCACGAGCGCCTACAACGAGGCCCGCACCAAGCTCGAGGATCTGCAGAAGCAAATCGACACCAACGAGGCAAGCATCGAGCAGATCGAAGCCGAGCTTCCCGATCAGCAGGCAAAGGCAAGCTCCGCCATGCGCGATCTGTATAAGTACCAGAAGGGCACCAATCCCATCGTGAGCTTCCTGGTCAACGCACAGAGCCTTGGCGAGTTCATCACCACCTGCAGGTACACCAACCAGATCGCGAGCTCGAGCGTCGATGAGATCGAAGAGCTCAACAAGATGCAGACCGAGCTCGAGCAGAACAAGACCGAGCTTGAACAGGCTAAATCCCAACTGGAGGCCGAGCAGAAAACCGCCGAGGATGCACTGGCACAGGCCCAGCAGCTTCGCAGCGAAGCCCAGGCAAAAGCCGAGCAGGAAAATGCCGCCGAGCTGGCCAAGCTCGAGGCAGACAAGGCCGCTGCCGCCGAGAAGCTCTCGGGCGAGGGCGTGAGCGGCAACAACTCCAACAGCCAGGCCAACAACGCCAACACCACCATCGACACCACGGTGAACAGCTCGAATAGCGGTAACTCCGATTACGACTCGTTCATTAACGAGTGGACGAGCCGCATCGACAACTACCTCGCCGGTTCCCCCATGGCAGGCCAGGGTTACAACTTTGCCGTGGCAGCCTGGAACACCGGTGTTGACCCCCGCTGGTCCCCTGCCATCGCCTGCGTCGAGAGCAGCAAGGGTCTCTATTGCGCCGGCTCCTATAACGCCTGGGGCTGGAGCGCCCGCGGCGGCTGGCGGAGCTTTGGTAGCTGGAGCGAGGGCATCTCTGCCCACGTTGCCTACCTAGGCGCCAACTATGGCTCCACGCTTACCCCGGCAGCCGCCAAAAAGTACTGCCCGCCCACGTGGCAGGACTGGTACAACAAGGTTGCAGCCCAAATGAACCGCATCTAAGATCAACGTCAAAGGGCCCCAATCGGGGCCCTTTTTCTTTTACGCGACGGAGGTATCGACGACGCCAGTCGCGTTTGCGATGGCAACAATGATAATCATTGCCAACAAGAGCACACCCATAGCCTTGAAACAGAGCTTTGCAAGCTTTTTACCGCGATATCTATCGAGTAGCTCAAACCGCCGGCGAAGGCGGCGTTTATCGAGCACTACAAAATGAATGAGCGCTATGAGACCGTCGACGAAGACAAAATACTCAATCGCGAGAAACCATATCGGGTAGTTTTGGTTGACGCCCGTGGGATGAAAAACGGCAAAATGGCTTCCGGCAAAGAAAACAAGTAGCGAAAGATAGATGAATGCGTTCCAAATGCGCCCAACGGTGTCGGGAATGCGGGAGAGTAAATTCGGGCGCTCAGGCACCATCGGCAATCCACCCTGATACTGATCTGCGGGGAGCACGGGCGCAGGGCACACAACTCGCCGCTCCGGAGGCTCTTGGAAGGAAGCAGCATTCGGCGCGGACGATGGCGTCGGTGCGGACAACGCATACGATGCGCGTGCAGCGTGCCCTAGTGCCTTCGCGCTTGCAAAGCGCTTGTCCGGATCGAGCGCCATCGCCATGCAAATAACATCGACAAGCGAGGCGGGAACGTCACATGCCTCGCATTGCTCGCGCATGTCCCGACCCGGCTTGGGGTCGGCCCCCGTCAGACAAAAGAACAGCAGGGCACCGAGCGCATAGACATCGCTTCGCGCGCTCGTCTGGCCAAAACCGTACTGCTCGGGCGGCGCATAGGGCCGCGTGCCAAACTTAACGGTATCGGCATCGGCTCCTTCGCGCCACACGCGAGCGATTCCCAAGTCGATAATCACCAACGATGAAAACGTCAGGCCGTCATCAGGCGTATAGTTGGCACCTGTCACGATGATATTCGACGGCTTGAGGTCGCGATGGATCACCGGCGCTGAAGCCTCCCCCGCCATTGCAAAACCGGCATGGAGCTCGCCCACGGCGTCGCAAAGGACCGGATACAATTCACGCGCATAATCGGGAGCGGCTCCCAAACGGTCCACCAGCGCCCCGAGTGTCTCCCCTTCGATGTATTCCATAACCACGTTGAGCTCGTGGCCCGCACGACGACAATCGACGATTCTGGGCAGGTGCTCAAAACGCCTGCCTGCCCGCTGAGCGGCAAACAGACGCTCGTATGCCCCGCCGATTTGAGCCGAAGAATCGATACGTTTGCGGACAAAGGGGCCGAGCGAACCACCGCCGGTTCCTTCAAAGTACACGAGCTCGGTTGTTTCAACGGACGAGCGCTTAAGTACACACTCCACGCGATAGCTGTCGTCGCGATCGAGCGACGCCAGGTGCTCGGCAAGCACTACAGTCAGCTCGTCATTGGAATATGTTGGGGTCTGAGTATCCATAGCCTCCATCATAGCGCAGGGCGCAGACACCCCATGGCATCCGCGCCCCGTTCGTTTGCATCGTTGTTCGACAGCTCCGCCGGCTCAGATATCAGCCGCTAACTCACCGTCTCCTCGCCAAAGTGATACAGCTCCTCGTTGACCTTTTGGAGGCTGCACCCGCGATCGATGCAAAAGATGATAATCGCATCGCGGCGATCCTTGCAGTTAAGGACGCTTACCCCGGCAGCCGTCAGCGCACGGTTGGTCTCTTTGAGCGTCAGCGCCATCGCAAAGGCAATCTGCAGCACCTTATTGCGACTCGGATGACGCGCGCCAGTAAAGATCTGATAGCCAAAGGTCTCATTGAGATCGGCCATACGAACCACGCGCGAGCGCTCCAAGCCCTTTTCCTGCAGTAGCTGCTTCAGGTAGTCCGAAAGCGACGGGGCGGCAAAGTCGTGCTCCCTGATATAGCCATCGATGTTCGGCGCATCGAGAAGCTCATTGAGCAACTCCTCGGTCAGCTTTTTATCGGGCATACGACTTCACCTCCCCCAGTGCATGCAACATGCTAGAAACCGCTCACATCCGAGCGTTCCCAACTGGCGACCTGATCGGGAGACACCGTGCCCAGCGCCTCGAACTTCCAGGAGCCGCCCGCCTTCAGATGATTGGTGTTTGCAAGAGCCGTTCCAACCTGGTTGCCATCAGCATCATACAGAACATACTCAATCTGAATGTAGCTCTTTTCCTTGTCCGTGTTATTGGTCAGCGTACCCGTGATCTTATAGGCAAACTGATTGGAGGTGTCTTCAGCCTCGTCAGCAATGGTATACGGTTCTTGCGGTTCTTTTTGCTCCTCAGCCTGCTGTGTCGTCTCGGCAGGTTTTGCCGAATCGTTCGCAGACGAATCGGTTGAGTTGCCGCCCATAGAGCCCACGGCACCGACAATAACCAGCACCACGATGACGCCTAGGACGATCTTGCCAATCGGCTTCTTTCCCTCTTTTGCCATTATGCATCCTTCCTACGATCCGGCTACTGTGCCGGCACACAGCACATCGTAGGAGGCAGCGAACTCAAATTCATTAGCTGGGAGCTAATGTCGCGACACAGCTTGCCATCTGACACTCATTAGTCCCTTTCTTCCTTCACCGAACTCATGCCTTTGTTGTTGACTATTAAACATTTAGACGTAAACTGCTTTGTTACCTTGTCAACATCTGAAAGGAACCTCATTGGGAAAAGACGTACTGGTACAGCAACTCGTCGACTCATTCGACAGCTGGCCCGCCAAAAAAACCGGTTGCGGATCGTCCCGCATGACACAAGAGCTCTATCCTTTTGACAAGCTCTTCTCTCCCATCAAAATTAACAAGCTCACCGTCAAAAACCGCATTGTCATGGCACCGATGGGCAATATCGACATGTGCGAGGAAACTGGCCGCCCCAGCGACATGATGCTGCAGTACTTTTTCGCCCGCGCCAAAGGCGGCTGCGGCCTCATCACAACAGGGCTCGTGCCGGTAAGCCACAGCATCGATACCACGGTCACCGAGCTGGACAAGCTCACCTATTTCCCGCGCATCGATCGAAGCCGAACCGTTATGGCAGGCTGGCGCGACCTTGCCCAAGGCGTCCATGCCTTCGGATCGCGCATTTTTGTCCAGCTTACGGCTGGACTCGGCCGCGTGGGCAACCCGCAATGCCTCATCACGCAAAAGAAGTTTCCGGTCTCGGCGAGTTTCTTGCCTAACTACTACATCCCCGCCATTCCATGCATGCGCCTCTCGGACCAAAAGCTGCGCCGTATCGTAAACAATATCGGCCAAGCGGCGGCCGATGCCCATGCCATGGGCATCGATGGCGTCTATTTGCACGGACACGAAGGCTATCTTATCGAGCAGCTCGGAAACCCCGCCTTTAACCATCGCAAGCTCGGACGTTATGCCGATTGGCGTCAATTTGGCCTCGATATGGTCAAAGAAATCCGTCGCCGCGTTGGGCCCGACTACCCCATTATGTACCGCATCGACCTTTCGCTTGCACTCGAGGAAACCTATGACGAGCAGGTCATAAATTCGACCTATCTGGGACGCATGCGCGGCGGCCGCACGGTCGAACAGACCCTGTGCTATATGGAAGAGCTCGTGACGGCAGGAGTAGATATCTTTGACGTCGACCTGGGTTGCTACGACAACTGGTGGATGCCCCACCCGCCTGCGAGCATGCCCGCAGGCTGCTTCGTTCCCGTGGCGCGCGCCGTTCGGGAGCGCTTTGCCGCCGACAATATCCGCTCCAATGCCGGCCTTCCCGTACCCGTTGTCGCGGTGGGTAAGTTGGGCTACCCCGACATTGCCGAACGCGCCCTTCGCAATGGCGACGCCGATATGATCATGCTCGGACGCCCGCTGCTTGCGGATCCCGAGTGGCCCAACAAGGCGTACGCCGGTCGCGTGGCAGATATTCGCCCCTGCATCGGATGCCAGGAAGGATGCCTCAACGAGTTTGTCGAAGGGGGCCACCCGCAGTGCGCCGTCAATCCACGCTGCAGCTTTGAATACCTCATGCCCCAGATACCCGCTCCCGCCATAGAATCCAAACGCATAGCGGTGGTAGGAGCCGGGCCCGCCGGGATGGTCTGTGCGCTAATCGCTGCACGTCGTGGCCACGACGTAAAGCTCATCGACGCCGAAGATGGACTTGGAGGAAAACTCCTCTCCGCCAGCGCCGCCCGGATCAAGTTCGACCTCGATAATTACCGCTCCTATCTTGTTCGACAGGTGCGCGAGCAGGCAGAAAAACCCAACGGGAACCTGGCACTCGAGCTTGGACGGGCAGCACGCGCCGAAGATCTTGCAAAAGCAGGCTTCGACGCAATCGTGTGTGCGACAGGCACTTCCAATGCGATACCGCCCATCCCCGGCCTTACGGAGCTTGCAGCATCGGGCCATGCCGTGCAGGCAACGCAGCTACTGCGCCAACCCGCGCTGCTTGGCAACGCCAAAACCGTCGCCATCATTGGCGGAGGGGCCGTGGGCTGCGAGGTTGCCCAATGGCTCACCGTCGAACACGGCATACCACAGGTCAGCGTAATTGAAATGCTGCCTCACATGATGCAGGGCTCCTGTACGGCAAATCGCGGCCACCTACTCCATACGCTCAGGGGACGCAATGTGCGGCTCTTCAATATGACACGCGTCGAGCGCGCAGAGGTCGACGGCAAACGCGAGTCTGGAGCCCCATCGAGGTACGCGTGTCTCTACTTGAGTCGCAACTGCCACAAAAACGTTCCCGACCCCTACGTCTCATGGTCACCGGTCTTGCCCGAAAACGTCGAAAACCCGCTTGCACCCAAAATCGGCAACGACTGGAAGCCGCTCGAGCTAACCTGCGACCTGGTAATCATTGCCTGCGGCGGACACCCCGACGACGCACTGTTCTACAAACTGCAGCAGACGCATGCCGCAGACGAGCTGCATAACATCGGCGATGGGTTTGCACCCGGCCGTGTGCTCGAAGCGGTCCGTGCGGCATATCGACTCGGCACCAATATCTAACACGAAAGGATGGGCTCACAGATGAACCTGACCTCCCAACAACAAGCCCTGCTCGACGGCGCCAAGGGCCCCGCCATGGCCAAAGTGGTCAAGACCCTCGTTATGTACGGCGAGTGCTTTGGTGCCAAGCGCATGGTTCCCGTGACCGGCGCAAATGGTCATCTTGTCACAAGTTTTGGCCTCTCCATGCTCGGTCCAGTCTATGACCTTATGGATGAGCTGCTGAAAGACGGCGCCCTGTCCGGTCAGTCATTCTCGGTCGACCCGAGGCCCCTCGACCCCGCCGTCCCGGCCAACCCGCTGCAAAAGCTGCTGTTCAAGATTATGTATTCCAAACAAGATGATTACGAGGCACAGCTGCGCAGCATGGGCCTATTGGACAGCGATGCTTTCACCTGCACCTGCTATCAACCCGAGGTTGGCAATCGACCTCGGCGTGGCGACATCCTAAGCTGGGCAGAAAGCAGCGCCGTGGTCTTTGCCAACTCCGTGTTGGGCGCTCGCTGCAATCGCAACTCCGGCATCATCGAGATGTTCGGCTCAATTGCCGGCTTTGTCCCGGAATTCGGGCTGCTCGCCGATGAGGGCCGCAAGGCGACCTGGATCATCGAAGTCGACTGTAAGCGCAAGCCCGAAGCGCAAGTGCTTGGCAGCGCCATTGGCATGAAGGTGATGGAAGACGTCCCTTACATTAAAGGCCTCGACCGCTGGTTTGACCGCGGACTCACACCCGGCACGCAGGACTACCTTAAGGACATGGGCGCCGCCAGCGCATCGAACGGCGCCGTCGGGCTCTACCACGTGGACGGCATCACGCCCGAGGCCGTCGAACAAGGCGAACAACTCATAACACCAGACGCCCAAATCTATCGCATTGACGACGCCGAGCTGGAACGTATCCGCTCGAGTTACCCCGTTATGTGGAAGAACCCGGGTGCGCGCCCCAAGCTGGCCTTCATCGGCTGCCCCCACCTCTCGTCTGCACAACTCGCCCACTGGGCAGACGCCATCTGCGATGGGCTGAGCGCCTCCGGCAACTGCCGCGTGCGAGTACCCACCGTACTGACCGCCGCCCCATCCGTGGCAGACGCCTTCCGCAAGACTGCGGCATACAGACGCCTCTCGACTACCGGCGCCGTCGTCTCGAGCATCTGCCCGCTTATGTACACCAACAACCCGCTCTGCGGCAGCATGCCCATCATCACCAACTCCAACAAGTTGCGTACGTACTCGGCATCGCGCTACTACACCGACGACGAGGTGCTCGCCTACGTCACCACCGGAAAACCAATCAAATAGGAAGGCGACTCCTCATGGAAAAAATCTTTCACGGCCGCGTCGTTGTCCCCGGAACTGCCCACGCCAAGGCACTTGTCTCTCACGGAGGGCTCAACACACTCGCATCGTTTCAGAAGGCACTGATGTTTGGCGACAAAAAGGCCACGTGTTCCGACCAAAACAATCCCGACTTGTACGGCAAACCTTTGGCAGGATGCGCCCTGTGCCTTCCGCAGACTATCGGCTCCACCACAGGCGGCATGGTGCTCTTCTGCGCCACCAAAATGGGGCGCCAACCCGCATGCCTGCTGTTTTCCAAACCCATTGACAGCCTTGCCGCCGCTGGCGCGATCCTCTCGGGTGTATGGACCGACACCCCCATGCCCACCATTGACAACCTGGGCGATGAGTTTCTCGATGCCGTGTCGACGGGAGACGCCATCACCGTGGCCGAAGACGGCACGGTCATCGTCGGCTAAGGCTATCCGACCCGCCGCCCGCAGATGAACAACGTGTTTCGCCGTTTCCCACACGCGGTGCGGGCGATAATCTTGACGTATTCGATATACAACACGAAAGGAGTCCCACCATGGGAGCATCGGTATCGGTCGCACAGGGCGCGCCTCTTGATGCAGGCACCTACAAGGCAGACGAGGTAGCCGTCGAGCGCTTTTGCGAATTGCTGCGCATCCCCACCGTTTCGCGTGAGAACATCGCCGAGCGCGACGATGAGCCCTTCAGCCAGTGGATTCCCACGCTTCAGCGACTTTATCCGCATTTCTTTAAAGTCGCCGAGCTCACACGCATCGACGACTTTGGCATGCTCCTGCGTTGGCCTGGCGCCGATTCCGCCTTGGACCCCATCGTCATGATGGCGCATCAGGACGTCGTGCCCGTCGAGGGCCAGGACTGGGAACACGATCCCTTTGGAGCCGAGATCTTCGACGGCGAGATCTGGGCCCGCGGATCACTCGACACCAAGTGCATCGTCTCTGCTTTTCTCGAGGCCGCCGAGCATTTGATTGCCCAGGGCTTCGTTCCCCCGCGCGATGTCTGGTTCTTCTCGAGCGATGGCGAGGAAATCGCTGCACCTACTGCAACCCATGCAGTGCAGTGGCTTCGCGAGCATAACATCCATCCCTATATGGTGCTCGATGAGGGCGGCGCCGTGGCAACCGATGCACCGCTCGGTGTCACCGAACCCGTTGCCATGGTTGGCGTGTCCGAGAAGGGCCATGTCGACCTTACCGTCACGGCGCGCGCCGACGGCGGCCACGCTTCTACGCCTGCGGCAAACGATGCCTGCCGTCTTCTCTGCCGTGTATGCGAGACCATCTCTGCCAACCCCGGCAAGCCGCAGCTTACGCCTGCCGTCGAGGCCACACTGACCGAGCTGGGTGCCCGCAGCAGCGCGACGTTTCAGGCAATCTTTGGCAACCTCTGGCTCACACGCCCCGCGGTTACCAAGATTATGGCCGCCAGCCCCGAGACCTCGGCCATGCTGCGCACAACCTATGCGCTCACGCAACTCGAAGGCTCCAACGCGCACAACGTGCTGCCACCAGTCGCTCGCGCCAATTTCAACGTGCGCATCGCTCCGTTCGAGACCATCGCCGATGCCGTTGAGCGCGCTCGCAAGCTCGCCGCTCAGCAGTGCCGCGCCTCGGGTGTAAGCCCCGATCACGTCACCGTCGAAATCAACGAGGCGATCCCCTACACCGAACCCGCACCTATCTCGCCTTACGAAGACGATGCCGCCTTCAACTACATCCATCGCTGCGTGTCGGGTGTCTATCCCGAGGCCGGCTTTGCTCCCTACGTGCAGAACTCCTGCACCGACTCGCGCGAGTTCAACGATATCTGCGATCGCGTCTACCGCTTCTGCGGCTTTATCTACTCGGGCGAGGCGCGCAAGCTCATCCATGCCGCCAACGAACGCATCGGTGTCGATGTCTACAAGCGCGGCGTCGAATTCTATGTGGCGTTTCTCGCCAACCTTGAACAACTGTAGGACGGGAGGGCCGATAGCGCCCCTCCCCGCTTTTACCGACCAGGAGAACCAGCATGACCCAACCAAATCTTAAGCGGGCGGCCCGGCTCGACACCAAGGCCGTCGCCCTCGCCTCCCTACCCTTTATGGGCATGATCAGCTTTTGGCAGGTCTACGACGGCATCGTTCCTAAAATGCTCACGGGGACCTTTGGCCTATCCAACTCGCTCACCGGCGCGATCATGGCCATCGATAATGTCTTTGGCCTGTTCCTGCTTCCGCTCTTTGGCATCCTCTCGGACCGTTGCACAAGCAAACTCGGGCGCCGAACGCCCTTTATCTTGGGCGGCTCCGCGGTGGCAATGCTCTCCGTCCCGCTCATCGCGATCGCCAACAACATGGGCAGCCTGTCTCTGCTCATCGGCGCGATTATCCTCACGCTATTGGCAATATGCGCCTATCGCACCATGACGGTTGCCATCGTGGCCGATATTACGCCTCGCCCACTGCGAACCAAGGCGGACTCGATCGAAAAGATCGTCGGCTATGCGGGAACGGGCCTTATGCTCGTCGCCATCTCGGTCATGGTTCCCAAGGCCCACAAGCCCGATTATCTTCCGCTCTTTATCTTGCAGGCCGCCTTTATCCTCGTGTCGGCCGTTGTCTATGGCATCTTTGTCCGTGAGCCCGCCCTCGTCGAAAAGATGCGCGAGAAATCGCTGTCCATGGGCATCGACGAGGATCAGATTGACAAAGATGACTCCCCCGAGGCCGGCGGTAAAGATCGCGTTGCAGACGCCGGCGTACGCCGCTCCATCATCATGCTGCTCGCTGCAACATTTTTCTACTACATGAGCTATAACGCCATGACCACCAATATCAGCCGTTATGCCGATTTGTTCTACGGCATGGAGGGCGGTTCCTACGCCATCATCAATATCGTGACGATTGCAGGCGCGCTGCTAAGCTACGTACCCTTGGCAAATCTTTCACTCAAAATCGGCCGCAAAAAGGTCGCCCTGGGCACCGCCGTCATCATGGTTTTGTGCCCCGCGCTTCTTTGGCTGGCACCCGGCTTCTCGCCCGTGTTGTACGGCGTCTTTTTGTTGATGGGCGTCGCGTTGGGCGGCGTGGACCTGTGCGTGTACACGATGATTCTGGAGTGCTGCAGCTCCCAAAGCGTGGGCCGCTACTCCGGTTACTACTACACCGTGAGCATGGCGGCTCAGGTGGCGACACCGATTCTCTCCGGCATCGTTATGGACGTGGCGCCGTCGATGCTCTTCGCCTACATCACGGCAATGGGTATGATTATGGCCGCGAGCATTGCCGCCGCCAAGCACGGCGATGCCATCTTGATCGACGAGGTCGCTCGCCGCGAGGCAGCAAAGTAGGAGACCGAATTGAGGCTTATAGGACAAAAAATGTGTACACGTAAGGGGCATCGGCGCAGGTCGATACCCCTTTTCTGTCGTTTAAATTCCGTGCCCGCTTTTAACCGCTCGGACAGGATGTGTGTCCGGTTGTCTATCGTTCCCGCTCGTAGATAACCTCTTCCGAAACCGTTAAATACCCTTTCGGAAGAGGTGCCCATGAAAGCCATTTATTGCCCCTACTGCGGCGGACGGACCAAACACAACGGCAATACTTCATCGGGGTCTCAGCGCTGGAGGTGCACGGCCTGCGACGCGTCGACGACGCTGAAGCGCGACGACACGGCGGCCTCCACCACAGGAACCCGTACCCGTTCTGGCTGGATTAATAGATGGAAACGGATATTCTATCGGGACACACTTTTTGCCCTATAAGCCTCCGTTTGCGACGCACTGATAGCCCGCTCTCGGCATGAAATCGGAACAGGCTATTTCTTTGCCCGCCGGAAACGGAAGGCGGTCAAAGGGCGGAGAGAAGGATGGCGCGCAAGCTCGAAACGAGGAGCAGTAAGGCACCCGGCGGGCGCATGCAACGTCACCGTGGCCAAGGAGTTCTAGCCGAGCGCGGCGGTAACACAGCCAAGATCAAGGCGGACGAGCCCCGGCTCTTCTCCGATACCCCCATGCAGGGAAGCCCGACTGGACACGAATCCGAAGGCGCCGCAAAAGCCGCCGACAAGAAGGACATGGAGCGCAGGCCTGGAAGACGGGGAGCAGCAATGCCGAGCAATATCGCATCCGCAAAGAACTACACAGCCATCGTGAGCGTTAACGGTACGGCCTACGACTCCAAGCAGGCGACGCGCGCGATACGCCGCGGCGACGGCGAGGAGCAGACAGGGTAGCTGACGGCTGGATGAGGCTTGGAACTGCACCAAATAGCGCCCCCGATGGCTGCGCAGGCGTCTTTCCTGCGCTGCTGCCAGGAATGAGTGCGCCGCCCCAGCGGTGCAGGCTAGGCGTTGGGGGCGTAATGGTGCGTAGCAAGAACCGGCCTACCCCTCATTGAGATATTGCCTTCGATCGGCCATGTGCTTTCCGGCGAGGGAACTTCCATGACGCAGTCCGTCCGAAATCGTCTCTCGGAAATAGTCATCTTTCTCATCGCAGAGATTCTCGAGCTCCACCACTCGCGATGCCAAACGGTCTGAGACCTCGCGCTCTATTACGAGATCGTCTGACAGCCGAGTGTTTTCTTCCGTCAGCCGAGCGTTTTCTTCCGTCAGCCGAGCATTCTTTTCCAGCTGCTGATCTTTCTCATGCGAGTTGTTGGCAACGTAGGCGACAGCCCCAATGACAGCAACCGTCCCGGCGGCAATCTTCTTATGTTCTTTGACGAATTGGAAGGCTTTCGCTGCGCCCTCCCTAACGTTATCGGCAATGGCTTCCACCTTTTCTCGGGTGGCCTGCATGAGAGACTTCTTTTCCGCATCGTCAAGCTCAAGGTCGGTTTCCGCCAGCGCTGTCTTCACGCTCTCTTCCTGCTGCTCGTCCTTGAGCTCGAACTCTTCCATTTCGGCCTCCATTCCTTCCTCTTTAGCGTATTTTACCCCGTGCTTTAGGCCGATTACTCAGTTGCCAGCTGATTTGTGACCGCAGCGGATAATGCACTCGCAAGTTGACCTATGTCCTGCCAGGAGGTCCAGTGGAGTCTATTGCGGTGACGTTCATCGGCGGCACTGCGACACCGACTGGAGTGGTCGAGTCTAACTCGCGCAGCCGCGCGGTTATGGAGCTCAAGATCGACGAGTTCACATCGAGCGAGCCTACAAACCCGAGCAGGAAATGGCCGTGGTCAGGCGCGACGTTGACGCGCTTTTGCGATGAGCTGACATGAAGGTTGCCGATCACGGCCTGCATCCCCGTGTTACTGACGGCGGCGCTCTCTCGCCAAACGCTTGCACATTCGGATTGCCATACAACGAATGAAACTTATTGATGTGGGGCGCTGTTCATTCAGAGTCCGCCCCCTCGCCTCATCCTCAAGAGGCTCGTCGAAGCCTACCCCACCGTGACGGATTCCCCGGTAAAGGCACTGATCATCAACAGCACAAAGAACACCAGGTAGCTGACACTCAGCAGGTACGCAATGATCAGAAAGACGACCCATCCGGCATTGGTCTTGCCATCGGCACGACGTTGCTCGCGAGAACGGCACAGCCAAATCGTCACGCCAATGGCCACAATCAACAGCACAAGTGCCGCTGCGGCCAGTCCAGCAAGCGCAAACATCACGCCAATGCTCACAGCAATAACCGGGAGCAGCAGCAAGCCGCACCCGCACCCACCAGGACTATACACGGCAGTCTGTCGGCGCTTCATCATCACTCCAAGTTAAGCAATCGTTTGTAGACATCGAGGCCTTTGAGCAGGATTTCCTCGTCAAAGAGCATTGTATCAGTGTGAAGAGCGCTCATCGCATAGGCTGGGCAGCCATCAGCGTCAATCGGGTTTTCTTGCCCCTCTGGCACACCCGTGCCCAGCAAGAAGAACACGCCCGGCAGATGGCGCTGGTAAAAGGCGAAGTCCTCGGCAATCAGCAAAGGCTCATCCACGAGCTGCAGCTCAGGCAAGGCAAGCGCGACATTGGCAAATAGCTCGGGGTCGTTGTCGACCGGCGGATAGCCCTCGGCAAAGTCGAGATCGTACGTGCAGCCCGTTGCAGCGCATGCCTCATCAAGCACGCGGCGCACGCCCTCGCGTGCCCGGTCGAACATGTCGTCTGTAAACACACGCAGGCTGCCGGCAACATGGGCCTCCCCCGCCACCGCGTTGCAGACCGTACCGGCCTGCAACAGACCAAACTTGCCGATACAGGGCTCGTCGGTGCCCAGCTCGTCCATCAGCTCGCGCTCGGCAACCAGAAACTTCGCTGCCGCCAACGCGGCATCGTGCGACTCCTCGACCGGCACACCATAGGTCTTAGCAATATGGATACTCGTACCGCGAATATGGATATGCGTCTCGCTCGAACGCGCCAGCAGTGGGCCGGAACAGCTCGCCAACGTGCCGGCAGGCAGATCGGGCCACACGTGAAAGCCAAAAATGCGGTCGACCCCATAGCATTCGAACACGCCGCTCTCGCATACCGTCTTAGCGCCACCGGTCGTTTCCTCGGCCGGCTGGAACACAAAGAGCACGTTGCGCCTCATGACGCCCGGCTGCTCGCGAATCGCACGGTCGACATACGTCGCAGCGGCAAGCGCCATAGCCATGTGTCCGTCATGTCCGCAAGCGTGCATCTTGCCGGGATGTGTCGAGGCGAACGCTGCCCCTGTTGCCTCGACAATGGGCAGCGCGTCCATATCGGCGCGAATCGCCGTGGCATGCGCGACACCAACGCCAACATCGAAGAAAGCGCAGACGCAGCTGGGGCACGGATGGGTCACCTCGCAAGCGAGCGGTGCCAGCACGCCCTCGATATAGGCAATGGTTTGCGGAAGATCGAAATCGAGCTCCGGAATGCGATGGAGATCGCGGCGATAGCGACGGAGTTCTTGGAGCT
>OLNE01001157.1_pt1 | contig 19969 bp, 15 predicted proteins | sample 1672431 | NCBI WGS metagenome assembly OLNE01 (sample SAMEA3136685, study PRJEB25190) | human gut metagenome | reverse complement strand
GCCGAAGCGGTGCTTAAGCCGCAAGGCGGGAATTGTGCGGTGTTGCCTTAGGAGTTTTTTGAGGCTGCGACAAGCTGAATGCTTTGGAACGGTCAAGATCGTTCCCTACAGAGCATTTTATAGATTGCAAAAGACCTCAAGTCTAACAGCCGTTCTTCAACTCCTACTTCCTAACTCCTAACTTTCGAAAGGTGTGTGCCCTTTGCCCTCTCAAAAAAAGATTCTTGTTGTTACGCAGCATTTCTGGCCGGAAAATTTCCGCATCAATGATATTGTGGAAGGTTTTTTGCAGGATGGCATTGCGGTGGATGTGCTTTGCGGGCTGCCCAATTACCCAAAAGGCGAATGGTTCCCCGGTTACAGCGCCGCCGGCCCTTTTGAAGAAGAATGGCACGGTGCCCGCCTGTACCGCTGCAAAGAGGTTCCGCGCAGGGGCAACACCTCGGTCAACATTTTTTTGAACTATGTCAGCTGGCCGTGGTACGCCGCCCATGCGCTGCACCGCCTGCCGGGCGGGTACGATGCGGTGTTCTGCTTTAACACCAGCCCGGTACTGATGTGCTGGCCCGCCATCCGCTATGCCAAAAAGCACCACATTCCCTTTACCAACTATGTGCTGGATATCTGGCCCGAAAACCTGTACAGCGTGCTGAATGTGAAGAACAAAGCCCTGCGCGCGATTGCCCAGGGTGTGAGCGACGCTTTATATAAGAAGGCCGACCGACTGATTGCCATGAGTGAGCCGCTGCAGCAGCGGCTGTGCCAGCGCACCGGTATGCCGCCGCAAAAAATTGCTGTGATCCCGCAGTACTGCGAGGATTTTTACGCCGTTCCTCAGCCGGATGCCGCTTTGCAGGCGCAGTTCGGCGGGCGGTTCAACTTGGTGTTTACCGGCACTTTTACCCCCGCCCAAAGCCTGGAGACCGTCATCACGGCGGTGCAGGATGCGCGCAGCCGCGGGGCGGATATGTTGCACCTGTTGCTGGTGGGCGATGGCATGAGCCGCGCCGCGCTGGAAGCCAAAGTGAAAGAGCTGCACGCCGAGGACGCCGTTACGTTTTACGGCAGTGTTCCGGCAACGGATATCCCCAAGTTCACCGCGCTGGCCGATGCTTTGATCGTCTGCCTGTCGGATTCGCCGGACTTGGGGCTGACCGTACCGGCCAAGGTTGCCAGTTATATGGCCGCCGGCAAGCCGGTCCTGGCCAGTATGGACGGCGCCGGCAATGCGGCGGTTGCCGCGGCAGGCGGGTTAAGCTCCCCTGCCTGTGATGCCGCTGCCCTGGCAGACAACTTGCTGGCACTGACCCGCATGGACGCCGCCCAGCGCGCTGCCATGGGCCAGAGCGCCAAAGAATATTATCTTGCGCATTACCGCCGCAGCGAACTGCTGCGCAAACTGGAACATTTTATTTTGGAAGGCCGTGTTTGATGCCAAACCAGCCGTTCCCCTGATGTGAGGTGCCCTTTTGAATCACCCAGTCAAAATTCTTGTTATCATTCCCTGTTATAATGAGGAAGCCAACATCGTCAGCACCGTGGAACGCCTGCGTGCCACCTGCCCGCAGGTTGACTTTTTGATTATCAACGATTGTTCCACCGACCGCTCGGCTGAATTGCTGGCGGAGCATGGCTACCCGTTTTTGGATCTGCCGGTCAACCTTGGCATTGGCGGCGGCGTGCAGTGCGGTTATCGCTATGCCCGCGCCAATGGTTATGATGTTGCTGTGCAGATGGACGGTGACGGCCAGCACGACCCCGCTTATCTGATGCAGGTCGTTCAGCCGGTATTGGACGGCAAGCTGGATATGTGCATCGGCAGCCGCTTTATCAAGTGCGAAGGCTTCCAGACAAGCTTTATGCGCCGGGTCGGCATCCGCTTTTTAAGCTGGCTCATCCATATTCTCTGTGGTCAGCGCATTCTGGATGTCACCAGTGGTTTCCGTGCCACCGGTCCCCAGCTAACCGCCTATTTTGCGGAGCATTATGCTTCGGATTATCCGGAGCCGGAAGCCATTCTGGCTGCCACGCTGGCCGGGTTCCGCGTAGGCGAAGCCCCGGTCGTCATGAAAGAACGTCAGGGCGGCGTTTCCAGCATTCGCAGTTTTAAAAGCGCGTATTACATGATCAAGGTTTCCCTGTCTTTGATCATTGACCGCCTTTCTATCAAGAAAATCCACCAGCCGAAAAGCAAATAAGGAGGCACAACGCCCATGACGGCACATTTCCAGTTTTTTATGATTTTGGGTGCGGCCATCCTGCTGCTGATTATTTTTGCGCTGCTGAAAAAGGGCCAAATGAGCGTAAAATACAGCCTTCTCTGGCTGGCACTGGCCGTGGTTCTTGTCATCTTTGCGGTATTCCCCTATGTTGTTTACGTCCTGCGTGATCTGCTGGATGTACAAATGCCGGTCAACCTGGTATTTATGCTCATGTTCTGCTTTGTGCTGCTGGTGCTGCTCAGTTTAAGCATCGGCGTCAGCCAGCTTGCGGATAAGTGCAAGCGCCTTACCCAGGAAAACGCTATCCTGGAAAAGCGCGTGCGGGATTTGGAGAAAAAACTCAGCGGCAAATAATCCCGCCAAAGGAGTTTGAGGATGGAACTGACAACACTGCTATTTCTTGGCTTTTTTGCGGCAGTGGCGCTTTTGAACTATACCCTGCCCCGTGTTCTGCGCCCTTACTGTCTGCTGGCTGCCAGCTACCTGTTTTACTGTTGGGGGGCCAACGACCGCCTGCTGGTACCGGTTTTGGTTGCGGCAACACTGGTCACATGGGGCTGCGGGCTGGTGATCGGCAAATGCCGGATAGGTCCCGTGCGGGTGATTTTCCTGCTTTTGGCGGTGTTCACCTGTGTGGGGCTTTTGTTCTATTACAAATACTGGAACCTGTTGGCGGCAGATATCCTGAGCGGCACGGTATTGCAGCCCCGCACGGATATGGTTACCCCGCTGGGCCTGGGCTACTTTACCCTTGCTGCGCTCAGCTACACCATTGATGTATACAAGCGCCGCTGCAAGGTTGAGCTGAACCCGCTGCATTATGCGCTGTTCGTTAGCTTTTTTCCCACCATGACCACCGGCCCAATTGAGCGCTACCCCCATTTTCGGCCACAGATCCACAAATCCCGCCGGTTCAGCTACACCCGCTGTGCGGGCGGTGCGTTCCGCATGCTGTGGGGCTACACCAAAAAGATGGTCCTGGCGGACAACATGAACCTGTACATCAAGATGGTGTACGATACCCCCGCTGAGATGAATGGCCCCAACCTGGTGGCCGCCACTCTGCTGTTCAGCCTGCGGCTCTACCTGGATTTTTCCGGCTGTTGCGATATCGCCATCGGTGCTGCCCGCATTTTGGGGTATGACCTGCTGGAAAACTTTCACAGCCCGTTCGAGGCTACCAGCTTTGCCGGGTTGTGGCAGCGCTGGCACATGAGCCTGACTGGCTGGCTGCGGGATTATATCTACATTCCTCTTGGCGGCAGCCGCTGCAATGTGGTGCGCCATATGCTGAACACGCTGATCGTGTTTGCCGTCAGCGGCCTATGGCACGGGGCTGACCTGCGCTATCTGGAATGGGGCATTGCCTGCGGCGTGATTTCAGTCATTGCCCAGCTGAGCAAAGCTCCACGCAAAGTGCTGTGGCGCTATAACCCGCTGTACCGCGAGCCTGCCGTGCAAACATTCCTCCAGCGCTGCATCACCTACCTGCTGTTCAGTTTTACAATGGTGTTTTTTGCTTCCGCCATTTACAACGCTGCCCCCGGCGAGGTATTCGCCGGAATACTGCAGGGCTGGCAGGGCGGCTTTGCGGCTGGATGGGAAAGCGTTACCAATCTGGTCACCAGCAGCGGCATTGACGGCCGCCTGCCGGTGGTGTTGACCTGCGGTACCGCCATTGTGCTGGCCATGGAGCACAACGGCAACAATGTTGCCCGCTGGATCCGCAAGCAGTGCTTTGTGCTGCGTTGGACGGTCTATTATGCCGCTGCGGTATCCATCTTGTTCTTTGCCGCGTTCGGGCAGTCGGCGTTCATTTACCAGCAATTTTAACGGGGGAGGGAGATCAATTATGCCAACACAGACCCCTGCTTCCGCCCCGCGCGGCACCCAAAAGGTCAGCCGCAGTGCTGTTGCCGCCCCGGCCCGCAAGCCCACCACAAAGCAAAAAAAATCCGCTCCCTCACCGCGCAGACGCCCCAAAAAGCCAAATATCTTCGTTCGCTTTTTGCATGGTTTGGTCCGCCGGTTATACTTTGGCAGCAAAACGTTGTTCAAGTTTGCCCTGTTCATTCCCATTCTGGTTTTCATGGTCTGGTTCAGCTATACGGTAGACCGCAGTGGCCTGTTCCAGGGTGAGCTTGCCCCCCGCCGCATTGTGGACTTGATGCTGCAGGGCTATGATGTGAGCAACTTTGAACAGATGAACGAAATTGAGCGCGAGGTTGTCCAGCTGTTTGCACAGGATGTTCCGGACACCCCGGAAGTGATCGGCATTGGCTCCAGCCGCGTATTACAGTTCACACGGGAACTTGTCGGAACCGACAGTTTTTTCAACATGGGCGTTACCGGCGCGGATGTGCGCGATAACATGACCAGCTATTATAAGATGGTCTGTTACGGCAAAGCGCCCAAGGTGCTGATTTGGAGCGTGGATCCCTGGGTGCTGTATGGAGACGAAGCCGCCTTTGACAAGCGCGCCGATGTGGAGCTGTACAACGAATTTTTGACCAAGGTTCTCGGTGTTGAAACCGACTATGAGGAAGAGGACCGCGTGGCGCTGTGGAAAGCGCTGGTGGAACCGGCTTATTTTCAGGGCAACGTAGACTATTACTTAAAGAACCGCGGCCAGAGCGTTGTGACGGATGACGATGGCAACCCCATTGACTTTAACCCGGTGGACGGCGACCCTTACGAGCAGCCCACCACCATCAAGCGCTCTGACGGCAGTGTGCTGTATGACCCCGCATTCCGGGATGCCAACACCGACCAGGTGCGCGCCCTTGCCGCCGAAGCCTGCCCCACGTTCAACAGCGTACATATGGAAGGGTTCGACTCGCTTTCCCCCAAGCAGGAAGAAGCGTTTGACAAGTTTATCCAGTATGCGCAAAACCAGGGCACCACGGTGATTTTGGCCCTCTCCCCCTGGCACCCGTACCTGTATGACTTTCTGCTGACGGAAACCGACCAGCACCAGGGCTTTTTTGAAACCGAAAACTGGATCCGCCAGTATGCGCATGACTACAATATTCCGCTGTACGGCAGTTATGACCCCACCTGCATTAAGGGGTTGGATGAGACCGACTTTTTCGATGGCCTGCACTGCAAGGGCAGCGGTATCGTCAAGTTCTTCCCCGGTGTGCCGCAGGTGTTGCAGGATGTTGAAAACAACACCCTGCCCGACCCCCTCAGCGTGACCCCGCGCACCACCCTGCCAGTGGATGGTGAGGAGAATGTTGAAAACGTCGGGTAAGCGCTTTGCTTCTTTTTGCAGGTTGTTCCCTGCTTGATTTTCGCCTTTTGCTTACGACTTATAAAACCAGCCGCCTGCTTGGTGCATTTGCACGGCAGGCGGCTGGTTTTTACATTCGTTTATTATTAAGGGCAACACCGCAATATACCCAAATTGCGGGGCCGCTTTTTTCAAAATTCTGCCTGCATTGTTTGGCTGCTGGTTCCGCGCAGCTGCATTATTTTTCCCATGGGCTGCAGATAATTTCGCCGCTGTCCACTTTCATGCAGCGCTCCACGGTTGCCCCGGCTTTGATGGTTGCACGGGGGGCGGCATGCACACCGTCTTCCAGCACGGCGTTATGGTCCACAATGGCACCGGCATTGATGATGCACCCTGCCCCCACTTTGGTTCCTGCGCCCACAAAGGCAAATGGCAGCACCACGGTCCCTGCCCCCAGGGCTGCGCTGCTGCATACTTCTGCCGCCGGGTGTTCAAACACCGGTGTCTGGTAGCCCGCAGCCACCAGCTTTTGCAGCCATTGCAGCCGCAGCTCATTGTTGCCAAGGCCCACAAAAGCCGCGGTGCAGCGTTCCCTGATGGTGGGATCCAGGTAATCTGCCAGTTTGCCCGCAGCGTCCGGTGCCTGGTCATCCAGGTACAAAATACGGGAATAGCCGCCGGCTTCCGCCAGCATTTCTCCCAGCTGTGTGCCAAAGCCCCCCTTGCCAAGCACAAGGGCTGTGTGGAACAATTTCATTGCGATACCCCTTTCCCATCCTGCCTTATGGCAGTATTTTCTGGTATGGTTATTATAGCACAAAAATCCTTATCAAAAAAGTCATACTTCACCCCGTTTTTCTCCATCAACTTTGACAAAAAGCCCTATCTTATTTTAAACACAATAGGAAGTGCGCCAAAAAAAGTTTTGGCTCTTGCTTTTTTGCGCTGCACGCTTTACACTTTAATTACAGAGATTTTCCGTACGGGTGTTTTGTGCGTTATTCTGTACACAGCCCGCCGGGGGATCCAGCCATACATTAAAGGATGGAGGGCGACTTTGTGCATTACACGAATCTTTTCGGACCATTCCCGGTCGGTTTGCGCAGCTGTGTTCTTCATGCGGTGTATTATAAGCATAATAGCCTTGTATAAGCGCAGTGTACCCGTGTACACCGCGCTCTTATTTTTTGAAGGAGGATCTGTAACATGCCGAACCGTAAAAAGGTTGCCATCATCATGGGGTCTGACAGTGACTGGCCGGTTGTAAAAAGTGCCTGCGGGGTGCTGAAAGATTTCGATGTACCGTTTGAGGCGCACATTCTTTCCGCCCACCGTACGCCGGAAGCCGCCGCTGCCTTTGCCAAATCTGCCCGTGCCAATGGTTACGGTGTTATCCTGTGCGCTGCCGGTATGGCGGCCCATCTGGCAGGTGCCTTTGCCGCCAATACCACTTTGCCGGTGGTCGGCATCCCGATGAAGGGCGGTGCCATGGACGGTCTGGATGCTCTGCTTGCTACCGTGCAGATGCCTTCCGGCTTCCCGGTTGCCACGGTTGCCCTGAACGGTGCCAAGAATGCCGCTTACCTGGCCGTTGCCATCCTGGCTGTTGCCGATGATGAGCTTGCCGCTAGGCTGGATCAGTTCCGTGCCGACACCGCCGCCGCCATTGCCAAAAAGGACGCCGCCATCGCTGCCGAAGCCGCAGCTATGTAACTTCAAATCCCGGTTTATTTGCTGTTGTTTTATCCCTTTTTATAAAAAGGATTCCATAAATCAATTCATGAAAGAATATAAAGGAGCGCATTACAATGAACGTTGAAATTAAAGAACAGATGTACGAAGGCAAAGCTAAGCAGGTATTCGCAACTTCTGACCCCGAAATCGTTATGGTTCATTACAAGGACGATGCCACCGCCGGCGACGGCGAAAAGAAGGGCACCATCCGCGATAAGGGCATTGTCAACAACAAGCTGTCCAACGCTCTGATGCAGAAGCTGGAAAAAGAAGGCATCCCCACCCATTATGTTGAGGAGCTGAACGACCGCGATACCTTGGTCAAGAAGGTCCAGATCGTTCCTCTGGAAGTCATCATCCGCAATGTTGCCGCCGGCCACTTCAGCCTGCGCATGGGCGTGCCCGAGGGCAAGGTGTTCAAGACCCCCATCCTGGAGTACAGCTACAAGAACGACGACCTGCATGACCCGTTCATCAACCATTATTACGCCTTGGCCCTTGACCTTGCCACCCAGGAAGAGCTGGACACCATTGCCAAGTACGCCTTCAAGGTCAACGAAGTGCTGAAGAAGATCATGCTGGATGCCAACATCCGCCTGATTGACTTCAAACTGGAGTTTGGCCGCCTGTCTGACGGCACCATCATTCTGGCTGACGAGATCAGCCCGGATACCTGCCGCTTCTGGGATGCCACCACCGGTGCCCACCTGGATAAAGACCTGTTCCGCCGCAGCCTTGGCGGTGAGGCCGATGCCTACCAGGAAGTTATGAAGCGCCTGCTGGGCTGATTGAACCAAGCTTAGTCCAGCCAATGTTCAGGGTGTACTGGAACCGCCGTTCGCTCTTCCGGTGCACCCTGCCATCGTTTGAAACGGGAAACGGAGAACTGAATGAAGGAGCTTTGTCCCGCCGAAGCACTGCATGAAGAATGCGGCGTGTTCGGTATCTATGATTCCACCGGCAAAACCAACATGGTCAGCGCCGTGTACAGCGCGTTGTATGCCCTGCAGCACCGCGGCCAGGAAAGCTGCGGCATTGCCCTGAACGTGGACGGTGTGCTGACCGGCTACCGCGATCTTGGCCTGGTCAGCGAGGTATTTACCCCGCGCGTGCTGGCTGACCTGCCGCAGGATGCCAAGATGGCCACCGGCCATGTGCGCTATGCCACCAGCGGCCAGCGCACCCGCGCCAACGCCCAGCCCATGGTTCTGCACCACTGCAAGGGCACTATGGCCATCTGCCACAACGGCAACTTGACCAATGCCCCCCAGCTGCGCCACAAGTTGGAAATGAACGGTTCGATCTTCCACGGCACTTCGGACACCGAGGTCATCGGCTATCTGCTGACCCAGAACCGCCTGATCAGCCCGGATATTGAAACAGCTGTCTGCCGCACGATGGAGCAGATCGTGGGTGCTTACAGCCTGGTCATTATGACCCACACCAAACTGATCGCCGCGCGCGATCCTAATGGCTTCCGCCCTCTCTGCATTGGCCAGCTGCCGGATGGCTCCGGCTGGGCTTTTGCTTCGGAATCCTGTGCGCTGGATGCTGTAGGCGCCCGCTTTGTGCGCGATGTACTGCCCGGCGAGATCGTGGTGGCAGACTACACCGGCCTGCGCACCATCCGCACCCACTGCGGCACCGCGCCGCACACGATGTGCGTGTTTGAGTACATTTATTTTGCCCGCCCCGATTCCATCATCGAGGGCACCTGCGTGCATGACGCCCGCCTGCAGGCCGGGCGCTTTCTGGCACAGGAGCATCCGGTGGAAGCCGATGTCGTCATCGGTGCGCCGGATTCCGGCCTGGATGCCGCCCTTGGCTATGCGCAGGAAAGCGGTATTCCCTATGGCGTGGGCTTTATTAAAAACAAATATGTGGGCCGCACCTTCATCCAGGGCTCCCAGGCCCAGCGTGAAAGCAGCGTGCGCATCAAATTGAACGCAATTTCCTCCACCGTTGCGGGCAAGCGCGTTGTGCTTGTGGATGACTCCATCGTGCGCGGCACCACCAGCGCCCGCACCATCAAGCTGCTGCGCGACGCCGGTGCCAAGGAAGTACACTACCGCATTTCGGCCCCGCCGTTTGCCCACCCCTGCTATTTCGGCACCGACATCCCGGACGAAAAAGACCTGATTGCCACCGGCCATACGGTGGAGGAGATCCGCCAGATCGTGGGGGCCGATTCCCTGGGCTACCTGAGCATTGAACATGTGACCCAGCTGGCCATCCACAGCAAGTGCGGGTTCTGCACCGGCTGCTTTACCGGCCATTACCCGGTGCCCGCCCCCAACGAGACGATGGACATTGTATACGATAAACCCCTGAGCCAGTCCCAGACCAAAAAACGCCTGTAAGCTGATAAGGAGAGAAACATAATGGAAAAAAGCTATTCTGCAAGTTACGCTGCCGCTGGTGTGGATATTACCGCCGGTTACAAGGCAGTTGACCTGATGAAGCAGCACGTTGCCCGCACCATGAACGAGCACTGCATTGGCGGCCTGGGCGGCTTTGGCGGCCTGTTTGAGCTGGACTGCACCGATATGCCCCACCCCGTGCTGATTTCCGGCACGGACGGCGTTGGTACCAAGCTGCGCATTGCCCAGTACATGAACAAACATGACACCGTTGGCATTGATTGCGTTGCCATGTGCGTGAACGATGTCATCTGCGCCGGTGCCAAGCCGCTGGTGTTCCTGGATTACATCGCCTGCGGCAAAAACGTGCCGGAGCGCATTGCCGAGCTGGTTGCCGGTGTAGCCGAAGGCTGCGTGCAGGCTGGCTGTGCCCTGGTTGGCGGTGAGACCGCCGAGATGCCCGGTTTTTACCCGGAGGACGAGTACGACCTGGCCGGCTTTACCGTTGGCGCTGTGGACAAGAGCAAGATCCTGGACAACTCCACCATGCAGCCCGGCGATGTGATCATCGCCCTGCCTTCCACCGGCGTACACTCCAACGGGTTCTCCCTGGTGCGCAAGATCTTTGACCTGGAGAACAACCCCGATGTGCTGAAAAAGACCTTTGACGGCATGGACAAGCCCCTGGGCGAAGCCCTGCTGGCCCCCACCAAGATTTATGTCAAGCCTGTGCTGGCCGTGATGAAGGAAGTTACCGTCAAGGGCGTTTCCCACATTACCGGCGGCGGCTTTTACGAGAACATTCCCCGCAGCCTGAAAGCCGGCTGCTGCGCTGTGATCAAGAAGAGCGATGTGCGCACCCCCGTGCTGTTTGATGTGCTGGCTAAAGAGGGCAACATTCCGGAGCGCGATATGTTCAACACCTTCAACATGGGCGTTGGTATGATTTTGACCGTGGCTGCCGAGGATGCCGACAAGGCCATTGAGATCCTGAAAGCCAACGGCGAGGATGCTTACCGCCTTGGTGTGATTGGCGAAGGCAGCGGGGTGCAGCTGGTATGATGAAGATTGCTGTGCTGGTTTCCGGCGGCGGCACCAACCTGCAGGCCATCCTGGAAAGCGAACGCCGCGGGGAGAACCCCAACGGTAAGGTTACCCTGGTGGTTGCCAGCAAACCTGGTGCGTATGCGTTGGAACGCGCTGCAAACTTCGGCGTGGAAACCGCCGTGGTGCGCCGCAAGGATTACGCCACCAGCGAGGAGTTTGACACTGCCCTGCTGAGTGTGCTGAAAGACCATGGCATTGAGCTGGTGGTTCTGGCAGGATTTTTGAGCGTGCTGGGCCCCAGCGTGATTGCCGCTTACCCCAACCGCATCCTGAACATCCACCCCAGCCTGATTCCCAGCTTTTGCGGCCCCGGCTACTATGGCCTGAAAGTGCATGAGGAAGCGCTGAAGCGCGGCGTGAAAGTGACCGGCGCTACCGTCCACTTTGTCAACGAAGTGTGTGACGGCGGGCCCATCCTGCTGCAAAAAGCCGTGGAAGTGCAGCCCGGTGATACCCCCGAAGTGCTGCAGAAGCGCGTGATGGTGGAAGCCGAATGGAAGTTGCTGCCCCAGGCCATTGCCATGGTGTGCAATGGCGAAGCCTGACCGAACAAGGAGGATTCCCGCATGAAAAAGAATCTTTATACTTATCTGGCCGGTAACGAATATCCCGGCCGCGGCATCTGCATCGGCCGTTCGCCGGATGGCACCAAGGCCATGATTGCTTACTGGATCATGGGCCGCAGCGCCAACAGCCGCAACCGCGTGTTTGACGCCATCCCCGGCGGCATCCGCACGGTAGCCGCAGACCCCGCCAAGCTGGAAGATCCCCACCTGATCATCTATAACCCGGTTCTGACCCTGAACGATACCACCATTGTGACCAACGGTGACCAGACGGATACCATTTACCGCTACATGCGGGATAACCTGTTCCCCGGTTACGGCTTTGAAGCAGCCCTTGCCACCCGCACTTTTGAGGACGATGCCCCCAACTTTACCCCCCGCATTTCCGGCGTTGTGGATATGCGTCGCGGCGGCTACAAGCTGAGCATCCTGAAAAGCTGCGATGGCAACCCCGCCAGCGTACAGCGCCAGACCTTTGACTATCCGCAGCCCGTTGCAGGCGAAGGCCAGCTGATTACCACCTACCAGAAAAACGGCTCCCCCATCCCCAGCTTTGCCGGTGAGCCGCTGCGCGTGACACTGGACCAGAACGATGCCGACGAATTTGCCGGAAAGTTGTGGGAAGCCCTGAACGAAGATAATAAGGTCAGCCTGTTTGTGCGTGCCATCACGCTGGAAACCGGCGATTATGAAGATGTGATCCTGAACAAATACAACACGGTGGAGGGCTGAACTTATGAACGAATTCCAGCTGAAATACGGCACCAACCCCAACCAGAAGCCTGCCCGCATTTTTATGGCAGACGGTTCTGATCTTCCCGTTACCATTTTGAATGGCAAACCGGGCTACATCAACTTTCTGGATGCGTTCAACAGCTACCAGCTGGTGCGCGACCTGAAAAAAGCCCTGGGCCAGCCTGCTGCTGCCAGCTTTAAGCATGTTTCCCCCGCCGGTGCCGCCATTGGCCTGCCACTGGACGAAACGCTGAGAAAGATGTATCATATTAGTGCAGAGGCTGAGCTTTCTCCCCTGGCCTGCGCTTATGCCCGCGCCCGCGGTGCGGACCGCATGTCCAGCTTTGGTGACTGGATCGCCCTGTCTGATGTGTGCGACCTTGCCACCGCAAAGCTGATCCAGCACGAAGTTTCGGACGGCATCATTGCCCCCGGCTATGACGCCGACGCCCTGGAAGTGCTGAAATCCAAAAAGAAAGGCAACTACAACATCGTTGCCATTGATCCGGATTATATCCCCGCTCCGCTGGAGCGCCGCACCGTATTCGGTGTCACCTTTGAGCAGGGCCGCCAGGATCTGGAGATCAGCGTGGATACCATGCTGCAAAACTTTGTAACCGAGAACAAGACGGTGACCGATGCCCAGAAGCGCGATCTGATCATGAGCCTGATCGTGCTGAAATACACCCAGTCCAACTCCGTCTGCTATGTGCAGGACGGCCAGACCATCGGTGTGGGCGCAGGCCAGCAAAGCCGCATCCACTGCACCCGCCTGGCAGGCCAGAAAGCCGACAACTGGCAGCTGCGCCATATGCCCAAGGTTCTGGACCTGCCGTTCCGCGAGGATATCTCCAAGCCAAACCGCGATAACGCGATTGATGTTTACATCGGCGATACCCCGGAGGATGTGATTGGGGATGACGTTTGGGCCGAAACCTTTACTGTGCAGCCTGCCCCGTTGACTGCCGAGGAAAAGAAAGCCTGGCTGAGCAAGGTAACGAATGTTGCCTTGGGCAGTGATGCATTCTTCCCCTTTGGGGACAACATTGAGCGCGCCCGCCGCAGCGGTGTGACCGCCATTGTGCAGCCGGGCGGCTCCATCCGCGATGATCAGGTTATTGCCACCTGCAACAAGTACGGCATTGCCATGGCGTTCTGTGGTATCCGGCTGTTCCACCACTAAGCAAAAACGAAGTTTTTGCTAAATAATAAATAATAGAGAATAATTAAGAATGAAGGTGTGCCGCAAGCGGCACGGTTTTGGATATTAGAGTTCTAATATTTTTTAAGCGGTGCGCAGCAACGCGATCCACCTTCATTATTCTTTATTCATTATTCTTTTTTCATTTCAAGCTAAGGAGTTTGCCATGAAAATTCTGGTTGTTGGCGGCGGCGGGCGTGAACACGCCATTATCCGCGCGCTGAAAAAAAGCCCCGACTGCGGCGATATCTGGTGTGCCCCTGGCAACGGCGGCATTGGTTACGATGCCACCTGCAAAAACATCTCTGCAACGGATGTAGACGCCATGGTCGCCTTTGCCAAGGCAGAAGCCTTTGATTATGTTGTTGTTGCACAGGACGATCCCCTTGCCCTTGGCATGGTGGATGCTTTGGCCAAGGTGGGCATCCCTGCTTTTGGCCCGGATGCCGCTGCCGCCCGCATTGAAGCCAGCAAGGTGTTCAGCAAGGACCTGATGAAAAAATACGGCATTCCCACCGCCGGCTATGAAACCTTTGACGACCCCGCCAAGGTGATGGATTACATCCGCAGCAAGGGCAAGTACCCGGTTGTTATCAAGGCGGATGGCCTGGCGCTGGGCAAAGGCGTGCTGATCTGCCAGAATGAGCAGGAAGCCGCCGATGGCGTAAAGGAAATCATGCTGGACAAAAAGTTCGGTGCTTCCGGCAACCATGTTGTGGTGGAAGAATTTTTGACCGGGCCGGAAGTCAGCGTGCTGTCCTTTTGTGATGGCAAAACCGTCAAGCCGATGGTTTCCAGCATGGACCACAAGCGCGCTTTGGACCATGACGAGGGCCTGAACACCGGCGGCATGGGCACCGTTGCCCCCAACCCCTGCTACACCTCCGCCATTGCCGCCGAGTGCATGGAGAAGATTTTCCTGCCTACGGTTGCCGCCATGCAGGCAGAGGGTTGCCCCTTTAAGGGCTGCCTGTACTTTGGCCTGATGCTGACCCCGGACGGCCCCAAGGTGATTGAATACAACTGCCGCTTTGGCGACCCCGAAACCCAGGTAGTACTGCCCCTGCTGGAAAGCGACCTGCTGACCGTGATGCAGGCCTGCACCAACGGCACGCTGGACAAGACCGAGGTCAAGTTCAGCGATGGCGCTGCCGCCTGTGTGGTGCTGGCTTCCGGCGGATACCCCGTTGCCTATGAAAAGGGCAAGGAGATCACCGGCCTGGAGAATGGCCAGGTGCCCGGTGCTGCCGATGTGACCGTGTACCATGCCGGTACCGCCATCAAGGATGGCAAGCTGGTTACCAACGGCGGCCGCGTGCTGGGTGTAACGGCAACCGCCGCCACCCTGCCCGAAGCCCTGAAAAAGGCTTACGCCGCTGCTGACTGCATCCATTTTGACAAACTGCACCGCCGCAGTGATATTGGTGCCCGTGCCCTTGCGGCAATGAAAGCACAGGAGGGTTAAACAAGAATGGTTTACCGCATTTATGTAGAAAAAAAGCCCGGCTTTGACGGCGAAGCCCAGGGCCTGAAGCATGAACTGGTTGAGCTGGTTGGCATTAAGGGCCTGAAAGCTCTGCGCCTGTTGAACCGCTATGATGTGGAAGGTATTGACCGCGACCTGTTTGAGAAAGCCATCCCCACCGTGTTCAGCGAACCGCCAGTCGATGTGACCTATACCGAGCTGCCCACTGCCAAGACGGTGTTTGCTGTGGAGTATCTGCCCGGCCAGTTTGACCAGCGTGCAGATTCTGCTTCCGAGTGTATCCAGCTGCTGAGCCAGGGCGAGCGTCCGTCTGTGCGCAGTGCCCGCATCTACCTGCTGGACGGCGAGCTGAGCGCAGAGGATCTGGAAGCCATCAAGAAGTACGTCATCAACCCGGTGGAAGCCCGCGAGGCCAGCCTGGACACCCGCGATACCCTGAAAATGGAATTTGCCGTGCCCACCGCTGTGGAAACCCTGAACGGCTTCTGCGCTTTGGATGACGCTACGTTGGAGAATTTCCGCAATGAAAAGGGCCTGGCCATGGACCACGCCGACATTGTGTTCTGCCAGAACTACTTCAAATCTGAACAGCGCGACCCGACCATTACCGAAATCCGCCTGATCGATACCTACTGGTCTGACCACTGCCGTCACACCACCTTCGGCACCATCCTGAACGATGTCAAGATTGACGACGAAGTTGTGCAGGCTGCATTTGACCGTTACATGGCCCTGCGTGCCGAGACCGGCCGCGATAAAAAGAACCGCACCCTGATGGACCTGGCCACCATCGGCGCCAAGGCCCTGAAACAGCGCGGCATCCTGCAGAACCTGGACGAGAGCGAAGAGATCAATGCCTGCACCGTCAAAATCAAGTGCGATGTGGACGGCGAATTGCAGGATTGGCTGTTCCTCTTCAAGAACGAGACCCACAACCACCCCACCGAGATTGAGCCGTTCGGCGGCGCTGCTACCTGCATCGGCGGTGCCATCCGTGACCCGCTGTCCGGTCGCAGCTATGTTTACCAAGCCATGCGCGTGACCGGCGCAGGCGACCCGCTCAAGCCGGTTGCCGAAACCATGCCCGGCAAGCTGCCCCAGCGCAAGCTGGTTACCACTGCTGCTGCCGGTTATTCCAGCTATGGCAACCAGATCGGCCTTGCCACCGGCCAGGTTGCTGAACTGTACCACCCCGGCTATGTGGCAAAGCGTATGGAGATCGGCGCTGTTGTGGGTGCTACCCCGGCCAGCCATGTCCGCCGCGAAGAGCCCCAGCCCGGCGATGTGATCATCCTGCTGGGCGGCCGCACCGGCCGTGACGGCATTGGCGGCGCTACCGGCTCCAGCAAGGCCCACAAGCTGACCAGCCTGGAAACCTGCGGTGCCGAGGTGCAGAAGGGCAACGCCCCCATTGAGCGTAAGCTGCAGCGCCTGTTCCGCCGCGAGGCCGCCTGCTGCATGATCAAGCGCTGCAACGACTTTGGCGCAGGCGGCGTTTCCGTTGCCATCGGCGAGCTGGCCGACGGCCTGAACATTGACCTGAACAAAGTTACCAAGAAGTACGAGGGCCTGGACGGCACCGAGCTGGCTATCAGCGAAAGCCAGGAGCGCATGGCTGTTGCCGTTGCCGCTGAGGATGCCGAAAAGTTCATTGCCCTTGCCAATGAGGAAAACCTGGAAGCCACCGTGGTTGCTACCGTTACCGAGGAAAAGCGGATGCGCGAGAACTGGAACGGCGTTGCCATCGTGGACCTTTCCCGCGAGTTCCTGAACTCCAACGGTGCCGAGCGCCATGCCGATGTGCATGTTCTGCCCGGCACGGTATGGCAGCCCCAGTGGGCCGGTTCCACCTTTGCCGAAAAGCTGGAAAACCTGGTTGGCGACCTGAACGTTTGCAGCCAGAAAGGCCTGGGCGAGCGGTTTGACTCCACCATCGGCGCTTCCACCGTGCTGATGCCTTACGGCGGTAAATACCAGCTGACCCCCACCATGGCCATGGCTGCCAAACTGCCGGTGGATGGCGAAACCACCACCTGCTCCGGCATGGCCTGGGGCTTTAACCCCTATCTGACTGAAGCGGACCCCTACCGCGGCGCTTACATGGCCGTTGTGGAAAGCGTAACCAAACTGGTTTGCGCCGGTTTCCGCCACAAGGATATGTACCTAACTTTCCAGGAATATTTTGAGCACCTGAACACTGCCCCCGAACGCTGGGGCAAGCCGCTGGCCGCCCTGCTTGGCGCGCTGGATGCCCAGATGGGCCTTGGCATTGCTTCCATCGGCGGCAAGGACAGTATGTCCGGCAGCTTTGAAGGCCTGGATGTTCCCCCCACGCTGGTCAGCTTTGCCACCGCCATTGGCAACACCGCCAACGTCATGAGCCCTGAGTTCAAGAAAGCCAACAGCTCTGTTGTCATCCTGAAGCCGCAGTACAAGGACGGCATGCCGGAGATTGGCAGCCTGCTTTCCATCTACAAGATCGTGGAGCAGATGATCGACGAAGGCAAGGTGCTGGCCGCAGCAACGCCGGGTTACGGCGGCGTTGCCGAAGCACTGTTCAAGATGTGCGTCGGCAACCACGTGGGCCTGTCCCTGAGCCGCGATATCAACCTGGACGACCTGTTCAAGCCCTGCTATGGCGCAGTTATTCTGGAGCTTCTGGATGCTTCTGCCGGTGAATTCCTCGGTTCCACCACCGTGGATTACGTCATCAACGTCAACGGCGAAAACATCGACCTGCAGCACCTGCAGGATGTATGGGAAGCAAAGCTGCAGCCTGTCTTCCCCTACCTCAAGGCTGGCGAGGAAGTTAAATCCCTGGAATACAAGGTCAACTGCTTCCAGCGCGTTGCCCCGGCTGTGCGCCTGGCCACCCCGCGCGTTATCATCCCTGTGTTCCCCGGCACCAACTGCGAATACGACACTGCACGCGCATTCCGCCGCGCCGGTGGCGACCCGCACATTCTGGTGTTGAAGAACCTGACCCCCGCCGACGTTGCCGCCAGCTGCGAAGCCCTGGTGAAAGAGATTGACCAGAGCCAGATTCTGATGCTGCCGGGCGGTTTTTCCGGCGGCGATGAGCCGGACGGCTCCGCCAAGTTCATTGCGGCGTTCTTCCGCAACCCCGCTGTGGCCGATGCCGTCAACCGTCTGCTGAACCAGCGTGACGGCCTGGCACTCGGCATCTGCAACGGCTTCCAGGCATTGATTAAGCTGGGCCTTGTGCCTTATGGCGAGATCCGCCCGATTACCGAGAACGACCCGACCCTAACCTTTAACACCATCCACCGCCACCAGAGCATGCTGGTGCGCACCCGCGTAGCTTCCAACAAGAGCCCCTGGCTGAGCGAATGCAATGTGGATGATGAACACCTGATTGCCATCAGCCACGGCGAAGGCCGTTTTGTCTGCAATGACGGCCTGCTGCAGCAGCTGATCAACAACGGCCAGGTTGCCACCCAGTATGTTGACCTGAACTGCGTGCCCACCATGGATATGCGCTACAACCCCAACGGGTCTGTGCTGGCCATTGAGGGCATTACCAGCCCGGACGGCCGCGTGTTCGGCAAGATGGGCCATTCTGAGCGCAGCGGCGACAGCCTGTACAAAAACGTTACCGGCGACAAGTACCAGCCGATTTTTGAAGGCGGCGTGAACTACTTCAAACTGTAAGACATGCTGTAAGAAAGGAAACCCGACCAATGGCACATGATCGTTATATTTCTCCGTTTTCCACCCGTTATGCTTCCGATGAGATGCAGTATACTTTCTCGGACGATAACAAGTTCCGCACCTGGCGCAGGCTGTGGATTGCGCTGGCCAAGGCTGAGCAGAAGCAGGGCCTGGACATTACCGATGAACAGATTGCCGAGCTGGAAGCCCACAAGGATGACATCAATTACGAGGAAGCCGTTGCCCGCGAAAAGCTGGTGCGCCACGATGTCATGAGCCATGTTTACGCTTACGGCCTGCAGTGCCCCAAGGCAAAGGGTATCATCCACCTGGGTGCTACCAGCTGCTATGTTGGCGATAACACCGATGTTATCATCATGCGCGAAGGCCTGCAGCTGGTGCGCAAAAAGCTGATCGGCGTGCTGGCCAACCTGGCCGATTTTGCCGAGCAGTACAAGGATATGCCCTGCCTGGCTTACACCCACTGCCAGCCCGCCCAGCTGACCACCGTTGGCAAGCGCGCCACCCTGTGGATGAACGAGTTCTACATGGACCTGCAGGAGATTGACCACCAGATCAGCCAGCTGGCCCTGCGCGGCGTTAAGGGTACCACCGGCACCCAGGCCAGCTTTATTGAGCTGTTCAACGGCGATTCTGCCAAGGTCAAGGCAGTGGAAGCCGATGTGTGCGCCCAGATGGGCTTTGACAAGGTTGTGCCCGTCTGCGGCCAGACCTACAGCCGCAAGGTGGACTACAATGTGCTTTCCGCCATTGCTGGTCTTGCCCAGAGCGCCATGAAGATGGCCACCGACATCCGCCTGCTGGCCAACTTTAAGGAGATGGAGGAGCCGTTTGAAAAGAACCAGATCGGTTCTTCCGCCATGCCGTACAAGCGCAACCCCATGCGCTGCGAACGCATCTGCGCGCTTTCCCGCTACCTGATGGTGGATGTGCTGAACCCCGCCATCACCGCCGGCACCCAGTGGTTTGAGCGCACGCTGGACGATTCCGCCAACAAGCGCATCGCCATGGCTGAGGGCTTTTTGGCCGCTGATGCCATCCTGAACATTCTGCTGAATGTTTCGGACGGGCTGGTGGTTTACCCCAAGGTTGTCCGCAGCCGCGTGATGGCTGAGCTGCCGTTCATGGCCAGCGAGAACATCATGATGAAAGCCGTCAAGAAAGGCGGCGACCGCCAGGAGCTGCACGAGCGCCTGCGCGAGCACGCCGTGGCCGCTGCCGCTGTGGTCAAGCAGGAGGGCAAGCCCAATGATATGATTGCCCGCGTGGAAGCTGACCCTGCATTCGGTCTGACCCGCGAGGAGATCGAGGCCGAGCTGAGCCCCGAAGATTTCACCGGCCGCGCCCCGCAGCAGGTGGAAGAGTTCCTGGCCGAAGTTATCCGTCCCGTGCTGGACGCCAACAAAGAGGATCTTGGCCAGCATGTGGAGCTGAATGTTTGATTTATTTGGGCTTGAGGAATTATAAGATTACGATAGCATCATGATTGGATGAATAAGCGAAAGGCTGCTTCTTCGGTTGAAGGAGCAGCCTTTTTGAGTTTTAGGGGGATTATATTCCATCATACATCTAAGTCAACACCGCACAATTCCCGCCTTGCGGCTTAAGCACCGCTCCGGCGGCTGCGGCA
>OLNE01001155.1_pt1 | contig 19991 bp, 17 predicted proteins | sample 1672431 | NCBI WGS metagenome assembly OLNE01 (sample SAMEA3136685, study PRJEB25190) | human gut metagenome | reverse complement strand
GTCGCTGTAAACCGGTTAAAGAAGGCATGATGTTCCACCCCGGAGCATTGGCGTAATGGCCACGGTTGGCACCGTTATCTGCTACAAAGTGATGATGGCATATGCCGTTATAAACTGGGTGGTACCGCGGAACTTCTCCGTCCCTATGGATATAGGGACGGTTTTTTATTTTTGAGGAGGAATAGGCATGAACATCCTATTAGAGGAACAGCTTTGCGACGAAGCCATGGATGCATTAAACGCTTCGGCAGCAGAGGTCGTTGTTGACCCGAGCCTTGCTGCTGTCGGCACTGCGGATGCGGTGATTTTGACCGGACGCAGTCCTGTCCCTGATGCCTTATATGATGAAAAATCCTTGTTGCGTGTCGTTGGCTGCTTAAATGCGAACAATGCAAATTTTGATTTATCTCGTGCGACCCATGCCGGGCGCATGGTATTGGTGCCGCATTATGGTGAAGCCGCATCGGTGGCGGAATATGCCATGCGCGCCATGCTCGATATGGCACGTAACCGTGCAGACGGTGCCATCGAGCTCAAGGGCAAGACCATCGGCTTTTTGGGATTTCCTCCTTTGGCCGGGGAAATTGCCGGGCGTGCCAATGCCTTTGGCATGAAGGGCTTGTGCTATGACCCGGAACTCAATCGTGGTCGTGCTATGCTGCACAATGTGGAACGCACCAATTTGGTAGATCTCTTTGTGCGTAGCGATTTTGTGCTTTTGGTGCAGCCTGCAAGCGAGTGGAGCAAGGGGCTGATTGGCAAGGATGAAATTCAGCTCTTGCAAAAAGGCGCCGGGTTGATTTGTCTTACCGACCCGCAAATTTTCCGCTGGGATGAATTGGTCATGGCCCTTGATTGGGAGTATCTCAGTCATTTCGCCATCGACTTGCCACAAAATCGTGCGCACTTGGCACGTGAAGTAAAAAAATACGGTGCAGTGACCGTTAGCGAAGCGGCCAATACCCGTGAAGCCCGCTTGGCCAACCAAGTGGAAATGGCACAGGATGTAGTGGCCGCCCTTCGCGGCGAACAGGTTGAAACCGCTATCAACATCACACGTGTGCATCTTGCCAACCTGCGAGAAGGCGGCGAATGGTGTAACCTCGCCCATACCTTGGGGCTCTTTATGGGGCAACGCATGAAAGGCCTTGGTGGCAAATGTATCATTACCGAAAGCGGCAATGTGCCTTGCACAGAAAGTGATGCCATTGTGGCTGCGCTATTGGAAGGTATGGCCAAGGGGCTCGGTGAAACCACCATTAACCGCATCAATGCCCTACTTTGGGCCGAAGAAAACGGCCTCAATTTAACCATCGAAAAACACCCGGATGCAGCGGAAAGCCGTCTGCACCTTTCGGTGGAAACCAAGGAAAGCCACTTACAGGTGGCCGGTACCCGAAGCGGTGGCCAAGCGCTTATTGTGCAGGTAGATGATTATGTGGTGCATGCACAGCCACGCACCCATTTGTTGCTCGTACCGCACATCAATCGTCCGGGCTTGGTTGGACAGATTGGGACCTTGTTGGGCGAAAAAAATGTAAACATCGCAGAAATGGTGTTGGGGCACAAGCCGCAAGACCGTACCACTGCGTTAATGTGGATCCATATCGAAGAAGCGTTGGATAAATCCATCAGCGAAGAAAGCCGCAAACTCGCCAGCGTGCTCAATATGGAATATATTCATTTACCAAATCAAGATTGATTCTATTTAGGAGGGACTTTTAATGTTAGATATTAAAGAAATGCGTCGTGACCCTGAACGTGTGGCAAAAGCTGTAGGCCGCCGTGGCAAAGAAATTGATATGAAGCCATTCCTTGAAGCCGATGAAAAGCGTCGCCAAATCATCGCCAAGGTTGAAGAATTACAAGCACAACGCAACGCAAAGAGCAAGGAAGTTGGCCAACTCAAGCGCAACGGTGAAAATGCCGATGCCCTCATGGCAGAAGTAAGCGCCATCAAGGCAGAAATCGAAAAGCTCGAAGCTTCCAAAGAAGAAGTGGATACCTTCGTAACCAACTTTGTGGCAAGCATTCCAAACATGCCAAAGGACGACATTCCGGACGGCGGCGAAGACGATTATCATGTAGAACGCACCTGGGGCACCCCACGTGAATTTGCTTTTGAACCAAAGGCACACTGGGAACTCGGTGAAGCTCTCGATATTTTGGACTTTAACCGTGCTGCCAAGGTAACCGGTAGCCGCTTTGTATTCTACAAAGGCTTGGCTGCACGCTTGGAACGTGCTGTTATCGCATTTATGATTGATATGCACACCGACAAGCACGGTTATACCGAACTCATTCCACCATACATGACCAACAGCACTTCTGACTTTGGTACCGGTCAATTGCCTAAGTTTGCAGAAGACATGTTCCACTTGGAAAATACCGACTACTACCTCATTCCAACCGCTGAAGTGCCTGTAACCAACTACCACAGAGATGAAATCCTTACCGAAAAGGACCTTCCTGTAAAATATTGCGCATTCAGCCCATGCTTCCGTTCCGAAGCAGGCTCTGCCGGTCGTGATACCCGCGGTATCATCCGTCAGCACCAATTCCACAAGGTTGAAATGGTAAAGCTCGCACATCCTGATCATTCCTGGGAAGAACTCGAAAGCCTGACCCACGATGCAGAAGAAGTGCTTCAAGCATTGGGCCTTCCATATCGTGTGATTACCTTGGCTGCCGGGGACATCGGTTTCAGCTCTGCCAAGACCTACGACATCGAAGTATGGCTCCCAAGCTACGGCAAATACCGTGAGATTTCTTCCTGCTCCAACTTTGTAGACTTCCAAGCACGCCGTGCAAACATCCGTTTCCGTGACAACGATGGCAAAGTGCGCTACGTACACACTTTAAACGGCTCCGGCTTGGCTGTTGGTCGTACCGTTTCCGCTATTATGGAAAACTACCAAAACGAAGACGGCAGCATTACTATTCCGGAAGCACTCGTTCCTTACATGCACGGGTACACTGAAATTCGCTAATTCGTAAGGAGTAATGGAATCAATGAAAAAAGACTTGGATTTTACACGTATTCATCGATTCGTATTCGATGACTTACACATCATGCTCGACGTGAACAGTGGCTCTGTCCATGTAACCGACCAAGCGGTGGATGCCTTCCTCGATGCCCTGGAAGAAGGTCAAGCATGGGACGATGCCATTGCGACCACCGCAAAAGCCTATGGCGAAGAAGACGCCAAGGACATTGCCGAAGGCATTGAAGCCTTGATTGACGAAGGCATGCTCTTTAGCGATGTAGATTTTGCTGATTATGTACCGCATACCCAACCAATCGTGAAGGCAATGTGCTTACACATGGCCCATGACTGCAACCTGCGCTGTGGCTATTGCTTTGCGGACACCGGCGCATATGGCGGCGGTCGTTCCTTGATGAGCCTTGAAGTCGGCAAGAAAGCCATCGACTTCCTCATGGAAGCAAGCAAGCATCGCACCCACGTGGAAATTGACTTCTTTGGCGGCGAACCACTCTTGAACATGGATGTGTGCAAGCAGGTGGCAGCCTATGCCAAGGAAAAAGCCGCTGAAAAAGGCAAAATCGTAAAGATGACCATGACCACCAACGGGGTGCTCTTGGACGATGAATGTGCAAAGTGGCTCAACGAAGAAGAAATGGACGCCGTACTTTCCTTGGACGGACGTCCGGAGGTACACGACAACATGCGTCGTTTTGCCGGCGGCCAACCAAGCTACGAAGTGTGCAAAAACCACTTCCAAAACTTTGTAAACAGCCGTGACCACAAGCAATACTATCTCCGTGGCACTTACACCCACTTTAACCCTGATTTTGCGCAAGATGCCATCCACATGGCAGATGATTTGGGCTTTGTAGAGCTTTCCTTGGAACCGGTTGTAGCACCGGCTGACATGCCTTATGCCTTGACCGAAGAAGACAAGCCAACCATTCTCGAAAACTACAACATTCTCGCACGCCACTACCTCCAACGTTGGCGCGAAGGCAAGGGCTACAATTTCTTCCACTTTAACGTGGACTTTACTGGGGGCCCATGCCTGCCAAAACGTTTGAGCGGCTGTGGCTCCGGCCATGACTACTTGGCGGTTAGCCCAGAAGGGGACCTTTACCCTTGTCACCAATTTGTAGGCGAAGAAGATTACAAGATGGGGACCGTATTCACCGGCATTGAAAAGCCTGAAATTGCCGAACGCTTCCAAAAAGCCAACGTCCTCACCAAGCCAACCTGCATGAAGTGCTGGGCACGTTTCTTCTGCAGCGGTGGCTGCCACGCCAACAACATTCGTTACGGCGGTGGCATTAACGAACCGTACGAATACGGCTGCGATTTGCAACGCAAGCGCATTGAAACGGCAATTTACGTACAAACCGTGAAAATGCTCGAAAGCGCTGAAGGAGGCGAGGACCAATGAGTGGTCTTTTGCCATCCTTTGCAGAACCTGTAAAAAAACCGCGCATTGCATTCCAAGGCATTGAAGGCTCCTTTAGCGATGGCGCATGCCAAAAGGTGTTTGGCCCTGACGTTGAACGTGTTGGCATGCCACACTTTCAATATGTGGTAGAAGGCGTATGCAGCGGAGAATATGATTACGGGGTGCTCCCAATCGAAAACTCTTCCACCGGGAGCATTAACGATGTGTATGATTTGCTTAACGAAAACCCATGCTACATTGTGGGTGAAACATCACTTGAAATCACCCAAAACCTCATGGCTGTGCCGGGCACCAAGCTTGAGGATGTGGCCTATGTATACTCTCATCCCCAAGGACTCGGCCAAAGCCAACGCTTTTTGATGCAGCACAATATTGAACCGCGCCCTTATGCGGACACTGCCATGAGTGCACGCTACATCGCCCAAACACGCCCGGCAGACGGGGCGGCCATTGCTTCCAAGCAAGCGGCGGAAGTGTACGGCTTGGAAATTTTGGTGCCGCATGTAAACTTTAACTTTTCAAATATCACCCGTTTTGTGGTTATTCGCAAAGAACCGGAAATCACTCCAAACCAAAATAAGGTGAGTGTGGTCTTTAAGACTGCGCACCGTCCGGGGGCACTGTTGGAAGCCTTGCGATTTGTCGCGGAAGCACACATCGACATGAGCCGCATTGAATCTCGCCCGGTCATTGGTAAACCTTGGGAATACAGCTTCTATGTGGATCTCTTGGGTCACTGGGATGATGAAAACTTTATGTACTGCTTGGAACAGATGCAAGCAGTAACGGAAGATTTCCGCGTGCTCGGCACCTACGAAGCCGCAGAAACACACTATCTCTAAATCGAAAGGAGACATCACCATGAAAGATCTCTTTTCCCACGTTGTCGGCGAAAACAACGTGAAACTCAACGAACCCCTTAGCGCCCACACTACCTTCCGCATTGGTGGCCCTTGTGATGCAATGGTTTTTCCACATAGTGTGGATGAACTCGCAGCTGTGGTGCGCATTTGCAAGCGTGAAGGCTTGGATTATTTTGTGCTTGGAAAGGGTAGCAATATCCTTGTTTCCGACAAGGGCGTGCGCGGTGTGGTCATTGCCACCGAGTGCTTGCGCGCCCTCTTTATTCAAGACAATGCTGTCTGTGCCAGCGCAGGTCTTTCCCTCATCAATGTGAGTAAGGCTTGTGCCGAGCTTGGTTTGAGCGGTCTTGAATTTGCCAGCGGTATTCCCGGGAGCATCGGCGGTGCAGCGTATATGAATGCCGGTGCTTATGACGGTGAAATGAAGGATGTTGTTACCAGTGTGACCGTGCTTGATGCAAGCGGTAACATCCGTGAAATCCATGCCGATGACATGCAATTTAGCTATCGCCATAGTCGCCTCAAGGAGGAACCACTCGTTTGTTTGGCGGTGACGATGCAACTCAAGGACGGCGACAAGAAGGACATCCTTGCCCATATCGCAGACCTTTCCGAACGCCGTAGCAGCCGTCAACCTTTGGAGCTTCCAAGTGCCGGGAGCACCTTCAAACGCCCAACCGGCTATTATGCAGGGCCACTCATCATTGAAGCAGGCCTGCAAGGCTACACCGTGGGCGGCGCCCAAGTCAGCACCAAGCATGCCGGCTTTGTCGTGAATGTGGGCGATGCCACCGCTGATGACGTGATTAGACTCATCCATCACGTACAACAAACCGTCAAGGCTCACCACGGCGTGGACCTTGAAACAGAAGTACGCTTTATCGGAAAGTGGGATGACCATCCGCTCTATCATGAGATTTTGCGTGCCGAATAAGACAAACACAAAAGAACCCTGTTTCCTATCGTGGGAAACAGGGTTATTTATCGTTACAGCACTTGGCTGATATGCAAAACCATCAAATTCTTGTGGCGTTGCTCGAGCTTGCCCAGCTGCATCAAGCAGCTGGGACATTCTGCTACGACAATGTCAGCGCCGGTGGCTTTGAAATCTTGGTATTTCTTTTCGAGGATTTTGCCGGAGGTATCCGGGAAATCAAGCTGGAAGGTGCCGGCGCCGCCACAGCACATGGTGGCGTTGGCAGCAGGCAGATACGTAACGGCTTGCTCCAACAGGGCTTGCGGCTCCTTGTGAATGCCTTGGCCACGGTTAAGGTGGCAGGAGGCGTGATAGGTTACGCGCAATTCCTTGTGGGGGGTTGGTGTATAGCCCACCGCATAGAGGTATTCGCTCAGACCCATGACTTTCTTGCTAAAGGCACGGGCGCGGTTTTTCATAGCCGGGTCATCGCTAAACAAATCGCCGTATTCCTTGAGCATGGCGCCACAGCTGCCGCAATCGGTAACAATCAAATCATAGTCCTCGAGCGCGGCGATGTTCCTTTTGGCGAGGGCCTTGGCTTCATCGGTCATCCCATGGGAATGTTGCGGAAGCCCACAGCAATCCACCGTAGGAACCTCGGTGGTGCGACCTGTTTTTTCCAATAGCGCTACGCTTGCTGAAGCAGCATCCGGGAAGAAGAGCTTCATGGCGCAACCCTTGAAATAGGCAATGCGTTTGACATTGCTGACATCCACATCGCTTCGTGGTGCCACCTTGTTAAAGTTGGCAGGGCCGCCGCTAATCGGTGCCTTGTGGTTTGTTGGCAGAAGGCCGCGTGTCAGGCGTGGAAATTGCAGGGTTTGCGCCAAGGCAATGGCCGGACGTCCGATTGTTTTGAGGGGACGATTGGCCATCCCACTGCCTACAAGGCGCGTTTTCAGCGGTAGCCCGTAATCATCGCGCAACCATTGGCGCACTTCAATCATGGCTTGGTCGGTCATGACCTTGCCCGGGCAAACCTCGGTGCAAGCCTTGCAAAGCAAGCAATAATCAAGGGCTTCACGCAATGCTTTTTCACCGCCGTCGAGCTTCCCTTCCAAAAAGGCGCGGGCAATCGCAATTTTGCCACGGGCAGCGGCACGATCAATGTGATTGACCTTGTAGAGGGGGCAGACCGTGGTGCAGGCGCCGCAACGGTCGCATTTTTCGACGATGGCTTTGAGTTTTTCGGTGTGTTCGTGGTTCATAGCACTCACCGATTAAAAATCTTGCCCGGATTTAAGATATTATTGGGATCAAGCGCCTTTTTGATCACCATAGAAGCATCAATTTCCGTTTTTTCAAGGGCAATCTCAATGTATGGCTGTTTGGAAATGCCAATGCCGTGCTCCCCACTGAGCATGCCACCGCAATCAACGGCGGCTTGGAAAATTTCGCCCACACATTCATGCACCTTTTCCTTCATACCCGGCTGGGACAAATCGGTCAAGATGGATGGATGCAAATTGCCGTCACCAGCGTGGCCAAAAATAGAAACCATGAAGCCATAGCGGTTGCAGATTTCGACAATCTTTTTGGAAATAGCAGGCAATTCAGAGCGTGGCACAGTGATGTCTTCGCCCACACGGTCCGGTGCCAACACCTTGATTGCGGTGCTGAGCTTGTTGCGCAGGCTCCACAGGCGTGTACGTTCGGCATCGCTTGCGGCAAGGGTGAAATCAAGGGCGCCATCGGCACGGCAAACATCCTCAAGGGTTTGCATGTCACTGGCGCAAATTTCCTCCGTGGCACCGTCAAGGTCAAAGACGAGCATCGCCCCTACCTCCGGTGCAATCGGAAAATCGTTAAACTTGGCGGTGGCGTCACAGCTGAGCTTGTCCATCAGCTCAGCCGCTGTTGGCGTAACGCCGCTGCGCAAGCAATCGCCCACAGCGGTGCAGGCATCCTCTACGGTGCGGAAGGTGGCAATAGCACTGCGCACATATTTTGGACGACCGATGACCTTGAGGGTTGCTTCGGTGATAATGCCCAAGGTTCCCTCAGGCCCCACAAAAAGTTGGGTCAAGTTGTAGCCCGTTACATTCTTGATAAGCTTGCCGCCGGTATGGATGATATCGCCGTTTGCGAGTACCACCTCCAGCCCGACCACGTAGTCACTGGTCACACCGTATTTAACCGCACGAATACCGCCGGCATTTTCAGCGATGTTACCGCCAATGGTAGAGTAGAGATAAGAAGAAGGTTCCGGAGGATAGTAGAGTCCATTGTCCGCACAGAACTCGTGCAGCACCTTGGTGCGAACTCCCGGTTGCACACGAACCATGAGATTTTTTTCGTCCAGCTCGAGGATTTGATCCATTTCATCCAAGCTGAGCACAATCCCGCCTTGCACGGGAATGCTTCCACCGCTGCGACCACTGCCGGTACCGCGGCAAACCACCGGAATGCGGTGGGCGTTGGCATACCGTAGCAGCTGAGATACCTCCTGGGTGGTGTGTGCCTTGCAAACAAAATCCGGCGTTTGCGCCACATCAAGCTCCTCAGGTGAAGCATCGTAGCTGTAGCCAAAGCAATCGAGTGGCTCGTGAAGCACACGCTCTTTGCCGAAAATATCTTGTAACGCATGTAAATGCGCAGGTTTGTTATCAATCATGCGAATCCGACCTTTCATATAATGATGGAATTTGCTAGGGTTCATTATACCACTGTTGGGTGGGGATAGATGTAAGGAATTTTGTTAAGAAACGGTATAAATGGCGTTTGCCGTGTGTTTTGCCCATGAAGGATATTTATGATATCAGAACATAATGCGTGAGTATAAAATATAAGCGTTTTGTGAATAAATGAGCTTGTTATAGCCTGTGCGTGTGCGCTATGGTATAATAGATTTATATAAATAGTAAGAAAATTTTGCAAAAGCGCATGAGAGGAGAGAGAACAATGAAAAGGTCTTTTTTTACAAGCCTATGCCTGGGTGCGGCGTTGGTTGTGGCAGCGATGCTTCCGCAAGCCGGCTGGGCGGCAAGTGTAGACGTCAATGGGCGCGTGATTGACAATGGGGTAGAAATTGTCAAAGGCACCACCATGATGGATCAAGTCAATTTGCAAGATGTGATGAAACTCAACGTGAAGCTGGACAAAAAAGCATTTACCCTCAAAAATGACGATGCAACCGTTATCATCGAAGGCACCGTTGGGCAAAAGTCCATGACCGTGAATGGCAAAAAGGTCAGCCTGTCTGCAGCAGCGATTGTGAAGGACGGAAAGCTCTGGTTGCCACTTCGTCCGTTGATGGAAACCTTCGGCACGGTTGATTGGGATGGCAGCAGCAAGCGCGTGCGTGCGTATTTTGACTATACCGCATACAACAAGCTCAAAGATGCCAAGGAAGCCAAAAACACCGTCAAATATGAAATTCCGGCAAACAGCGGTATGGGCTGGGATGAGTCCGATGGCTACGCTATTGATTGTGATGAAACCCTCGGCGTCCTTCGAGAGGTCTACAAGAACAATAATCTCGTAAGCATTAATAACGGCGCCGGCTCGGTGATTCAAGTGGTCCATGATACGTACAAAATTAGCCCGGTGGATACCGGACATGCTGCATACTATGTCGATGAAGAGGCGCTTGTGTGGCAAGAACGCCCGGCGTTCACGCCGACTGACCAAGACCGCATCTACCTGTATATCCAAGCGCGCAAGGACGGTGCCAAGCCGGTTTGCGTGGAGGAATGTGCCGTTAACAACGCCACTGCTCGTATCAACGATGCGTTTTACAACAACGGTAAACTGATTTGGAGCGTCGTTGAAGATGATAAGCAGCAAGTCACCATCAAATACTACGATGTTGACACAGAAAAAACCGTTGTGCTCGATGAAATCAGTATGCCAAATATCGTTAAATATGGATTCTGTATGGCAGCTGTCAGCATCGGTGATCATTATGCGGCCGCTGTTGTGCAGGTTGCTAGCATGGATATTGGCGATTGCGGGGACCTGTATCGTTATGACCTTGAAACCGGCGAGAAAAAAGCCATTGGCCGCGGCTACAATATGAAAAAGCCGGAAATCTATGGCGACAATTTGATGGTTGTTGCAACATCCGGTGGCGTTGAAATGAAGTCTGAATCCGTTGTTGTGCCATCCGACCTTTGGTGCTATGACCTTCAAAAGGATGAATGGCGTTACAAAGTCAGCGCCAACCTTCCAAGCCTGCCAAAGGGCGATTATCAACAGCGCACGCCAATGCGACTGAATGACAATCATCTGGCATTGAACCTCTATGGTGCGGATTGTGCCTATGATTTCACCATTATCGATGTCGATAATGGTACTGTGGCCGTTGCTGAAAACCAAAAGGGACGCGCCCTGCGCACCATCGGGGAATGCTCTCTTGAAAATGCCCTCGATACCGAGGAGGCCGTGTTGTGCGACATCCGCCCATGCAGAAAGGGTAACGTTGCCTACGCCACGTTTGCAAGCGTTGTCAAAGATAATCTGCAGCTGACTGCATATCCGATTTACTTTGAATGGTAATGCTGCCGTCCTTGGTGAAAAAAATGACAGCGAATACATTCAAGCAGAATCAGCCGACTCAGAATCAACAATAACTATACCCAAAAAGAAAAGCACCTTGCGGCTTGCAAGGTGCTTTTTATATGCTTATTTGTCGGTGCGTGGTTTGCCCCAATAGAAGAGTGCCACACAGCCCGGACCGCTGTGACTGCTAAAGGTCACGCCCAGCGGACGGATTTGCAAATCGGAAAGGTTTGGCACTTTTTCGCGGATGAGGGCGGCGGTTTCCATGGCCAGCTCCGGATCCGTATGAGAAATAATCAGCTTGCCGTTGTAGTTAAAACCGCCGACAGCGAGCTCGCCAATGTGTTCCACGGCACGTTGTACCGCTTTCTTTTTGGTGCGGATTTTGTCGCTCATGACAATGCGCCCCTTGGTGTCACCGACCATGATGGGGCAAATTTTTATCTTTTGCGCCAAAAGCCCCACATAACGTGGAATGCGCCCGCCCTTGATAAAATGGGTCAAATCGTGGCTAAAGAAAAAGTGCTCCACCTCCAAACGGTGCTCTTCAATCCAGTCGCGCACTTCTTCGATATTTTTGCCGGCCTTGCGCATAAGCGCCGCTTCTTCGACAATCATCCCGTAACCACAGGAGCCACCAAGGGAATCCACCACAATGACTTTGCGCTCCGGAAATTCCTCCATGAGGTGATGCGCTGCTAAATTTGCTGCGTTGAATGTACCGGACAAGCCGCTGGACACGGTAATGTGCAAAATATTGCGCCCTGCTTCGAGGAAGGGACGAAAGAAATCTTTATATTCGCCGACACTGATTTGAGATGTTTTGACATCGCGACCGGCGCGCTGGGCATCCAAAAGCGCTTCGGCGCTCAAGGTTTGCCCGAAATCATCGAGGTAGTCTTTGCCGTCAAGAATGATATGGAAATAAATGGTTTCGACATCAAGTGCCGCTAAGTCCTCTTTGGCGTAATCAACAGGGGAACAGCAGCTAATCACATAATTATTCAAGAAAGACACTCCGTTTCATTTAGTGCTAAAGGCATACGCTATAGTATTACATTGTAACGGAGAGGTATATAGAAATCAATATGATTATAAATAATCTTGAGAATAAGATGAAAATCATTGAAATTTTGTGTGAAGGGGGATTGACAACTGTCAGAGATACTCGTATCATGAACATATGAACAAGTGCTCATATATAAATATGAATGAGGTGAATGACGAATGAATGCACAAGAACAAGAAAGCATTGATGCTTGCAAAACCCACCATCAGCGTGAGGATTTTGTGGACCATACCAAACAAAATTTACCGGAACCCGGCGTTATTGACGCCTTGGCAGAGCTTTTCAAAAGCCTGGGTGATCCAACGCGCGTGCGCATTTTGTGGGCATTGAGCCTGCACGAAATGTGCGTGTGTGAATTGGCGTCATCGTTGGAAATGAATCAATCGGCGGTGAGCCATCAGCTGCGTTTGCTCAAAAACGCGCGCTTGGTGCGTGCGCGCCGTGAAGGACGTAGTATCTATTATTCCTTGGCAGACGCTCACGTATCCTTGCTCTTTTCTCAAGGGCTGGAACACGTTCAAGAAAGGAGAGAGGATTAATGCGCTACAGCTATCGATTGAACGGATTAAGCTGTGCCCATTGTGCCTCGGTCATTGAACGCGAGGTGCAGGGCTGGCAGGATGTCAAAAGTGCCAACCTAGATTTGATGAGCAACAAATTGGTGGTAGAAACCGATACCGACGCACAGGCCTTTACAGAGAAGGTGAAGGACTCCGTGTATCGCATAGAATCCAAGGTCAAGGTGGTGCCGTTGGCCGGTGCGATAGTGCCAAAAACATCACAAGGCGCACATGACCACGACCATGCTCACGGCGAAGGGTGCGATTGCGGCCATGACCACCATGCACACGACCACGCCCACGAAGCGGCGGCAACGGTGCCGATGGTTGACGGTCAACAATACGTGCTTGAGGGGCTTACTTGCGCCCACTGTGCATCTGTGATTGAACACGAAATTCAAGGCTGGGCGGATGTGGATGCCGCAACCTTGGACCTGATGAAAAATACGCTGACTGTATCCACCAAGGTTGCACCCGATGCCATGTTTGAACGCATCAAGGCCTGTGTGGCCTCGGTTGAATCCGGCGTGACGGTTCTGCCAAAGGCGCAAGCCCAAGCCGACACCGCAGCCGCTGACAAAAAGGGCGTTCTTGCGTATTTGAAAAACGTGCGCAGTGAAGCGGTGCGCTTTGCCGCCGCCTTTGCGGTGCTTGTGGTGGCGGTGCTCTTGCCGGAAGGCAGCGCAAGCACCGCGGCCTTTGTGCTTTCCTATCTGATTGTGGGCTTGCCGGTATTGCGTCAAGCGGTGCGTGCCGCTGTCAGTGGCTTTATCTTTAACGAACAAATGCTCATGGGTGTGGCGTCCTTGGGGGCGATGGCGGTCGGCGAATACGCCGAAGGTGTGGCCGTTATGCTTTTCTACACCTTGGGCGAGCTTTTGCAGGAAATTGCAGTCAATCGTTCCAAGCGCTCCATTGCAAGCCTGTTAGATTTGCGTCCGGATACTGTACGCGTTCAAACCGAACACGGTTGGACAGAGGTTGCACCGGAAGAAGTGGCCGTTGGTGCCTTGATTCAGGTGCAGCCCGGCGAACGCATTGCCTTGGACGGCACCGTGGTGAACGGCAGTGCCCAACTGGATACCGCCGCCGTTACCGGGGAATCTCGTCCATTTGACGTGACAGCAGGTGATGCCGTACAATCCGGCGCTGTTAACACTGACGGGGTCTTGATTATTCGCGTGGAAAAGGTCTACGGCGAATCCACCTTGGCACGCATTCTCTCCTTGGTAGAGGACGCCAGCGCCCGCAAAGCACCGGCAGAAAAATTCATCTCACGCTTTGCCCGCTATTATACGCCGATTGTTGTCGGCTTGGCGGCATTGGTGGGCATTGTACCGCCGCTGTTGGGCATGGGCGATTGGCACACATGGATTTACCGCGGACTGGTCTTTCTCGTTGTGAGCTGCCCATGTGCCTTGGTTATCTCGGTGCCCCTCACCTATTTTGCCGGGATTGGCGGTGCGAGCCGTCAACACATTCTGGTCAAAGGCAGCCAATACCTAGAAAGCTTGGCGCAGGTCAAGCAGGTGGCCTTTGACAAAACCGGCACCCTCACCGAAGGAACCTTTCATGTGGCAGACGTGCAAACCAAAGCGGATCTTTCTGCAGAAGAAGTGCTCAAGCTGGCTGCAAGCCTTGAACAATACGCCGCCCATCCATTGGCGGAAGCCATTGTCAAAGCGGCACCGGGCACCCCAACCCCGGTACAGGATTATCGCAACATTGCCGGGCAAGGGATTAGCGCCGACATTGACGGCAAAACCTACTACATCGGCAATCCGCGCCTGATGGCGGCAAATGGCATCCTGTTGGATGCCAAGGCATTGCCAGTGGGCACCACCGTGCTCCTAGCCGATGAAAAACGCCTGCTTGGGATTATCATCTTGGAAGATACCCCAAAGGAAGGCGTGCGCGAAGCCATGGACGCATTGCAAGCCCTCGGCGTACAAAAAACCGCCATCCTAAGTGGCGACCGCACCGAAGTGGTACAGCAATTGGCGCAACAGCTTCATATGAGCGATGTCCACGGCAACCTGCTGCCGGCAGACAAAATCGACTGTGTAGAAGCCATGATACAAAGTGGTGACGGCATGGTAGCCTTTGTCGGCGATGGCATCAATGACGCGCCCGTATTGGCACGTGCCGATGTGGGGATTGCCATGGGTGGCGTTGGCAGTGATGCCGCCATCGAAGCGGCGGATGTGGTACTCATGAGCGACCACCCACGTGACGTGGTCAAAGCCATCAAGGTGGCGCGTAAAACCCGCCGCATCTCCAAGCAAAACGTCATCGGCGCCTTGGCCTTCAAAGCCTTGCTCCTCGTGCTGGCAACCGTGGGGCTGGCCAATATGTGGATGGCCGTTTTTGCCGATGTTGGCGTGGCCATTATCTGCGTCATCAACGCCATGCGTGCCATGGGGGACGTACAATAACAGCAATAAACCGTGTACGATGGGTACACGGTTTTTGTTTTATACGAAAAAGATGGTATAATAGAAAAAACGAAAGGCGTTGAACGGGATGAGCGGACAGTTGATTGAAGCGGTACATTTTGAGTGGGAGAAACTATCGCCATACAGCTATGTGCGAAATATAAAAGCACTGCAAGGCGTGCAAGAGATAAACTTTTCCAATGCCGTAACCTTTTTTGTCGGCGAAAACGGCAGTGGCAAATCCACCCTGCTTGAAGCCATGGCCGTGGCGCACGGCTTTAATCCGGAGGGCGGAACCATGAATTATCGCTTTTCGACCCACGACTCTCATTCTGAACTGTGTGATGCCATTCGACTGGTGCATGGGCCATTTCGAGAAAAATGGAGCTACTTTCTGCGCGCAGAAAGCTTCTATACGGTTGCCACTCTGGAAGAGCTATACGTCCAATCCGGACCGGACGCCCAATCTGAACACTACCATAGACAATCTCGCGGCGAAAGCTTTCTGAGCCTTGCGCAAAACCATTTTAAGCCCAACGGCCTTTATTTTTTGGACGAACCCGAAGCGGCGCTCTCTCCATAGCGACAATTAAGCCTGATGATTTTGATATACCAATGCGCCATGCTGGGGGCACAGTTTTTTATCGTGACCCATTCGCCGATTTTACTGGGATTGCCCGGGGCGACCATTTACGAGTTTGACGATGGCCCCTTGCACGAAACAATCTATCAAGGAACAGAAAGCTACCAAATAACGGAAATGTTTATCAATAACTGCGAAGGTGTGCTGCGACACATGCTTGCAGAATAAGCACCGCCGTTCCCGTAAGCAAGACGGGAACGGCATTTTGTTTGCGCCCACTAAAAAAAGCAACGACCGCATGATCGTTGCTTTTGTGTCATTAGCCAAAACAATAGTTTTGAAAAGTCCCTGTGTAGATAGATTCCGCTTCCGGCAGAAGCAAAAAATCATGAGGAAAGGTCAGCGTTGGTGGCTTTTGCAGCAAATCAATCCCGGCGGATTGCAAAATCTCTGCCACAAACTGCGAACAAAAATACTTGTTTTCACGCTTGGCAGAAATGCCAAAATAGCAATACACCAGCCCAAACAAGCTGTACTTGATGTGCTCGGCATTTTCTTGGAATGACGCCAAGCTTTCTTCTAATGCGCGCAGCTGCGCTTCGCTAACCGGCACACGCAACACCGCCATTTGGGCATTGCTATGCGTTTTGAAAAATCCCGCATCCTTACTTTCACACACAAACCCTGCGCGTAATGGGTTGTAAATTCCTTTGCGTCCAATAGAGTAAAAACAACTCAAGCTTTGGTCGGTGGTAATCGAACAATGGTTGAACGGCGCCCCCAAGCCTCGGCGAATCAACCGCCCAAGCACCGTATCCGTACGGGACACGATGATGTAAACATAATGTGTCGATGCAGACAGCATACCAACAAACTCCTCTCGCCTCCGATGCAAGTCCAAGGCACATGTTTATTTTGATTTGAATAACGCAAGGAATCCTCATAAGAGCGTTAAGACAACCGCTCCCCCCAAGCGGTATGCGTTAAAAGAATCTTAACTGGGATAATCTTATCATACTCCCACCCAAAGCGCCATAAAAAATTGCGACATAAGCCATCTTTATGTAGCAAACAAACGCAATGAAAAATCCCCCACTGAATAAACGACCACCTGCGCATATTCAATGAAGGAAAGTGCGATTACTTGCGCCTATAAGCAGTAGCTCTGCCCTTGCCAAACTGCACAATAAGCTGCGAAGCCATCAATGATTTGAGAATGCGACTGGCTGTTGATGGGCTGACGTCCAAAAGGGCTTCTGTTTGTGCGCGTGTGATGGTATCGTGCGTGGCAAGATATGATAATACACGAGTCTCCAAGGCATCCGGTGCAGTGTCGGCGGAAGGTGCTTCGGTGACGGGTGCTTGCTGTGTATTCATATTTGGCAAAATGATTTTGAAGGCGTTTTTTGTCGGAGTAATCTGAGGGCGTGTGGCACATGTTTTGTAGGCGTCCATAATTTTTCGTATGCCGGTACCATAGGCTTCAATGAGCTGTAGACGGTAAAAAACATTTGCCAGGTTTTGATTGCGACATACAGAAAGCCCAACCATTAAATCCTCTTGCTCAATGTTTGGTGCTAACCCGCCAACGGATAAAAATTCGATGCGGTCATCATAGATACTGATAGAAGAACTGGCGCGAATAGCGTAATCACGGTGTACCAATAGATTGAGAAGCGCCTCTCTGAGAGCAGTTTCAGGATAATCGCGTGTATCAATACGCAAAAGCCCATCAAAGGTGGCTTGCGTTTGATTGCGTCGGTCGATAAAGTCGTAAATATCGTTGAGCTGTGACAGCAGAGAGCCTGTAAATTCATGACGATCCCGAAAAATATCCGGTGTTGTCCCTTGAAAAACAGCAACCTTCACGCTATGGGTGCATTGGTCAGAGAGAAGCAGACCAAGGTTGCTATAGATACCTTCACGGTCCACAAGCTTCAAGGTTTGCATTTGCTCCGGACCAAAAGGAATATGCCGCTTGGCAAATTCAGCGGTGCAAGCATCAAAGGTGAGGGCTTGGTTAAGACTACGCATGGTCTCAAAATGATCGCCGTCTGTTGCTTTAATCATGGCACGAATAGCATCGTCCGTAGCCGGAACAGAAGAAGAACCTTGACGCACATAGACCCCTTCGGGGCGTAACCCTTTCTTGGCTAAATAGTAAGGACGATGTGTCCCTTGCTGTACATCAATACAAAGGATGACTTTGCCATTTTCGGTGATGGTATGGTAGTGTATAAACATGGTGATATCGGGCTTGATAGCATCGCGAACCATATTGCTCACTTGTAGAGATACAGCGTCGGAATCGTCAATACCGACGATGGTGCCGTCGTCTTGGATACCAATATAAATGTGGCCACCATTTGTATTTGCAAATGCAATAATTTCTTTTTTTAACGCATCGGTAACGCTTTCTTTGAGTTCTATAGACTCACTTTCTTGATAAGACATGGTGCACCTCCTTTGTCTAATCATCATTATAGATAATATGGCCTTTCTCGTCAAATGGTGACGAGAAAATGAAGAGCAAATGACGAGAAAGAAATTGCTTTGTTAAGCGTGTTTGGCGGAATTGCTTGCTGGGGAGGTGGCTATTCTCGTCAGAATCTCGTCACGCTGACGAGAAAATGACGAGCAAATGAGGAGAAAAAGACGAGAATCGTGGCAGGCATGGTCGACTATCGGTGCAAATGTGTGAATAATCGGCACAAATGACGAACGCCCGGCGGCGCCTAGGACAAAAGCGCATGCCGGGCGATTTTTTGGACGCCGTCACGATGCGGCGGCGTGAAATCTCATTGAGAAATAAACGCTGAGAAGGTATGCTATATACTAGAAGATTCAACGTCCGCATGCCGTACGCTTGGCGTGGGACGATGTGATACAAATAGGAGGTTACACATGGTTACCGGTGTGATTAAAAACAAAATCGACAAAATTTGGACAGATATCTGGGCAGGCGGCATTACCAATCCGCTTACTGTCATTGAACAGCTCACGTACTTGATGTTCATCCGCTCCTTGGATGAAAAGGAACTGGAAATTGAGAACATGGAAAGCATGGGCATTCCCGGCGAACATATCTTTCCGCCGTCCGAGATTGGGCAATCCATGCGCTGGAGCAAGTTCAAGGATAGCGACCCACGCGAAATTTTTGACATAATGGGCAAATACGTTTTTCCTGCCATCAAAAATATGAAATACGGCCGCTTGCCGGATTTTACGCCACAAGGCGAGATGATTGACGTGCAGAGCAACGTGGCCAGCGATGCCGAAGAAGCCACCGCGTTTTCAAAGCACATGGAAAAAGCAGCATTTTTGATTCCAACCCCACAGCTGTTGCAAAAAGTGATTACCGGCTTGGATGATTTGTATAACAATGATGTGAAAAACTTGGATTTGCAAGGAGATCTGTACGAATACATGCTCGGTAAAATTTCCACCGCCGGCAAAAACGGCCAATTCCGTACCCCGGTGCAGATTCGTGAAATGATGGTCGAGCTTTTGGCACCGACACCGGACGATACCATCTGTGACCCGGCTTGTGGGACGGCGGGCTTTTTGGTGAGTGCCGCCAAATACATTACCGAACACTATACCGACACCATGACCGCCGAGCAATGGGAACACCATGCCGGGGAGGCCTTTACCGGCTTTGACACGGATGATACCATGCTCCGCATTTCTGCGATGAATTTGATGGTACATTCCATCACCCATCCAAATATCTCTTACAAGGACAGCGTGAGCAAGGAAAACGACATCAGCGGTAAATTTACCATGGTGCTCGCCAATCCACCGTTTAAGGGCACCGTTGACGCCGAAAGCATTCACGATAATCTCAAGGCAGTGACCAATAATACCAAGAAAACCGAACTGTTATTCTTGGCGCTGTTTTTGCGCCTGCTCAAGCCGGGCGGTCAATGTGCCTGCATTGTTCCCGATGGCGTGCTCTTTGGCTCCTCCAAGGCACACAAAGCCATCCGCAAGGAGCTCGTGGAAAATCACCAGCTACGCGCAGTCATCTCCATGCCATCCGGCGTGTTTAAGCCATACGCCGGGGTATCCACCGCCGTGCTCGTCTTTACCAAGACCGGCGCCGGTGGCACGGACAATGTGTGGTTCTATGACATGAAGGCCGATGGCTATAGTCTAGACGACAAACGCAGCGCCATTGACGACAACGACATTCCGGACATTATCGAACGCTTCCACCACCTCGAAAACGAAGCCAACCGCGAACGCACCGAGCAAAGCTTCTTTGTGCCAAAGGATGAAATCGTCGAAAACGCCTACGACCTTTCTATCAATAAATACAAAAAGGTCGAATATATCCCCGTAGAATACCCATCAACCACGGAAATCATGGCGGAACTCCACGAACTGGAAATGGAAATCAGCGCCGGTTTGGCAGAACTGGAGGAGATGTTGTGATGGCGAAGTTGGGAGATTATATTAGTCCGGCAAAAAATATTAAGTGTGGAGATGGAAACTATCCTGTTTTATCTATGACAATGCATGATGGCATTGTTTTACAAAGTGAGAGATTCAAAAAAAGTTTGGCG
>OLNE01001150.1_pt1 | contig 20080 bp, 19 predicted proteins | sample 1672431 | NCBI WGS metagenome assembly OLNE01 (sample SAMEA3136685, study PRJEB25190) | human gut metagenome | reverse complement strand
TAGAATTATTAGCAAAATGGAAAACGGACTTATTAAAGTTATTACCGGCATAAGAAGGTGTGGAAAGAGTTTCCTGCTTTTCAATCTATTCCATGATTATTTAATAGAAAATGGAATAGAAGAAAAACAAATCATTTCGATTGCTTTGGATGATGATCTCTTTGTGAATTATCGTGATCCGGATAAATTGTCAAAATACATTCGTGGGAAAATTGTCAATTCGGATATGTATTATATTCTTATTGATGAGGTGCAATATGCCATCACAAATGACGAGCTTAAAAATCCTGAGACCATCAAACTCTATAATGTGCTCAATGGTCTTATGAGACTTCGCAATGTTGATATTTATGTAACAGGTAGCAACTCAAAAATGCTTACAAAAGATGTGATGACTGCTTTTCGTGGAAGAGGTGATGAGGTTAAGATTTATCCAATCTCGTTCAAAGAGTATTATTCCTTTGTGGGTGGAGATAAATCCGATGCATATGAAGAATATGCTTTATACGGTGGAATGCCACTTGTTTTAACAAAAAATAGCGATGCAGAGAAGATGAACTACTTACAAGCTCTTTTTACAGAAGTATATTTCAAAGATATTGCAGAGCGCTATGATATAGAATTAACGGACGTACTTAGCGAATTGACGGATGACCTGTGCTCTTCTGTCGGTTCGCTTACCAATGCAAATAAAATTTCAAATACTTTGCGGACAGTAAAAAACATAAAGATCTCAAGTACGACCATTTCAAATTATTTAAATTATCTTACTGAATCGTTCTTGTTCAGTAATGCGAAACGATATGATATTAAGGGCAAGAAATATTTTGAGTATCCATCAAAGTATTATTGTACGGATATCGGACTCCGCAACGCAAGACTTAATTTCAGACAGCAGGAAGAAACGCACATAATGGAGAATATTATTTATAATGAACTTTTATGTCGTGAATATTCAGTTGATGTCGGAGTTGTAGAGATTGTGGAAACCAATGCGGGTAAAAGAACTAAAAAGCAATGTGAGATTGATTTTGTAGTAAACAGAGGACAAAAAAAATATTATATACAATCCGCACTGAGCGTTTCAGAACGGGCAAAACTCGAAACTGAACTTAGACCTTTGAAAAACACAAAGGATTTCTTTAAAAAAATTATTATCACTAAAACATCAATGCGGCCTTGGACAGATGATGACGGAATCCTTCATCTCGGATTATATGAGTTCTTGCTGAATGAAAATTCTCTTGAGTTATAAGCAAGAAAGGATAGAGTTGTTATAGGATGTAGCGATATAGTGAATTATTGAAAAAAACTATACGTTCATGAAAAAGACAAGATAAGAAAACTTATAGTGTATAATAAACTATGTATGAGAATTATGTATTGTAGACTGTGGGACTTAATTATGAAGAACCGAGTCGTGATAATAAATGGATAACATGGAGTGCAATGAACGGGACAAATCTGCGGAGAGAAATGGGAAACACGAATAACTGTGATTATAGAGTATCGCTAATCATTCCGATATATAATAAGGCAGAATGGCTGGATACCTGTTTTCATTCTATTCTAAATCAGAGTATCAATCATCGGAATGTAGAAGTATTGATGATTGATGACGGCTCTCAAGACGATTCGTTGAAGATAATGAAACGATATGCCGATAAATACGAGAACTTTAAATGGTTCACGAAAGAAAACGGTGGACCCGCACAAGCAAGAAATTTCGGCATCAAGCACGCAACCGGAAAATACTTAATGTACCTAGATCCGGATGATTGGTTGGGTACAAATACCATTGAAAATGTTTGCAAGTTCTTTGACAAGCATTATGATGAGATTGATGTGGTAACCTACAATATTATTCCGATTCGGGATGGTGTGGAAGAAGAGCCACATTTTCGATATGAAATATTGCAAGAAGAATGTGCTTTTTTCGGAAGAAGCGGAATTTTGGCATTTTCAAGAGACAAAAAAAGAGAATTCTGGCGAGGCATTGGCTTGAGTTCATGAGAATGTTTAGGAGAAGGAAAGAGAGATGCATACCAGATCAGAAATCGAATATGCGAAGAACAACTGCATTCAGTGCGGTAAGTGTACAGAGAACTGTTCTTTTCTTAGTAAATATGAGATAAGTATCGGTGATATTGAAAGACTTAGAGAGCTAGCGTATCACTGTTTTTTGTGTGACGCCTGCACGTCTGTGTGCCCGGTGGATATTGATGGCAGACAGGTGATAATGGAGCTAAGACAGGAGACGGCAACGGGTGAAGATACAAGGAAGGCTGTTATCAGTGCCTGCGGAAGAACGCTTTCTGAGAAGGCAGATTATAAGTTCCGTAACTACAACAGAGTTACAAGTGGAGCAGTATTTTTTCCGGGATGCAATTTTCCATCACTTTACCCTAAGACTTCGGAATACATTTCAAATATGTTGAAGAAGGATTTCGGTATTGGAACAGTATACGAATGCTGCGGGAAACCGGTCGCTGAGACAGGGCTTTTGGACTATGAGAAGAGCATCATAGACGGACTGAACGAGAGAATCGAGAAGTACGGAATCACTGAATTTATCACTGCGTGTCCGAATTGCAAGGAGTTTCTCGAGACGAGAGTGGACGTTTCGGTGGTGGATATTTTTACGAAGCTTAAGGAACTTGAGGTTGGAAATACTATCCATAAGGACATGAAATTCTACATTCCTTGCCCGGACAGAAGTGAGAGAGCATGGTTTAAGGCGATAAGTGAGTTTGTCGATGGAGAGGTCAGCGCGATTGAGGGTATCAACTGTTGCGGACTTGGCGGTCAGGCAAAGAAGTATGAGAAGGATCTTGCGGAAGATTTTGCGACGAAGATGGGTGATGAAGTTAAGAATCACGATGACCGAATTTATACATTCTGTGCATCTTGCGTTGGATCTTTTACACTTAGCGGTTCACCGGTGAACCATGTGCTTCCGGAGATTCTCGGGGTAGACGAGGAGCCGGATACGAAGTTTTCATATATCAACAGAATGAAAACAAAGTTCAAGAAATAAATCAGATAGGGGTTGGAGAGTCTAAATAATGTTTGAGAGAATAAAATCAGCAAAGAGAAGTCACAAGATTATTGTGGGTGTTGTAATTACAATACTCGTAATTCTTATAGTTGGAGCAGCCGTTTTTTATGCAAAAGGTATATCTTTCCTTAAAACAATTTCCCATGAGGAGCCGGAAGATGATGTGTATATCATGTCGGTTTACGTGATGAATGAGACGGGTATCGGTAAGCTTGAGGAGATTAAGGAAGGCTCTTACGGTGTTGCGGACGGTGTGGATACTGATAATATGAATCTGATTCTTAAGAAACTTAAGTCATTTTTCGGACCGCTCGATATCAAGAAATATGACAGTGTAAATGCTGCGGCGGATGCGCTGTATAAGGGTGACTGCAAGGCGATGATTTTGAATGAATCGTTTCTGCCGACACTCGAGGAGACGCACCCTGATTTCGGGGAGGTTGCGCACAAGGTGTGGTCTCTCGATGTTCCTAAGGACTATGATTTCACGAAATCAGACAAGGATGTAACGAAGGAATCTTTCAATATTCTGCTTAGTGGTGTTGATTCAAGAGGCGATCTTTCCGATAAGTCTTTAAGCGATGTTAATATGATTGTTACGGTAAATCCACTTACTAACACAATACTTCTTACAAGTATTCCGCGTGATTCTTATGTGGAACTGGCATCGCATAAGGGAAAGAAGGATAAGCTCGCTCATACGGGAATTATGGGAATCGACGAGACACAGAAGACAATCGAGAATCTTACAGGAGTTAAGATTGATTACTATGTGAAGGTAAATTTTGCTGCTCTTGTATATGTTGTCGATGCGATGGGCGGTATTGATGTAGAGTCAGATAGAGAGTTCGTTCCGTGGACTAACAAATCGCTTGTTATAAGGAAAGGCGTAAATCACATGGATGGCGTAATGGCTCTTGCGTATGCGAGGGAGCGTTATGCTTATCCTGATGGTGATTTGCACAGAGCGAAGAACCAGAGACAGGTTCTAAGAGAGCTTGCGTGGAAGGTGATGTCGCCTAAGATTATCACAAGCTATGACAAGCTTCTTGAAGCGCTTTCGAAGGGCATGGAGACTAACATGTCGGACAAGGATATTATAAGACTTTTCAAGATGCAGATTGCCAAGATGCAGGAGTGGGATATCCAGGGCGCTCAGATTTCCGGACGAAACAGCAAGGCGGAGGAATTCTATACTATGGGCAAGAAGAAACTCGATGTTGTAATTGTTGATCAGAAGTCGGTCGATGAGGCTGTTGATAGAATTGATAAGATATCGGAGGGAGTTAAGTAGGATGTATCACACGTGCAAAAGGTTGATAGACATTCTTTTATCAGCGATTTTGATTGTTCTGCTCGTTCCCGTGTTTATCATTATAGGTATATGTGTATACTGTGGAAGTCCGGGACCTGTTTTCTATGTTCACAAGAGGGTTGGCTTGAATGGAAAGTCGATTTTCATATATAAGTTCAGAACTATGGTACCTGGTGCGGATAATCTTGAGTTATATCTTAATGACGAGGACCTTGAGAAGTTTACTACAGAATATAAGCTTGAGGACGATCCGAGAATTACCGGGGTCGGAAGATTTCTAAGACATACATCTCTTGATGAGCTTCCGCAGCTTCTGAATATTCTTATTGGAAATATGTCATTTATCGGTCCGAGACCGATTGTACAAGATGAGCTTAAGCACTATACAGAAGATGGACAGAAGCTGCTTCTTTCAGTGAAGCCCGGCCTCAGCGGCTACTGGCAGGTTAAGGGGCGTGGAACTGCTTCATATGAAAGTGGAGATAGACAGAGACTTGAGCTTTATTATGCGAGAAACGCGTCCCTGATGCTGGATTTTAAGCTATTTCTGATGACTTTTGGAACGGTACTTCGCGGAAGAGGAGCGATGTAGGATAAGGAAAGGATGTTTACTTGAAAAGCATTATCGTTGTAGCAGCGCATAAGAAATTTGATGTACCGGCAGATTCTGCATATCTTCCGGTCCAGGTTGGTGCGGCCGGTAAGGCGGACCTGGGATATCAGAGGGATGATATGGGCGATAATATAAGCAACAGAAATCCTTATTACTGCGAGCTCACGGGACTTTACTGGGCGTGGAAGAATCTCGATGCAGAATACATCGGACTTGCACATTATAGAAGATTCTGGGTGCGACAAGGAGTTTTTGGAAAGAAGATTCTAAGTGGAAAAGAGATAGATGCACTTACTAACAATAATGATATTATCATCCCGAAGAGACGAAACTATTACATAGAGAGTAATTACAGTCAGTATGTGCACGCGCATAATGGTATAGTACTTGATTATGTGCGTGAGGTTATATGCGATCTGTATCCGTATTATGCAGATGCGTATGACGAGAGGATGAGAAAGAGCTGGGGGCATCGTTTTAATATGATGATTATGAAGCGTGAGCTTCTGGATGGATATTGCAGATGGCTGTTTGATGTGCTGTTTGAGCTTGAGAAGAGGCTTAGGGCGGCAGATGATTACGAGCTTGAGCCAAGGGTTATGGGTTTTGTATCAGAGAGACTTATAGATGTGTGGCTTGATGCAAACGGGCTTAGCTACAAGGAGATTCCGTATATAAATACGGAAGGCGAGAACAAGCTTAAGAAGGGGATTAAAATGATTGGAAGAAAGGCGGCAGCATGGCGAAGATAGCTGCGGTTGTTGTTACGTATAATCGAAAGGAGCTCCTTAAGGAGAATATCGAGGCTCTTGAAGTTCAGATTTCTGACGAGCCACTTGACATTATTATCATAGACAATGCAAGTACTGACGGAACGCGTGACTTTATCGAAGAATATGTGTCTTCGGGCGATGTGATTTATCTTAACACCGGAGCAAATCTTGGCGGTGCAGGAGGTTTCTGTTATGGAATGAAGTGGGCTTGCGAGCATGGTTATGAGTTCTGCTGGGTTATGGATGATGACTGCATTCCACATCGGGATGCACTTTCGTCTTTTGTCGAATATGAGGCGGCGCACCATGGTGAATATGGATTTCTTTCGAGCAGGATTCTGTGGAAGGATGGAAGCCTCTGCAGAATGAATGTTCAGAGAGAGACGATGTATCGAAATGTTAGAAGCTGGGACAGAGATGTAATTCCGGTTGCGATGGCTTCTTTTGTATCATTATGGGTGCCGACAGCACGAATTTATGAAGAAGGTCTTCCTATTAAGGAGTTTTTTATATGGACGGATGACTGGGAGTTTACAAGAAGGCTTTCAAGAAAGTATCCATGCTATGTTATTACAGATAACGTATGCACTCATAAGTGTGCATCAAACACAGGAGCTGAGATTTCAGGTGCGGGAGAGGACCGGCTTGGCAGATTCCGGTACCTGTACAGAAATGATGTGTATCTGTATAGAAGAGAAGGCCTTAAGGGTTTTGGATATGAAGCGGTACGGCTTACAAGTCATGTTCTTAGAGTTTTAACGAAAAGCCGCAATAACAGAATGAAAAGAATTGGGATTATCATCTCATCGACATCTGAAGGACTTCGCTTCAGACCTGAGATAGAGTATCCATCAACTGATATAAAGATGGAGGAGTAATGAGAATACTTGAAGCTCTTGGTGAGCCGATTTCATATGGTGGAGAAGAAAGTTATATCGCGGGACTGCTTGAGAATTCAGCAGACCGCGGTTTTGAAATTGACCTTCTTACACCTTATTATTGTGATAATGATGATATGAGAATACTGGCCGGAAAGTGCGGAGGATCGGTCTATGCACTTAATGTTCCATTTAAGCCGGGAACTCTCAGATGGAGAGAGTATGCTCCAATCAGGAGCTTTTTGGCCGGGACGAAATACGACATAATTCACATACATTCCGGTAGCAACACAATGCTTGCGATGTATGCAAAGCTTGCGCATGAGGCGGGTATTAAGAAGATTATCGTTCATTCACACTGTGCGGGTGAGCCATGTTTTAAGCATTCGCTGATAAAGCGTGCTACCGAGGGGGCACTTGACCGCTATCCGACCGACTACTGCGCGTGCTCTCTTATCGCGGCAGAGTGGAGATTTAGTAGGAAAGCGGTAATAAAGACTCATATTATGAAGAATGGTATCGATCTTGACAGATTCTGCTTTAATCCGGATGTTCGCATGAGAATCCGTCATAATCTTAGTGTTGCTGATAATGAGATTCTGCTTGGTAATGTCGGAAGGCTCTCGTATCAGAAGAATCAGGAGTTTATTCTTAAGATAATGAAGTCGCTTGATAAGAGGTACAAGCTGGTGCTTGTCGGCGATGGCGAGAACAGGGAAATGCTTGAAGCACTTACTGATAAGTATGGACTTGCAGACAGGGTGCATATTATAGGGGCCGTGAATAATGTGCCAGATTATATGTCTGCGATGGACCTTTTCGTGTTTCCTTCAAGGTATGAGGGGCTTGGAATTGTTGCTGTTGAGGCGCAGGCGTGCGGGCTTGATGTGCTGGCATCGGAGAGCATCACTCAGGAGACTACGGTTTCTGATGGAATAAGATATCTTTCTGTTGAGAGACCTGATGAGTGGATCAAGGCGATAGAAGAGAATGTGGCAAAGCATAACGGTGAATATACTGCTGAGGTTCTAGCAAGTGGTTATGATGTGAGAAGCACGGCAGAGGCAGTGTATAGATTATATGAAGGATAGGATGTAGTTTATGCAGGAAACCAGTAAACTTCTTACAATATCGATTGCATCGTATAATGTGGAGGAATTTCTAAGTCGAACTGTCGGCTCAGTGATTCTGCCTGACGAATTTATGAAGTTTCTTGATATTGTGATTGTAAATGACGGATCGAAAGATGGAACGCTTTCGGTTGCTAGTAAGCTTGCAGCGAATTACCCGGACTCGATCAGGGTAATAGATAAGCCTAATGGCGGCTACGGTTCGACAGTGAACGATGGACTTTACTCTGCGAAGGGTAAGTATTTTAAGCTTCTTGATGGCGACGATGAGTTTAATACAGAGAATTTAGCTCTTTTACTTAAGTACCTTATGCATGCAGAGGCTGATCTTATAATAACTCCGTGGGTTATCATGAAGGAAGGATTAGATTCACGTGAGCTTGTTAGAAAACACACTGAGCTTTCTACGGAATGCATCGACATGGAGGAAGCATCTTTTGGCGATGGAATCGCGATGTTTGAGGTTTGCATCAGGACTTCACTGATGCGTGAACTTGGAGTAAGAATCTCGGAGCACTGCTTCTATACGGATAACGAGGTTGTTATGGGAGCTTTGATGTGCGCGAGGACGGTTGCCATGTTTGATAAGCCTCTTTACTGCTACAGACTCGGTGTGGAGGGACAGAGCGTGAGTATCGTGGGGCAGCGAAAGCATTTCAGAGATTATCCGAAAGCATTTAAAGGTGCACTTAATATTTATGAAGAGGGAAGGAAGGCTCTTGATGGCAATATTAAAGGTGGCAGGAAATTTGCAACGGATATGCTTATAAGCATGCTTATGAGGGGTACTTACATTGCGTATATGCTGCAGGAGAGGCCTCTAAGTTATAGGGCGGAGCTTATGGCGTTTGATTCGTTTATTAAGAGGGAATACTCTGAACTTTATGAGCTTACGGGAAGAACGAAGGTTGTAGGATGTGCGAGAAAGGCAGGTCCTCTTGGATACAGGATTCTATGCAGGTTGGTGTATAGAATGGAACTTAAGAGAACGAGATAGGAAAAATGCGAGACCGGAAAGGACAGCAGTTTGGAAAATAGCTTGGGAAACGGCATGAGAGGCAATCTGGGTAGCAACTTGAGTCTTAAGAATACAACTGAAAAGGGCTTAGTTGAGGTACTGGGTTATGTTATTTCGGTCGCGATGATCGTTCAGTGCAGGACGATCTGGATGCATCTTTCTGACTATGGAATGGTCGTTAACAGGACTGTGTTTATGGTTATTGCAGCTTCGCTTGTTCTTATGATTATTGCTGTGAATCCAGGGAAGAACCTTATAAGCAAGATTTTCATCAGAAGCAGGAGGCAGTATATTCTGGCTGCAGCTGTGGCAGTGTATGCTGCCGTGTTTATTTTGCTTAATCCTGTGAATTATCTCAGGGTTATAAGATGTGCGATTATTCTGACGCTGATGGTCGTGCTGTTTGAGCCGGATAGAGAGCTTATTACGGTTAAGGGTATACTTAATAAATATACGAACCTTGTTACAATACTTGCGGCTGTGGCAGTTTTCTGCTGGCTTGCGGGTTCGATACTCAAGCTTTTTACCGCGACGGGATATGTCGTGACTGATTGGACTGAGACGGGAGAGGATATCAAGAGATATACTTTCCTTCACATTTATTATGAAACTCAGATGCTTTCATCACATATCGCAAGAAATACAGGAATATTTACAGAGGCTCCGATGGCTTCTTATACATACTGCCTGGCGCTTATCTCAGAGTTTTTGGTTACTAGGAGAAGAGGTGTGAAGAGAAGTGTGATTCTTGTTATCGCAATACTTACGACATTCTCGGCAACCGGATATCTTGTTATTATGATGCTTGCATTCTATGCGGCATTTCTTGGCCGCGATCACATCAGAAAGTTACCGAGACCGGTGCTTGGAGTAATTGCAGTATGCTTGATTGGACTTATCGCAGGAGCGGCTTTAGTTATTTATAATAAGTTTATATGGGGCTCTGGATCAATCAGAACTAATGATTATATCGTTGGATTTCATGCTTGGATGGCACATCCTCTTGTTGGTGGAGGTTTTGAGAGCCTTGAGTATCTTCAGTCTTTTATGCCTAAATGGCGTGCTATCAACTGCGGATACAGCAACTCGCCGCTGCAGATTCTCGGACAGGGCGGAATATATCTTGCCGTGCCGTATGTCTATGCTTTTGCCCGTGGAGTGTGGAATGCTTTATACCAAAAGGATTTTAATCTTATGATGTACACCGCCGTGATGATGGTGCTGATGATTCTGACGACGATTCCGTATCAGTATTCGACTTTCTATTGTCTGCTGATTCTTGTATACGGCGGAAGGTTATCTTGGCAGGATAAAGGAGATTATGAAGCGTAAAGAAACATCAATAAAAAAGAATATGTTTATGAACGCGCTACTTCAGGGCTCGTCGATTCTGTTTCCCCTGATAGTATTTCCGTATGTGTCGAGAGTGCTTATGCCGGAAGGTATTGGCAAGGTTAATTTTGCACTGTCACTTGTGAGCTATTTTGCGATGGTTGCGCAACTTGGCATTCCGACTTATGGTGTTGTTGCGTGCGCGAGAGTTCGTGACGACAGGGAGAAACTGTCGAAAATCGTGCAGGAACTGCTTATTATTAACTGCGTGACATGCCTTATTGTGTATGCTATGATGGGAATATGCATAGCGATGGTTCCTGCTATGCAAAGGGATGCGCCTATGTATCTGATGCTCTCGGTGACTATCTTACTGAACGCACTGGGTGTCGAGTGGCTCTATCAGGCGATTGAGAAGTACAGCTACATTACGAAGAGATCGCTTATATTTAAGACGGTTGCACTTATAATGACTTTCCTTCTTATAAAGAAGCCGGATGACTGCATGATGTACGGGTTTGTGTCCGTGTTCGCAGTGTCGGCTTCTAATATTCTTAATTTCATTAATCTGAGAAAGCATGTTACATTTAAGAAGACAGGCGAATATCATTTCAGAAATCATATGAGTGCGATGCTCACATTTTTTCTGATTTCGGTATCTATTTCAATATACACTAATCTTGATTCTGTAATGCTAGGTTTTATGAAGGGTGATGCAGAGGTCGGATATTATACGGTTGCAGTTAAGGTGAAGCTTGCGCTTGTAAGTTTCCTTATAGCGATTAATGGCGTGCTTCTTCCAAGATTCTCTTATTATCTTGAGAGTGGTGCGCGTGACAGGATGAACAGTATCCTTCGTAAGACTACCAAGGTGATGCTGGGAATCTCAGTGCCTCTTGCAATTCTGTTTATGATATTTGCAAGGGAGGTTGTGATGATTCTTGCAGGATCTGACTTTGAGCCGGCAGTACCTGCTATGATTGCTATAATGCCGACTCTTGTTGTAATCGGTATAAGCAGTCTTTACGGCAATCAGGTTCTTGTTCCGATGGGACAAGAGAAGACTGTTGCAATATCTGCGGCAGTTGGTGCGGTTACTAATCTTATTATCAATGCAATTCTTATTCTGCCATACGGTGCGGCTGGTGCTTCGGTATCGACTCTTATAGCAGAGGTTATGGTGCTGATTTTTATCTTAAGCAAGGTGGATAGAGATGTGCTTAAGGCGGGTTTTCGAAACCTGGGTCTGTCTAAGATTGTATTGTTTAACCTGATGCTTCTTGCAGCTGGGCTAGTATTTAAGAAGTTTGGAGTATAAATCATCAAATGAATTATTATATTGTTACACATTACTGGGATTATGCGACCTTGCGAAACTCGACCGTCAAGGGAAGAGATGATATCTTCGAGCAGTGGAACAGAATCGGACTTTCACCTATCGAAATCGGATGGATTGATGATGGCAGAAGAGAAGGTCTCCTTAGACGTATCCGAAAGCAGTTCGAAATTCTTGGCGCCTGGAAGAAGTCTCTGTCTCCTGTTAGATTAGGGGATGTTCTGGTGTTTCATAATCCTCCATCGAAGCGTTTTATGTTCTATCCGAAGATTATAAAGGAACAGAAGCACAAGGGTGCGAAGATAATACTTCAGATTTTCGATATGGATTCGGTAATAAGGCTATGGCCGAGAATGCTTAGACCTCTTATGATTGTGATTAATGAATATGTCGAGCGCTCTATATATAAGAGTGCCGATGTAATAATTGCGCATAACGAGACTATGAAGAAACAACTTTTAAGCATGGGCGTTTCAGAGGATAAGATTATTCTGCACTATGCTTTTGACTATCTCGAGCCGAATCCGATGAAGGAGGTCAGAAGGGATAAGGATGGAGCTGCGATATTTGCCGGTAATCTTGAGATGAATAAAGCAGGCTTTGTGTATGACCTTCCGGATAACTTCAGATTCAATCTTTATGGCCCTGGCTATGAGGAATGTAATCAGAAGGATAATGTGGAGTTTAAGGGCGTGTATAAGGCAAGTGAGCTCTTTGAACATATCGAGGGTTCGTATGGACTTGTATGGGGCGGTTCGACTTCGGATATATGCAGAGGAAACTGGGGAAGAGCACTTAAGTATGAGAACCCTCACAAGGCATCAATGTATCTTGCAGCGGGACTTCCTCTGATTGTGTATAGAGGAGCCGGAATCGGCGATTTTGTCCGCGAGACGGGCTGTGGTATTTTTATCGATTCTCTGTATGATATTAATGAAGTTGTGAAGAACCTTACGCAGGAAGAATACGATGTCATGCAAGAAAATGCAGTTCGCATAGGAAATATGCTTAGAAGTGGTGAGATGTCGGATAAGGTATTTAGAGAAGCGCTTAGGATGGCGGGAGCAGAGGTATAGAAATGTATGATTTTATGATTGTTGGTGCCGGCCTTTATGGCGCAAGCATGGCTCGTCTTCTAAACGATGCGGGCTATAATGTCCTTGTGATTGATAAGAGAAGTCATATTGCCGGAAACTGCTACACCGAAAACCAGGCGGGGATTGATGTTCACAAGTACGGTGCTCACATATTTCATACAAATAATGACGAAGTGTGGGACTTTCTGTCGAGGTTTACGAAATTTAACGATTACGTTCACACAGTGACTGCAGATTATAAGGGTGAGAGATATTCGCTGCCTTTTAATATGAACACATTCGAGGAGATGTGGGGTGTAACGGATCCTTCGGAGGCAGAACGGATTATCGACGGCCAGAAGGCTTATCTTCGCAGCAAGGTCCCGGCGAATCTTGAGGAGCAGGCGATTTCGATGGTGGGTACTGATATCTATGAGAAGCTTGTTAGGCATTACACCGAGAAGCAGTGGGGCAGAAGCTGCAGGGAGCTTCCGTCGTTTATAATTAAGAGATTGCCGCTTCGCATGACTTATGACAACTGTTACTTTAATGCCAGATATCAGGGTATTCCTGTAGATGGTTATACTAAGATGGTCGAGAGGATGCTTGATGGTATTGAGGTACGGCTTGATACAGATTATCTTGCGAACAGGGAGGCTTGTGATTCGCAGGCGAAGAATGTTATATATACAGGTTCGCTGGATGCTCTCTATGATTACTGTTATGGTCCGCTTGAGTACAGGTCCCTCAGATTCGAGAACGAGGAACTTTCGATTGATGATTTTCAGGGGACATCTGTAGTAAATTATACAGATGGTGATACGGAGTTTACGAGAATTATCGAACACAAGTGGTTTGGTAAGAATAAAGCTACTGGCAGGACCATCATCACAAGGGAGTACAGCAAACCGTGGAGAAAAGGCGATGACCCTTTCTATCCTGTAAATGATGATAAGAATAACGAGCTTTATGCTAAATATCGGGCGCTTTCGGATGCTGACAGCAGACTTTATGTTGGCGGAAGGCTTGGTGATTATAGGTATTACGATATGGATGCTGTGGTGGCAGAGGCGATTACAGCTGCAAATATGATTATTAAAAAGGAGAATGGTGATGAATAAGGAAAGTATTCAGAAGATGTTTCTAAGTGATATGGGCTGCGCACAGATGGTGCTTGGCGAGTTTGCCGAGGAGACAGGTCTTAGTATAGAGGAGCTTAACAAGCTTGGTTCAACTTTCGATGGCGGAATGATGAGAGGTGAGACTTGCGGTGCTGTTATCGGTGCTTATCTTGTAATCGGACAGCTTGCGGGTTACGATGGACCTGACCAGCTTGAGCAGAAGGGTAAGATGCTTGGTCTTCAGATGAAGTTTAATGAACTCTTCAGAGAGAAGAGAGAGTCATTTATGTGTAAGGAGCTTCTGAATGCTGACATTGCAACTTCTGATGGAATGAATCAGATTATCGAAGGTGGACTTATGCTCGAAATCTGCCCATGCATCGTAATGGAGGCCGTTGATTGCCTGAAGCAGGTACTTGCAGAGGCTAAGGAAGAGGAGACTAGAGAGGCTTAAGATTTAAATGGATAAAAAAAATTCGATGACCATCGATACGATTCCGGGCTTGCGTGCGCTCACGTTAAGCCCGGATTATCGTAATGCGCTAAAACTGCCGGAGGAACCGGCGGAAGAATATGAAATGCTGGCCCAGGGAGAGTACAATATCAACTTCCGGTTCCGGCATCCGGTGACCGGAGAGAAACTGGTGCTGCGGGTGAATTCCGAGAGCCAGATGCATCTGGAGAATCAGATCGAATATGAAGGAAATGCCCTGAAGCTGCTGGAGAACTCCGGACGAACTCCGGTTTTGAAATACATCTATCCCGGAGATGAACAGCTGACCCGGGGGGCGCTGGTGATGTCCTTCTTGCCGGGCCGGGCGCTGGATTACAGCCGGGAAACGGAGCTGGAAGAGGCGGCCAAATGCCTGGCGGAGATTCACAGCATTCCCGTCGATGCGACATGCGGTTTAATTGAGCCGGAAGCACCCATCCGCGCCATTTTGGAGGAGTGCGAGGAGATGTTCGCCACCTATTGGAATTCGGAGCTGGGCGCGCCGGACGTAAAGAACCGGATTCGCCGGCTGCTGGACGAGGGCCGGAAGCGGATTCAGGACGGCGGGGACTACACCGGCTATAAGTGCTGCGTGAACACGGAGCTGAACAACACCAACTTCCTGGTGGAAGAGGAAACCGGAACGGTCCGGCTGGTGGATTGGGAAAAGCCGCTGTACTCGGACCCGGCCCAAGATCTGGGACACTTCCTGGCACCTACCACCACCTTCTGGAAGACCGACGTGATTTTCGAAAACGAAACGATTGAGAAATTTATCGACACATATATTGAAGCGGTGGGGAACAGATATGATACAATAGGACTCAGAGAGCGAACGATGGAATTCATCGTCATCACCTGCCTGCGGGGACTGACCTGGTGCGCGATGGCCTGGGTGCAGTATCGTCAAAATGACAAGGGGCTGACCAATGAGAGCACCCGCATTAAGCTGGATGCGTATCTGACGGACGAATTCCTGCGCCGCATTGAAGCGATTTACGGAATCTAGTGGAACGGCCGGATTCCGTTGCAGAACGAATTTTATTTTTGGAGCGGAAAGAGCATGGTATTACTGACAGCAAAACACATACAGAAGCGTTTTTCGGAGAAGCAGCTGCTGGAGGACATCAACCTCAGCATCCATTTGGGGGACAAAATCGGCCTGGTGGGGGTGAACGGCAGCGGCAAATCCACCCTCCTTCAGATTATCGCCGGTGCGATGGAAGAGGATGCCGGAGAGATTCTGCGGAGCAACGAGCTTCGCATCGGGTATCTGCCACAGAATCCGGATTTTGAGCCGGAGGCCACGGTGCTGGAGCAGGCCATGGAGTACGTCCAAGGGGCGGTGCCGGAATACGTGGTGAAAACCCTGCTCACCAAGCTTCGGATGAATATGTTCGACCGGAAGATGAAGGCATTGTCCGGCGGACAGCGGAAGCGGGTGGCCATGGCGGCGGTGATGTGCCGGGATACCAACCTGCTGATTCTGGACGAGCCCACCAACCACATGGACAACGATATCATCGAGTGGCTGGAGGAGCAGCTGGAGAATTACAAGGGCTCTGTGCTGATGATTACTCACGACCGGTACTTCCTGGAGCGGGTGACCAATCACATCTGCGAGATTGAGAAGGGGGCGCTGGTTTCTTATGAAGGAAACTATGAAGCCTACCTGATTGCCAAGGAGGAGCGGCTGGAGCAGGCCAAAGCCAACGAGCGGAAGCGGGCGAACCTGTACCGGAAGGAGCTTCGATGGATTCGCTGGACCGCGCCGGCTCGAACCACCAAATCCCGCAGCCGGGTACAGCGTTTTCAGGAGATCGAAGCGGCCAAGGAAACCTTTGACGACCCGCGGATGGAAATCGGCACCGTCAGCTCCCGGCTGGGCAAGAAGATCATCGAGCTGAAGGACATCGGGAAATCCTACGGTGGTGTGGAGTACATCCACGATTTCAGCTACAATATTCTTCGAAACGATCGAATCGGCATTGTGGGCAACAACGGCTGCGGCAAAACCACTCTCCTTCGGATTATCATGGGGCAGGTAACGCCGGACACCGGTTCCGTGGAAATCGGGGAGACGGTGCGAATCGGATACTTCTCTCAGGAGGCGGAGGAGATGGACCCGAACCTGCGGGTGATCAAATACGTGGAGGAAATCGCCCGGAACGTGAAGACGAAGGACGGATACCTCTCCGCCTCTCAGATGCTGGAGAAATTCCTGTTCCCGTCCTACATGCATTCCGTGCGGATTGAAAAGCTTTCCGGCGGCGAGCGTCGCCGACTGTATTTGCTGGCGGTGCTGATGCGGGCGCCGAATGTGCTGATTCTGGATGAACCCACCAACGACCTGGACATCGACACCCTGACGGTGCTGGAAGATTATCTGGACGATTTTCCGGGGGCGGTGCTCATCGTCTCCCACGACCGGTACTTCCTGGACCGGCTGGTGATTCGGACCTTCGCCTTCGAAGAGGGCGGGGAAATTCGGGAGTACACCGGCGGCTACAGCAAGTACATGAACGAGAAGGAGGCTCGAGAGGAGGCGCTTTCCGGGGTAAAAACAAATTCCGCCGAGGACGGGGCGGCCGTTTCCCGCAGCAGTGACGGACGAAATCAGCGGGCGCCGAAGCTTCGTTTTACCTATAAAGAACAGAAGGAATTTGACACCATCGACGAGGACATTGAAACGCTGGAAGAGAAGATCGGAAATCTGGAGAAGGAGATGATGCAGAACGGCACCGACTCCTTCCTGCTGGCGGACCTGTCGCAGCAGAAGACCGCTTTGGAGGCGGAATTGGACGAGAAGATGGAGCGCTGGGAATATCTGCACGAATTGGCGGAACGGATTGAGCGGGGCGAACGCACCGACGGCACGGTGGATTAATTGCGGAAAAGGAGGCAGCGGCGATGCTGGAAATGTTGCTGATGCAGTACGAAGATCAATTCGGGGAAGCATTTCCCCTGGCGGATTTTCAGGAAAAAAGTGAAATAGAAGTAATCAACATTCTGTACGACTGCGTGCAGAACAACACCCCGTATGAAGCGGGGATGGAAGTATTAGAAAACCGGTTCGGTGATGCACCGGGAATGGGCAAATAGAAAGGACGAGTATGGGAATTGCAAACGGAAAAGAAATATCGACGAAGCAATTGTGCGACATTATGGAGGAAGCCTATCGCCGGGGAAAGGAGGTGCTGCCTCAGGGAAAGGTGGCCACGTACATTCCGGAGCTGGGAAAGGCCGATCCCGGAGCGCTGGGAATCAGCCTGTGCGCGAGAGACGGATGGCATTTCAACATCGGAGATACGAACCGCCGCTTCACCATCCAGAGTATTTCTAAAGTAATCTCCCTGGCGCTGGCGCTGGAGCTGCTGGGAATGGACAAAGTGTTCGAGAGGGTGGATATGGAGCCATCGGGAGAAGCGTTCAATTCTCTGATTGACCTGGACTTGATCAGCAACCACCCGATGAACCCCATGATCAACTCCGGGGCCATCACGGTGGCGAACATGCTGCTGGGCAAAATGAGCTTTGAGGAAATTCAGGATGTGTTCCGAAAAGTCTGCGAGGATCCGGAAATGGAGAGCAATGAGGCGGTTTTTCGGTCGGAGATGCAGAACCTGTCCCGGAACCGGGCTATCGCCTATCTCCTTCAGAGCAAAGGGATTCTGGACGACCGGGTGGAGGAGACATTGGAACTGTACACTCGTCTCTGTTCCCTGCAGGTCACCGCGGTATCCTTGGCCAGCATGGGAATGACCATCGCCATGGACGGAAAATTGGGAAACGGCGAATCTGTTTTTACCGGCCGCACTATGGAAATCTGTAAAACCATCATGCTGACCTGCGGGATGTACGACCGCTCCGGGCGTTTTGCGGTGAAGGTGGGACTTCCCACCAAGAGTGGCGTGGGCGGCGGACTGGTGTCCGTTGCCGATAATCACGTGGGCATCGGCATTTACGGACCGGCGCTGGATGATAAAGGGAACTGTGTGGCCGGCGGGCCGATTCTGGAATATCTTTCCAGAGAGCTGCAGATTCACCTGTTCCAGAAAAACAACTACGTGGACCGCATGATGGAACAGCGGTAAGGAAATATTCGAAAAAAGGGAGGTATTCAAATGGGGATGAATGACACACCGTCCTCGGAACGCATGCACATTGCGTTCTTTGGATTGAGAAATGCAGGGAAGTCCAGTCTGGTGAACGCCGTGACCGGGCAGAACATGGCCATCGTATCGGACGTGCGGGGAACCACCACGGATCCGGTGTATAAATCCATGGAGCTCCTGCCCATGGGACCGGTGGTCATCATCGACACCCCGGGCATTGACGACGAAGGGAATCTGGGAGAGATGCGGGTTCGGAAGACGAAGGAAGTGCTGACCCGTACGGATGTGGCGGTGCTGGTCACCGACGGCTCTCGGGAGCGTCAGCCGGAAGAGGAGGCGTTGCTGGCCCTGTTCCGGGAAAAGGCCATTCCATACGTCATTGCGGAGAATAAAAAAGATTTGATAAAAACAGATTCCCTTCCGGCAGAGGATCGGTCCGTGCGCACCAGTGCCGTGACCGGCGAAGGCATCCGGGAGCTGAAGGAACGCATTGCCTATATCGGGCAGAAGGAAGGACCGAAGGAAAAACCGATTGCCGCAGACCTGGTTCAGCCGCTGGACCCGGTGGTACTGGTAATTCCAATCGATGCCTCCGCGCCGAAGGGCCGCCTGATCCTCCCTCAGCAGCAGGTGATTCGGGACCTGCTGGAGGCCGGTGCCGTGCCGGTGTGCGTCAAGGAAACCGAGCTGGCGGGCCTCCTGGCAAAACCGGGATTCAAACCGGCCCTGGTGATTACCGACAGCCAGGCATTCCGGTTGGTATCGGAAATCGTTCCGGAAGATATTCCGCTGACTTCCTTTTCCATCCTGATGGCTCGGTACAAGGGCTTCCTGGAAACTGCGGTGCAGGGGGCTTTTGCCATCGATGAGGTGAAGCCGGGGGACACCATCCTGATTTCCGAGGGATGTACCCACCATCGCCAGTGCGAGGACATCGGAACGGTGAAACTGCCGAAGCTCCTGCGGAAGCATTTGGGCTTTGACGTGAACATCGAAACCTCTTCCGGCCGGGAGTTTCCGGAGAACTTTACGGATATCGTCATGACCTGCCCAAGAGGCCGGAGTGGTATGCCTGTGCATGCTGTCCCCCGAATGTATCCAGACTGATCGCTTCTCTTGGAAAGTATGTCTGGGGAGAAAGTATAGATGGAAAAACGTTGTATTCGCATCTTTTTGTAGGGGGAACGGTGGAAACGGCAGGTATGAAGATAAATCTGGAAACCGCTTATCCATGGAAGGGAAGCCTTCGTTATACGGTACTGGAGGCGGAAGGAGAAAAAACGCTGGCAGTCCGGATTCCAGGCTGGTGTACTTCTTATGAATTACAGTTAAATGGAGAAAAAGTTGCAGATGGATTACAGAAAGACGGATACTTCTATTTGACAAGAACCTGGAAAAGCGGCGATCAGTTAACATTGAATCTTGAACTTCCGGTAAAAAAGGTCTATGCAAATCAGGCAGTTCGGAAAGACGCAGGCTGTGTGGCACTGATGAGAGGACCGGTGGTTTACTGCCTGGAAGAAGCAGATAACGGAAAAGAATTGAGTGCTTTGCGCATTTCAGAAGAGGCAGAAATTGAGGTTCAAGAGAGAGAACTTTCGGAACTTGGAAATTTTGTGGACCTGACAATCAAAGGAATAAAAGAAGTGAGTAGTCCGGAACTTTACAGCACAGAACCTCCCAGGGAAGAAACAGTAACCATGCAGGCGATCCCTTACTATTTGTGGGGGAATCGAGGTTTGGGAGAGATGCGAGTGTGGATTCGAAGATAGAATTTTGAGCGGCGTTCTTTCCGACTTTTGGTGTAGTGCCAGGGAAAACA
>OLNE01001149.1_pt1 | contig 20084 bp, 20 predicted proteins | sample 1672431 | NCBI WGS metagenome assembly OLNE01 (sample SAMEA3136685, study PRJEB25190) | human gut metagenome | reverse complement strand
GGACAGACGGTTTCCCGTCTGCCGGACTTGCGGTGTTACCGCACAAGAATATTCATCAATCGCACAGGTCGTTTCTTCTGCTCCATTTACAAATGTATATGTTGTTATACTGCTATCTGTTGTTGAATCTTTTTCTGTTTTCTACATTCCGTCAGTTTTTTATTATAACAATCTTCATTTTAAACCGCAATGGTTGTTCTATATTTCCACTTTCTTTTCTTGCGATTTTTCTCCCTCCATTTCGCTTTGTTATTTTTTAATAATACTATCATTTATGATTATCCTGAAATAAAAATCTGTCAGTCATCACAGATTTTTATTTCAATATGTTTTCCAAGTGCATTCGCATATTTCTCCAATACAACCAGTGTTGGTACCCTGCCTCCGCTCTCGAACCGGGCCATATTCGACGGTTTTATCCCTGTAATATCCGCTATTTCCTGCTGCGTCATTTTCTGGCGGTGTCTCTCCTCCACTAACTGCCGGATTGTTTCCGAAGATCTGCTCAACACCTTTTCCTGAATCTTCTCTGTATATATTTCCAGTCTCTTTTCCCTGGCTTCCTTTTCTGTCAGGTATTCTTTCATGTTCTCCTGCATTTGCTCATCTCCCTATCCCATCTCTGATAACTCATTTATGAGATTTTATCACTCATGATAAGTTTTTGCAAGATATTTTATGTTTCTTTTATAGAACTTTTAATGCCGGTTTATTTTCTTTATCGGTATTTCATTGAGTCTGACCCCGAGAGGTTTTCTGTTAAAACATCTACATTTTGTTCATGCAATGCCCCACAGTCAAGGCTGTTTTCTATCAAACGAAATGATGCCTTGACAGCTGCTTATGGAAATGATAATGAGGCAATATTCAGTGTAAAAGTGGATCAAAAGAGAGCGTAAATCAAGATATTTCATAGTGTCTGCCCCATGTATAACCAAACATACCGTTTAACCTCTCCCAGTACACCATGAAGTTTTTTTTCTTTTACAGACCTTTCTTGATTTTTATTATTCCCCAGTAGCACATACCTCCAAGCACTCCACCAACTGTGTTATAGAAGATGTCTGATAATTGGAATGTACCAAGCCGTAATAGCAGTTGCAACATCTCTATCATCAACGAAAAGCCAAACGCTATCTTCCCACTTAGACACAATATATTAATATATTATTCCAACCATTGCCTGCTTTGCCATGAAATGTCCACATCACTACTGCAGAAAACGGAATCATCATAATCACATTCTCAATGCACTCCGTGGTAAGTTTCTGATCTCCATTTACTGTCTCCCAGATGCTCCAGCCATCCATAACATTAGACAACGGGTTCATCCACAGATTTCGATTTAATAATGTCCGGAACAGAATAAGGGAAGTTACAAAGGCTAAGAAAAACAATTTTCTGAAGAATATACTCTCTTTGAACTCCCTGTACCATGTCACCATAGCATTCTTCCAGCCTTTTCCTGCTTCGATAGGTTTATAAGCATATAGATAGAAAAACATAGCAAGGAATGAAAGCAGGAGTGAAAAACCAAACGGCTCGTAGAGAGCAGTCAGGATGTTTGTGAGGATCTTTCCGAGTAAATCAATTGTTTCTTTCATCATTTTTTACAGATCACTGAACAGATCAGCTTTGTACACACCATTCTCCTGCATCTTTCTAAAGCTGTCTTTCACAGATGCGACATCTTCGTGATAGGTCATACCGTACCAGGTATCGTTGGTTTTCAGAACCTTCACTGACATCTTTCCCTGCTCCAACAGCTCACCGATGAAGATAGGAATCAAATACTCAGCCTTTAGCGGATTGCTCGGTACTTCTTTATCGAAGAACTCCTTAAATCCGTTCTCCAGCACATCCAGGAATCCCGGTGTCAGCCCCCACATGTTCATAGAAACCAGAGAATTCACATCAACAGCCACTCCACCTGCTTCTGCACCATCTGCAGTCTTCACGATATTCTTAGTTTCTACAATCTCAGTCAAGTTTCCATTCTCATCCATCTTGCAGATACCACGAGTCACACCGCCGTTATCAGACAGAGTGTTACTCAGCACAAAGCCTGCCATGCAGGACTTGCCACCATTCATCAGATACTCATGAACAGCCTTGAATCCTTCCCTGCCATAGTAATCGTCCGCATTGATCACAATAAAGGGAGTCTTGATAACCTTCTTTGCAGCAAGTACAGCCTGTCCGGTTCCCCACGGCTTTGTACGACCTTCCGGTAAAGTTCCCGGAATATCCTTAATATCCTGGAAAACATAGTCTACAGTTACATCATGAGCGGAGCAGACAGAAGCAATACGATCACCAATGACCTCTTTAAACTCCTTCTCGATATCCTTACGAATGATAAATACTACATGATTGAATCCAGCCTCAATCGCATCATGGATTGAGTAGTCCATGATAATATGGTCAGCATCATCGACCGGTTCCAACTGCTTTATTCCTGTTCCAAATCGGCTGCCGATTCCGGCCGCCATGATAAGTAATGTTGTTTTCATAATCTCTCCTTACTGTGCTTACATTGCTTTAGCTGGGTATCCCTTAACACATACAGATTCGTATATTTATCTTATGATTATTTGTTCCGACCAGCTATATTCATAGGTTCTGACTCAAGTACCCGCTGAAAATTCATATTATACTTTCTTTAGAAAACTTTTAGGATATGTTCACTCATTTTATCGGTATTTCATAGGGTCTGACCCCAATGTGGTCCTTATCTAATTATCTCTTTCAATATTTCCACCGTATGCGTCAACCCCTCCTCTACTGAAAACACCTGCCTATATCCAAGCCCTTTTATCTTACTATTATCAAGAGTAGAATTATTCATTGGATTAAAAGCCTTTTTTTCTTCTTCTGTAGGATTGGAAATTATCGCCTCTACATTACCTGCTTTAGCGTAAATCTCAGTCATTTCTCGTATTGTAGTAACTTCATCTGAACCAATATTATAAGCTTGTCCACCTTGTCCTTTAAGCAATACCTTTAAAATTTGAAGTGCACAATCAATAGAATAACAATAAGATCTTTTTTGTAATCCTGAGCTCTTCATTTCCAGTCGTTCTCCCATAGCCGCCTTAAAAGCAAAGTCCGATGAAATACGTTTATCTGATTTTTTTGCAGAAGGTCCATATATATGACCTGGCCTCACAATTGCAATATTAATTCCATACTCAGAAAAATAAGCTTTGCATAACATCTCTGAAGCTCTCTTAGCAACCGCATAAGATGACCTAATATTGTCAATATCTATTTCTCCGTAATTTCCTTCTATAAATGGTTCATCCGTACTCTTTTTCCCATATACTTCACTAGAAGAAATATAAAGCAATTTTCTAACCTTATTATTTCTCGCATATTCCAACAATTCATGAATTCCATTGAAATTGGATAAAACTGTTTCAACTGGCATCGACACATATAATTCCGGGCTTGCCAATCCAGCTCCATGGATAATATAATCAGGATTAAAATTCAATTTCATTTTTGCTAATGCATCATACTGAACAAATTCAACCTTCTCATAATTTCCAAATCTTCTTTTGAATTGTTCTGCGTTTCTTGCTCCAACATATATTTTTCCAATTCCACCATACACTAATAGCACATCTACAATTGAAGAAGCAATTAATCCAAGTCCCCCCGTAATAAATATTGCCTTTCCGTTCAATTCGCTTAAATCAATATTTTCAATTGCTCTCTCTAAATCAAATTTATAAGTACTTGAATCCAATAACTTCAAAACTAACTGCTCCTTCTCAGCCTACGCTTTATTTTTCGCGCCGGATTTCCTACATATAATCCATTTGCTTCTGTGTCTTTAGTAACTACAGAACAAGCTCCTATTATACATCCTTTTGCAATATGAACCCCTGGTAAAACAGTAACATTTGCTCCTATCCAACACCCATCTCCAATAGTTATGGCTTTAGCACAACATGCCCCACCACGTTGGTTTTTCTGACCAACTTCATGAGTAACTGTTATTAAAGTAGAATTTAAGCCAATCTTTACATTATCACCAATTAATATCACGGAATCATTAAATTCACCTGTATAAAATTTTACATCTGAATTAATCATCGAATTACTTCCAATTTTAACTTTATAGGGTGAATCGAAATAAACTCTACATCGGATATCAGTTGTATTATCTTTACATATGCCTAGTTTTTTGACCATTAAATATCTTCGAAATTTTCTTAATACTTTGCAATGAAAATTATTAATAACAAATAATATTCTGTACTTTTTAACTTTTTCAATCATTACTTTTTAATCCATTCATCATTTTTTGCATTTAACAAAGCCTTAAAAATTTCAATATCTTCTATTGTTGTTATCTTAATATTCTTTTCTGATCCTTTAGAGAAATATGTAGTATAACCATATTTTTGCATTAAAGAACACGAAGCAGCCATATTATTTACACCATCAGTAATTGCTCTATTATGGACATTCCATAATTCATTAAACATATAAGAATGCGGAGTCTGTGTTCTCCATAATTCTTCACGTTTTAATGCAGAAGTTGATTCTCTCCCATCATTTGAAACAAATACCACTTCTGTGGTCGGAATAACAGTCACTGCAGAGCCATACTTTTTCTGCTTTACAAGGTTATCTGTTATAACATCTTGCGGAAGCATAGGTCTATTTCCATCATGTACAATGACAACAATATTATCTGTGTTCTCATTGTCTTCTTTAATAGCTTTTAATCCGTTATATATTGATTCTTGTCCCGTTGCCCCACCAGTAACAATTCGTTTCAATTTTGTAATATTAAACTGTTTCGCATATGCTTCAAGCACCGCACTCCACCCTTCCAGACATGAAACATAAATTTCATCAATGCTCGGATGTTGTTGAAATACTTCTAGTGTATAAATAATTATCGGTTTATTCTCAACTGTCAAAAACTGTTTAGGTAAATCTTGATGCGTTCTAGTTCCTGTTCCACCGGCAGTTAAAATTGCAATATTCATCTCGCTCTACTCCATTATCATTTTAAATACTCATTATAAGGTTTTTGTGTATCAAATATTACTCCTCCATGACAACTACTTCCTTTTACAATTTCTTTATAATTACCATATCGCACGCGAAGAGCATGATCATAATTTTTTCCTATTGGAATTGTCATAAATTCAAAAGGTATTTCTATCAGTTCTGAATAATCAGATCTATACTTATAAAACTGCTCTTCACATGCATCTAATGAAAGTGTCGATACTAATGAAGTTTTTTCTTTATTATACTTCTGACATTCCTTTTCGAATCTCTGATACGCTCTTTCTTCTAAACATTTCTTTTTAATCGTATTGCAACTAACTTTTACCAATGCTTTTTTCACAATCGTTTTTAATGTCAGTTCATTTTCCTCATGATACCGTGTTGTTAGCTTAGCCCAGAAATATGCCCTTCTTTTCCAATAATTAATCCTTTTCGCTTGTTTTTTTCTTAATACAGCGTTACCATCTACATTATCCAACGGAAAAATATCTAAAAAAATCCCCTGATTAAATTTATATTTTTCATTAAATTCGGATTTTAATATCCCTGTCGTTTTAGTATTCCTTAATTGCGCGTGTCCACGTAAGCTTCCAGGATCTGAGTATTCTGTTTGAAAAAAATATGGATATCTAAACTCCAATGGAGCCACAAGACAAAGTTTTTCATAATCTTCACGAAACATCATCATATCAATATCATCATCCCATGGAATAAAACCTTTATGTCGTACTGCTCCCAGCATAGTTCCCCCACTTGCAAACACACTAATATTATGTTTCTTACAAACCTCCAATAATTTATTAAGCAAGTCAAGCTCAACAGCCCATACTTCTTTCATTTGACGTGTAATAGTATATCCATATCTAATTTCTTCATTGAGAAACTGCTCCGGTAATCTAATATCTAATTCAATCATTTTTATGTACCCTTCTTTTTAACATAAGAAATGCATCTTCAACAAATTCGTCTTTGAGCAAACCAAGACACAAGAAATAGACAACTGCACCGACTATTATCTCGGTTAATAACAAATAAATACCTATTAGTCCACAATGACTTACAAACTTAACAACAATTAACATAAAAATTCCTGCACACAACCTTTTGTAACAACATTTTAAAAGTGCTTTAAAATTTAAATAGCCGTTACAATTCACATAATATAAAATAGTTATTGTCATTTCTGCTATAATTGATCCTATAACAGCACCAGTAGCAGCAAACTTAGGTATAAAAAACAAATTCATAACTAAATTAATTACAGAACCTGTAATAATATATTTGGAACTTTGTGTACGCAATCCAGCTGGAGTATAATATTGAGCACCAAGGCAATTACTAACCCCAATAATTAAAATTAGTGGAGACATCCAATAAAGGAGTCCTACTACTGGCTCATACCCTTCTCCGAAAAAAAGAGGAACAAAATCTTTTGCAACTGAAATAATTCCAAAAGTTGCTGCAAATCCCAATAACAGTATAAAATTCATAGATTTTTCTATTCTTGATTTTATCTCTTGTATTCTTTTTTCAGCAAAAAGGAAGGAAATTCTCGCAGACATCACTGAATTTACCGCAACAAACACTGCAGTCTTTGCCATATTAATAATTTTTGTTGCCTGTTCATAGTAACCATTTTGATAGTTGTCGTGTGTTATCGCTCCAATTAATGTTTTATCCAAAACAGTATATATTGTTGTTGCAATTGTAGGAATAAAATAAATAAGTGTTTCCTTAAAATGTTTTTTTAATTCAAATGTTCTAGGATTAATTTTCACCAACATTTTAGGCAGAAAAACCCACATTGACAAATTCCCTATCATTAAAACTAAAGAATTAAGAAGAATGTATAAAACTAAATCATTCTTGCTTTTTACAAACAAGAAAATGCACACCACTCCTATAATTTTACATATTGCATTCCAAATTACTGTATACGCTATTCTTTCATGCCCCGTATAAAACCAAGAAATATCAAACATAGTAGCTAATAATGAAGGAATCAATGCTATAAAATAAATCTTATATTTTGTAGAAAATAATATTAGAATAAGCCAAACAATTAAACATATTGCTGTTGTTAAAATTGTCAAAAGCTCAATTTCCCAGAATTTTTTTGAATATTCATTTTTATCATTCCTACATCTTGCTATTTCTCTCATCCCATAAGATGAGGTCCCCAACGCAGCAATTAATGTAAAATAAGTCATATATGATTGTGTATAGCTATATATTCCAACGCCATCAGCCCCAAGCACACGTGCCACATACGGTGCTGTTATAAAAGGAATAATCATCGTTAATATCTGGTATAATAAGCTATATGTATAATTCTTTTTTACGCTTGGTTGACTCATTTCAACTCCTTCTTGCAAAGCTCTAATGCTGATGCTATTGTAACATCCATATCGTAATATTTATATTCTCCTAATCTTCCACCAAATATCACCTTTTTTTCTTTGTCCGCCATCTTCTTATATTCTTTATACAATTTTCCATTTTTATCATCATTTACTGGATAATACGGTTCATCTCCTAACTTCCACTCACTAGAATATTCTCTAGAAATAACTGTTTTTGGAAAAGCATTACCGTTCTCATCTTTACCAAACTCAAACCATTTGTGTTCAATAATACGAGTCCACGGAGTCTCTCGATCTGTATAATTCACTGCTGCATTTCCTTGGAAATTTGATTTATTTAATATTTCTGTTTCGAATCGTACAGAACGATACTCCAAGCAGCCATAATGATAATCAAAAAAAGCATCAATTGGTCCTGTATAAATAATTTTTTCTGCCAAAGCATCTAATTCAGTTCTATGAATAAGGTAATCTGTATTTAGGCGAACTTCAATTCCATCCAACAAATTTTGTATCATCTTCGTATAACCACCAATAGGAATCCCCTGATACAATGCATCGAAATAATTATTATCAAAAGTTAAACGCACTGGTAATCTTTTAATTATAAATGAAGGCAACTCACTACAATCGCGCCCCCATTGTTTTTCTGTATAACCCTTAATTAGCTTTTCAAATATATCTCTTCCTACTAAACTAATTGCTTGTTCTTCCAAATTCTTTGGTTCTTCTTTAATTTCAGCACGTTGTTCATTAATTTTTGCTTTAGCTTCTTCTGGAGTTATAACCCCCCACATTTTATTAAAAGTATACATGTTGAATGGCAAAGAATATAGTTCTCCTTTATAATTAGCCACTGGAGAATTAGTAAACCGATTAAAAACTGCAAACTTAGTAATATAATTCCAAACTGATTTATCGTTAGTGTGAAAGATATGTGCACCATATTTATGCACGTTTATTCCTTCCATCTTCTCAGTATAAATATTTCCTGCGATATTTGGGCGTTTATCCACTACCAAAACTGATTTACCATGTTCTTTTGCCTCATGTGCAAAAACAGAACCAAATAATCCAGCCCCAACAACTAAATAATCAAATTTCATTTTCCTCTTCTCCTCTAACTCTTAACAATTTACTCTTTATTCCAATTTGTTACTGCGTTTAAAGCCAAAATTGGAAGTGGATTAATAGAAATTTTAAACATAATATTATTAATCACAGAAAAGAGACATATTATAAAACACCAAATTGCCAATTTTATATCATTATCCCTAATTGCTTTTCGAGACAGCAACGAATACAGCACCATTAAAATGATAAAAAACACAATTCCATAACTAATCAACGAATAAACATATCCACTATCAACATAAAAATAACGATTTACATAATTTGCGTCAAATCCTTCATTTGAAGTTATTATTTTTTCACCTATAATGCTAATCTTATACGTAATAAAAGCCCTAGCATTAAACTCAAGTCTATTATTTAACAATTTATTCAAACTCATAAAAAAACCATTTTTCGCATAGTAAATTGATACAAAAAATGTCATTATCGCAGCACATGGAAACATAATTGTTGAAAAAAGCATCAATATTTTGTGCTTTCTATTTGAATTTAAAATTCTTGATAATATAACTGTTACTATAAATATACTATATATTGCCAAAACTAATCTTGTAGTACTTATTTTATAAATTAATATCTGAAGTGGTATACTAGTTAATAATATTATATTTTCCTTTTTTCGTGAATTTGCCAACCAAAAAAACGCTAATAATGCTACTAATAATATATAAGGAATATTAGAATAATACGCAAATCCTAACGCATATGCTTTCTTTCCTTCATGAATATATACATCATTTGGTATAAATCCAATTACCGCAGAAAAAGCCACCAACGAAACAAAAAAAATGTTACTAATTGCACTTAATTTTACAATTCTTTTGGAATCAATATTTAAAGAAGCTATAACAACTAAAGAATACACGCCGAATTCTATATTATGTAAATTAATTGTAATAATAACAACAATTATTCCAATTATTCCTCGTAATATAATATCTTTCAGTTTATATTTTCCTGTACAAAATGCAACTATAAACAAAGCACAAGCTATATATTGTACAAATCCACAAATAGCATACCTGTTTTTGCCAAACAAATAAGAATTTGCAATTACAATATTAGAAAATGCCATTAAAAAATACGCAATAAAATATGAAATTTCCTTCTTCTTTAAACAATACGCATTTCTCTTATCACTCATACTTTTAACTCCATATGCATCCATTTCAATACCCTCATTATCGGTACATAAAAAATAAACCCTGTTGCACGATTAAAATAAATTATTTTCATAAATTTTCCTCGTTCTCCCGTATATAACTCAGGAAAATCTTTTAACCAACAATCAAATTTTTTAATCTCGATAAGACTCTCTCTTGGATTCATATTTGCATATATCTTATATTGACTTAAAATAGCCGAGCGAATTCTATCCGTAATCATTTTCTTTACCTGCTCCGTCAATCCCCCCTTTTTGTCTGAATAATAATTTATAATTCTTTTTACAACTCTTAAATGTTGATTTCTTCTTCTGATCAAATTATTAATATTCATACTCTGATCAGCAGTTCCTAATAAATATTGGTATACAACAAAATCTAAGCATACAAAATTTTTCACATAACATAAAGGAAAAATCGTATATTCTAAATCAACATAGAAACAATTTTCATCTATAATTGCCCCCATTTTTTTTACTATTTCTTTTTTAAATGTTGTTGAATGCATATAAACTATAATATCTTCATTTTTATCTATATTTGTAATCTTTCCTATTGCTTTCGATTTATTGTATGGGTATACTAATTCATGTTTATCGTTCTTATTAGCATTCACACACTTATAAGGAGTAAGCACTAAATCTACATCATTACTTTTTAACCAAATTACTAATTTTTCTAACTCCTTGGAATCCACCCAATCATCTGAATCAACAATTTTATAATATTTTCCTGTTGCATTTTTAATACTAGCATTAATAGTTGATCCATGCCCTCCATTTTTCTTGTCAATCACTTTAATACTTTCTGGATATTGCTCTTCATATTGTCTTGCAACTTTTAATGTATTATCTTTTGACCCATCATTAACCACTATAATCTCTAATAGTTCAAATACTTTTGAATTTACAAATGAATCCAAGCATCTTCTAATGTCGAATTCTGCATTATATGCCGCAATACTTATTGTCAATATTTTCTCCATCATTCACCTCTAAATATATTATTTTCCAATTTTATTTCTTATAAGCAAAAGTATCCATAAAACTCTATATTTTCTTTTTATAAATAATGTCAATAATACTACATACTGTCTTTTTAAATTTTTATAAATTTTTTTAAAATTAGGCACATATTTTTTTACTTCTGCATCGTTTCTGATTTTTTTTAAATACTGTATACTTTTTTCTTTACTATAATCTGGATTATATCTACTCTGTGTAATCGCCCTTGCAACTATTTCCCACAATTTCACACTATATAAATATTCGAAATCATCAATTTTTGATAGTATACTATTTTTCTTCACTTCCAACAGAACCTGTTTAAATTGCCAATAGTAATCGTCTTTAAAATTATAAGTCATTCCATTTTGAACTCTATAATTATACAAGCACTTATTACAATAGACTATATTTTGTGAATTTGAAAACACCTCTACAGATTGCAGTGTATCTTCTCCAAAATTGAGAGTTGAAAATGCCAAGTAATCTTTTTCTAATTCTAAACATGATCGCTTAAAAGCTTTACAGCACAAACTAGTTACATTATATGATAAAAATAATTCTTTAATACACTCCAAATTTGAGACATTTTTCTGTTTTTGTTCTCCAAAAACCTCATTTGTGTAATAAGTTTTTTTACCATCCTGATATTTGAACATATTGTAAATTATGACGTCATTTCTTCCATCCAGTAACGGAATTAAGTTCTGCAATAAATTAGGCTCTACAAAATCATCAGAATCACAATTAATTATATATTCCCCAGATGCTACCTTATATCCAAAACGCCTCGTCATAAGCAATCCTTCATTTTTCTTATGAAATGTTTTTACAACATTGGGATATCTTTTCGTGAATTCATCACATATAAAGCCACTTTTATCAAGAGAACCATCATCTATCAATATTATCTCTATATCGTTTCTCTTATCATCAATTTGATTTATAAACGACATTACGCATTGTTCTAAGTATTTCTCAACATTATATACAGGTACTACAATACTGATCAGCATACAAACTCCTAATTTTAACTCTTACGGATTATTTTTTATATATTCTTCTACATTTTTATACATGTCTCTCCAATTTTTCCACTCTTGTTGAAATTGAAAAAATTTTTTTCCATGTGAATGCATTACCAAAAGTTCTGGTACATTCGCTATATAAAATCCAGCTTTAATAATTCTATAAGCAACTTCAACATCTTCGCCACCATTCCCTAAAGCTTCTGAAAAAGGATATCTCCTTAAAAGTTCGCTTCGTGCTAATGCATTACTACAGCTAAAAATACCAGGATGTATTTCTTGTTCTAATTTAATTTTAGGATTTGTTATTCTATTCTTAATATATCCAATCCCATTAAATATTTTTTCAGAAAAACTTCCATCTGGAAGAGCTACAACTTCCCCATAACATCCCCCAATTCTTTTATTTTGAAATACCTCATTTGCAATTTCCAAATAATTATTTCGTTTAGGAACAGAATGTCCACTTAAAAAACATACTAAATCCCCAGTTGCATATTCCACACATTTATTGCTTGCATAACTATAATTAAATTTTTTTTTCTCAATCTGTTTTATACTAACACCATAACTTTGCGCAATTTTCGTTGTATTATCAGTAGATTGTGAGTCTAAAATAATCACTTCAAAATTAGAATATGTTTGATTTTTTAAGCTTTCTAATACTTCTCCAATATGCTTTTCTTCATTATATGTTCTGATAACCACACTAATTTTATAATTCATCCCCACTCAACCTCAACATATTTTATTTACCAATTTCTCAAGTTCTTCATTAAACTTGGCATTGTTACTGCTCATACCATGCCCCATACCTGCAACGATCCGATCATAGTTCATGATAATATCTCCCAGCGTCTCAATATCCTCCACCGGAATAATTGTTCCCATTCTTTTTGCCACATTTCGTGCAAATTCCACCTGATGGTCGTTTACATGTTCATTAAACTGATGCTGTCGTGGCACGACAATCGGTGTTTTTCCAATCTGCAACGGCATAATGAAACTCGCAGGTCCCCCATGTGTTATTACTATACGGGCATCCTCTACGTTTTTAACCATCTGCTGATATGGAATTAGTTTACTCCACTGACAATATTGAGGCTCATATGTACTAAATCCAGTCTGGATAATCACATCTTCCTGAATAATACCGTTCTTTTTTAAATCATCAACTTTCTTAACCAGTCTGTTAAATGGCTGTTCATGTGTTCCCACTGTCACAAAAATCATCGTTTTCTCCCCTTATTTAAAATATGCTTCCAAGGTTTATAGCTTTCGGATATACCTTTTTCTGTTCTTCCCATTGAACAATAAACTTATCAACAAGAGGATAAACCATTTTTCCAGTCATGGTTGGTTTGTCAATTCGGTCAAAGACTTCAATATAAATTAATTTTGCTCCCATTAATTTGCCAAGATAAAAAAATGGAACTGCTGGTGCCGCACCACAGGAAATAATCAAATCAGGTTTTTCAGAATGAAGAACCTTCCAGGCAATTTTTGTATTTATTATAAGTGCCTTAAGACTGCGATTAGTTGGATAGTAACAAGGGTACATTTTTTCACCCTCAAGTAAACTTCGAGCGTCTTCTTTGTCAAATGTTACCCAAAATCGCTCCTTATCTTTCCAAAAAGGTTTAAGCATATAGAGATGAGTTAAATGACCTCCTGATGATCCAACTAAACATACTTTCATTTTTTCGCTCCTTATATTCCATCAATAATTTTTCCCAAAACACTTTTTCCTGTTACCTTTTTTTCTTGCATTATTACATAATATTATTACATAATATTATAACTTATCTATTTTTTAGCAAAAAACAATCACATCGATCCATCTTTCTTCGCAACCACCATCACCGTCTTCAAAAGAATCTTAATATCCAACCCAATGTCCCAGTTTTCAATATATTCCTTATCCAATCTCACCACTTCTTCGAAGTCTGTAATGTCACTTCGTCCACTAACTTGCCACATTCCTGTGATTCCTGGTTTTATCGCAAGTCTCGCCTTATGCCTCGGCTCATACAGATTTGTTTCAGAAATAAGTGGTGGTCTGGTCCCTACAATGGACATGTCACCTTTGAGCACATTAAAAAACTGAGGAAACTCATCCAAACTGGTTCTTCTGATAAAATCTCCAATTCCAGTCTTATGTGTTCCATCAGGTAGCACCTTATTTCCAATAACTCTCGGATCAAAATCCATCTTAAACATCTTTCCATCGCCAAGCTTATTCTCTTTCATCAGCTCTGCTTTTCGTTCTTCCGCATCCATGTACATACTGCGGAATTTATACATCTTAAACTTCTTTCCGTTCTTTCCCACACGCTCCTGAGAAAAGAAAATTGGTCCCGGAGACGCAATATAAATAGCTGGTGCGACAAAAATAAACAGGATGGCAGTAAAGATGCATCCTACCAGTCCTCCTGCTATGTCCATCAATCTTTTTAAACAAAGCTGACGGGCTGACGCATAATTGATGCTTGTAGTCAGTACTGTATAATTGCCGATTTTTTCCACAAACTGCCGTTTTCCTGATTCGCTGTTGATCTTTGCCAGATTCAGGTGCACAGTCACACCAGTTTCCGAAAACTGTTCCAACAGTTTGTCCGGATAAGGAATTTCTTCTGGTGTAACCACCAATACCTCATCGATCCATTCCCGGCATACGTATTCCGCAGCGTTTTCTGCATTAGCTACAACCTGAATTCCCGCAATCTTCTGACCAGTCAGATCACGGTCAAGCAGAACTACTCCGGAAATCACATATCTGGAGTAGTTCTGCTCCTGAACATTATGGATTACTTTTGAAGCCATCTTCTCAGTGGTTACAATAAGCAGAGAATGGTTTCCGACTTCCTTTCTCCTGCTCTGTAAAAATCTTTTCCACAGGATTCTGGTAATGTAAGCCAACAAAGTATACAGCACGAATGTCAAAATCATAGCCAGTCTGGAATACATCTGCCCCTGCTGTATGAGGAACAGATAAAGGACAGACACAGCTCCCATCACGATACTCTGATAGGCAGTGATCAGAAACTCCCTGTAATACCCTCTCTTCAGCACATTTCTCAGAGTGCCAAGCAGAAAAAGGACTGCAAGGTCTGCCACTTCTATATAAATTGACATATTCCGATAAATCATGGTCTGATAGGGATTAAACCCATATCCGCTTAATCCGTAAGCCAGCACGAAAGCCAGCTGCAGACAAATCATATCCAACAGAATAAAATCCCAATGCTTCAGCCATCCATCCGTATCTTTTCTATACACGTTTTCATATTCTCCTTCTTGTTACGTTTTCTCCCTCTTTATGACTGTGTCTGACACAGTCATTTAACTTTTGGAAATAATTTCCAAACCTGCATAGAGTGTCTGTGTACCCTCTCCTGCCGGCACTTCCAGCCTTGCCAGTCTTTTATGCCTGTCAATTTTCCGTATCAGACCTTCTTTTCCCTGCAGGGGGCCCTGGGTAACATGTGTCTGTCCCTGTCGGATATGTCCTTTTGACAGTGACATATGCTTTTTCTCCCCAAAGAGCTGCGCAAACAGTCCTTTCTGTTCCGAAGATAAGCAGATCATACGGCTGTCAGGACATTTATCATGAAGTTCCTGTTCCAAAGTGTCCGGATCTTCGCTTTCCAGAAAGATAATATCCGGAAATGCAATCCCCTGTTCCACATGCCACTGCCCCTGGTACCGTTTCATCCGATCATAGGTAGGCACGAAGGCGTCCTCCAATGCACGGGCAGAGAGGCTTTGTCTGCAAATTCTGGCAAATTCTGTGGGGTTTTGTTCTCCACAGTCGCATAAGTACCAGATGACGATCACTCCTTTTTCGCAGATTTCGACAGGATTCGTAGAGTATTTTACTCTACGAATCTGGTTTCAGACTTTTCCAGTCCCTTTCAACTCTCTTTATTTTATATACAGTAGCACAATTTGTCAATATTTCTGTGACGAATCTGTGAAATTCTTCTGTTTATGACAAAGTTTTTTAACAAACAGAGGGAGTTTTTATATGGTTTTTAATCTATCCCTGCAATAGCCATGACCAAAGTGGGCTGACTTGGGTGCTATTTGCCGTTGCAATTATGGTCAGACAGCTGTCGTGTAACTATATTTAGACTTGTCGGACAGTTATGTTCCTATATTTTATCGAAAGGAGTTACATCATGTCAAGAAAAGGAGAAAATATCTACAAACGTAAAGATGGCCGCTGGGAGGGCCGTTATATCAAAGCCAGGACTCCCCAGGGAAAAGCCGTCTACGGTTCTGTGTATGCTTCCACCTATAATGAGGTACGCAAGAAAAGAAGCCAGGCAGTGGCAGACCTTGTTGCAGATCCTTCGGTGCCAGATATAGTTCCTCTGCAGCCCCAGTCCTTTGCCAAGGTTTCCGGAGATTGGCTGGTATCCATACAGCCAAAAATCAAAGAATCTTCCTATATGAAGTATACTAATCTGCTCAATTCCTACCTGCTGCCTGAATTATCCCAAATCCTTATCTCAGAACTTACCTCCAATAAAATCCAGAAATGCTGTGACCATCTGCTCACCCACGGCGGAGTTGCCAGGGAAGGGCTGTCTGCCAAAACCGTATCTGATATTCTGTCCCTGTTGAGAAATATTCTGCGCTTTGCCCAGGTGCAGGGTATGAGGCCGGCTGCCACAGGAAGGGAAATCGCAATCCGCCAGATCTCTCCGGATACGGTTGTACTGTCGCGGTCTTCCCAGGATATTCTGTGCAGATATCTTTATTCTCATATAAATGAGCGCAATCTGGGAATCCTGATCTGTCTTTTTACCGGACTGCGTATTGGTGAGATCTGTGCGCTGCAGTGGGAGGACATTTCCCTGACAGAGAGCTTTATCTATGTGCACCAGACTATGCAGCGGCTTCAGACCAATGGTTCCGGCAATACCAAAACCACGGTAAAGATTTCTACTCCCAAAAGCAAATGTTCTATACGGACCATTCCTCTGCCGGAAAGCCTGGGGCAGCTGATCTCCAGGAAATTTCCGGACAGGCAGGGATTTGTGCTGGCCTGCGGAGAGGAGAAATATGTGGAGCCCAGGGTCATGCAGAATTATTTTCGCTATGTGCAGGAGCAGTGTGGTCTGGAGCCCGTGAATTTCCATGCGCTGCGCCATACCTTTGCTACCTGCTGTGTGGAGGTTGGCTTTGATGTAAAAAGCTTAAGTGAGATTCTGGGACATGCCAATGTAAATATTACTATGAATCGTTATGTCCATCCTTCCATGGAGCTGAAGCACCAGAACATGCAGAAGCTCTCCGGCCTTTTTGCCGTCAATTAATTCTGGTCAAAAGCTGTCAAAAGCCCCCGGTATTCCCTGTTTATGGGAGTTCCAGGGGCCTTTTTTCGTAGAGTAAAATACTCCACGAATTTTCAGCACATTTTGGACTATATTCTAATAAAAGAAACAGCAGTTTACAGGCTATCTTGTCTGTTCACTACTGTTTCTTCTTTTGTGTATTCTTATTCAATTTTTTCTTTGGTTTGTTTCTATGTCAGCCTTTCACCCGGAAGTCTCCCTTACCGTTCTGTTTCACTTCATACAGTGCTGCGTCTGCACTTCGGCACAGGGATACAAAGTCTTCGCCCTGGTCCGGGTAGGCAGCGCCGCCGGCGCTGACGGAAAGCTCTGCCACTTCTCCTGTGGACAGGGTCAGCGGGGTAAGCCAGCTCTGGAATTCCTGCATATAGGCATAGGTTTCCTCTTGGGTGGCACCTTTCAGACAGACTACAAATTCATCGCCTCCATAGCGACCCAGGATGCTGTCTTCCGGGAAGCACTTTTTCATAGTGCGGGCACAGTGCTTCAGGCACAGATCTCCGTTGCTGTGGCCGTAGGTGTCATTGTAGGTTTTGAAGTTGTCGATATCTATAAATATGAAATAACCGGTTGCCTTTTTCTTCAGTTCCTCTTCCACTGCATTCTGAAGAGCCCGGCGGTTCAGAAGCTCTGTAAGAGGGTCTGTGGCAGACAGACCCATGTAAACCTTTTTGTCCTTTTTCTCCAGCAGCAGAATAGACAGCATGTAGATCAGGGTAATGGCTACCAGAATGCAGCCAAAGGTTCCTCCAAGCAGGGAGAACTGCTGAGTAATGTCGGAGATGTCTTTGTTTGCCAGCTCTACAATTACGTACCAACCCGGCATGCTGGTAATGCTCCTGTAGGAGATGGTGGATTCCACACCTCGGATGGTGGCTGAGAACCTGCCGTCTTTTTTGCCGGAACGCATGTCTCTGACCCACTGGCTGTAGGAATATCCGTCATTATACTGAAAATATCTCTGTTGGAGCAGCAGGTTGTTCCAGCTTCCCTCAAAGTTCTCAGTGCTGGAATTGCTGATACAGGTGACGAAATTCTCAGAGTCTGTCTTCAACAGATGGACACTGACCTTGCCGCGTAAAAGATCGTATACGCCAAACTGCCTCAGATTCTCGATTCTCACAGACACATAAATGGTGTGCAGCCAGGAAGAATCCGGCACAGGGACGAAGGTGGTGACGATCATGCTTCCTGTCTCGCTGGACTGGTAGGGATCGGAGTAAAAAAACTCCTCCGCCTCCAGAGCCTGTTTGTCCAGCCCTTCCTGGCGGATATCTGCAGCTGCATATTTACTTCCGTAGATCTCCCCATTCTCTCCGATCAGACCAATGCCGCAGAATACCCTGCTGTCCAGGTTCTCCTCCATACAGGCAAGGATCTGGGCGGGAGTTTTGTCCTCCATTGCCTGGGCTACCTTTACATTGTCCTGGGCATAGTTCTGAAGATATTCCATGGAATCATTCATTTTCTCTGCATAAAGCCCGGTGATCAGTTCCAGGTGCCGGGTGTTGTAGTCTCGGGCCATCCGGCTCAGCTGAAAATAAGCCAGAAGGATGATGAGCAGACAGAGACACAGATATATGGCAAGATATAGCTTTCTTTTTTTGGTTTTCTTTCTTCTATCACTCATTCTGCTCATTCTCCAAAAGATAATCTCTGTCCACCAGGAGCACTCCGGTATCTATATATTTCTGTTCCGGCTTTTCTCCCCGGATCTGCTGATCCAGAGAAAGCATTCCCTTATATGCCATCTGCTCCTGTTTCTGCAGAAGGGTGATGCCATGATAATCCGGATCCCGGATCAAGCTGGCAGTTTCCTCTGCCAGGTCAAATCCTGCCATTACAATATCCTTTCTGGCTGCTCTCATCAGCACTGCTGCAATGCCCTTGGTGGAGGTGTTGTTACAGCCATACAACCCCTTGATATGTCTGTTGTTTCTGAGAAGCTCTGACACATCTGCCTGGGCATTCTCCATGTCTCCTCCATTCAGGCGGATGTCCTGGTTGATAGTCCATTTCTCAGGTGCATATTTTGCCCAGTATTCCAGGAAACCTGAGACACGGTTGACCATGGCCTGGGATGAGTCAGAGGACAGAAGGATTCCCACCTCCAGGGAATCCTGGTCTGTGTTTCCCTGATCTGAAAGCATGGAAAGCATTTCTCTGGCTGCGATCTGGCCTGCTTCCATATTTCCGGTCATATAGCAGGTGTCGTAAGCGTCACTGTTAATAGAGGAATCGATGAGCACAAGGGAAATATTCTGGTCTTTGATCTTCTGGCAGCTTTCTACCAGGGCATTGGAATTAGCAGGTGCCAAAAGGATTCCGTCTGCGCCCTGCTGTTGGGCCTTTTCTATAAGGGAAATCTGTCCGGACACATCTGTCTCATTGTCAATACCGCCCAGATATACAGCCTCATCTATCTGTTCTGCTGCCTTTGTAACTCCCTGGATCACCTTTTTCCAGTAGTCACCGTGGTAATTTTTCAGAATCACGTATATTTTCTCCTGGCTACCCTCATTGGCAATGCAGGTGTAATCAACCACCGCAGCTTCATCGGTATCTGTAGCTGCCTGGGTCCCAGTATCCTGTCCTGAATTGCCGGGCAGTGCGCAGCCGCTCACCATTACCATTAATGCAAGCAGTCCTGAGGTCACAGGCAGAAATGCCCTTTTGATTCTTTTATTATATATATTTCGATTCTGTATTCTTTGGTTTTGTTTCCATTGTTTCTGGTCCATATAGGGTCTCCAACATACGATTGTACTGTTTTTACATACTTTAGTATAAAGTATAAGCGCAAAATTGTAGCGTTGCAAGTGTATATCTTTTCTTTTGTGGGTATTATTTTTTTATGGCAAAGCCAAAAACCTCCCGGAGGGAAAGCAGCGGTTGAGGCTGCTGTTTTCCCTTCGGAAGGTTTTTCTGTCTTCTATGCGATCCTAGTACATCGTTTCGTAAATAACTATACCAATCGCGTAGGATGCGGATTCGA
>OLNE01001133.1_pt1 | contig 20285 bp, 24 predicted proteins | sample 1672431 | NCBI WGS metagenome assembly OLNE01 (sample SAMEA3136685, study PRJEB25190) | human gut metagenome | reverse complement strand
AGCATCCCCTCCTGTCAAGGCTCAGGATCAGGGGAACCACAGCCGCTCTACTGGCCGCCTGGATAAATATACTATATTCAGTTTTAGCTTATTGAAATCCCATGTTTTATTGCCTGCTCTTTGAGTTTGAGAAAATTTTTTGTTTGAGCATTTTTCATTCTACGATATCCGCCGAATGATTTTGGAGCAATTTCAGGAAGCTCATAAAATATATGGTAATATTCAATTTCATCTAAATCCTTTTGTTTTTCTTTCTGTAATTGTTCAAGATGTTCTAAATAATTCTTTTTTTCTTCAGCAGTACGATCGTCTTTAAAAGGTCGTTGACTGGATTTTATAGCATTTACATCATTTCCATTTTTATCGAAAATAGTATCGTTCTTTCCGGTATAAAAGAAGACAGAAAAACTGTGAGCACATCCATTATGAACTTTTCCTGTTTCACGTATTACATCCGGCAATTTAGGAAAGATTTTGCTTTTTCCCGATATACTATATACTCGTCCTTGTAATTTATTACATTCTTCACAACAAGCGAGATGGGCGCTCATGGAAATGTAATCAGTATTATATTTTCGGCAATCGGAAAGTAATTTGTCCATCACATCTTTTGCCCGATTATAAAAAGAAAAAGAGTTATGGCATACTCTTAGTGTTTTTAAATAGGATTGCACAATTGCTTTATATTTTGCCGATTCTTCAAAGTGCCCCTCTTTTAGGAGGAGATGTGAATATATTAAAAAATCTTTTTCCTGATATCCATTATCAGCAGCACCCATAAAAAGATGAATTCGCTCCAAGATAGAATTAGATTCTTCGAGGAGTCCTTTCCTACGGAGATTACCAGCTTTCATTCGCAATACATATTCTAAGCTTCCGGTAATGCCGTATCCATGCATAATGTCAATGTTTGTAAAAGTAGGTATGGGAATACGGTTTAAATCTTTCGAACTTTCCAGATCATATTTTACCCCATCTGAAACCAGATATCTGGCATCGTACCAGCTTTCTTTATCAGTGGGATATACTTTGTACATCTCTCCATTTTTGAAATAGATGGTTTGAGCATCAGGAACATCATCGGATGATGAATTGAAAACACTTTTAATTTTATTGAAAAGGCTCATGGAATCCTCCTATGCAAATAGAACAGTAAAATATCAGGTATTGTTTTATTTTTTTACGATGGAAAGGCGGTAGGTGACGTGATGATCTTCAGATGGTGGATTCTGAAAGACTTCCTCATCAACCTCCAGATTTGTCCAGTCATCTGTATGAATTACACCGTTAATCAATTCTACCCGGATAAAATCAGGCAGATTCATAATATCATCATAGGTGTATAAACGTTTTGCCATGAGAGCACATCCTTTCATGAATAATATCAGTTATGCGTTGTCACGTTCCATCCGTTGATCTACTGCTTTTTTTATATATCCGTTTACACTTTCTCCAGCGGCTTCTGCTGCTTGCATGATGATTTCCTTTTGTCCTTTAGGAAAGGTTACATTAATGCGATCGTAATTGTTTTTTACATATTTATTTACAGCTTTTTGCTGAGCCTTACTTACTTTACTTTCCTCTGGCATGTTTGCACCTCTTTCTAAGTAATAATAAAGGATGGTAGATATAGGTTCACTTTCTCCACCATAACCGAAGTATATCATAAAAGTCTATTGATGTAAATATAGAAAATACATAAATATATTGATGTAAATATAGCTGAAATGTCAATAGACTATTGGTGTAAATAGACATATAATATAATCAGTTCAAGGGAACAGACAACAGCGAAGAGTGAAAATGAAGTGATTGTAAGATGTACCAAAGACACTAACATAACACCGGGTAAGGGTAAGGGGATAATGAGATGGTCGAGAAACCTTAGATAGCTTTAAGACCTGCCGGGGCTGTTGGGAATTCCGATAAAAGGAGAGATAAGAACATGAAGTACAACTTATCAAAGATCATGCTGAAAGCATGGAAGATTTACCGCAAGACAAAGGACATCCGCTTTGCAGAAGCTCTTCATAGAGCATGGTTGAGCGCAAAGGCTGAGGAAATCAATGCAAAGCGTATCGAAAGTGCGAAGCAGGCAGCAGGAATCACTGAAGAGACGAATACTTTTGCTAAATGGAAAGAACTGGGATATAAAGTGGTTCATGGTTCCAAGGCATTATTCGGATGTTCTCTTATCTGGGGAAGCAGGGGAGACGGCGCAGAATACAAGGCAAGTTTCTTTGGAAAGTCTCAGGTAGAAACAATTTAATAAAAAGCCCTTACCAGAGCGGCAACTCTGATAAAGGCAAAGTAACCCGACATTCAGCTAAATTGAGGGGTTGTGCGTATTATAACATACTCATTCCCCTCAGACAACAAAGGAAAGGAACAAACAAAATGATATCAGTAATGGATGTTCTTACAATTTTTATCAGTGGCTTTGTGGTTGCCAAGGTATGCGATTACATTAAAGAACTGGATAAGGAGAATGAGATATGAGTAAAAAGGAAGTATTAATGACACAGGAAGAAACAGAAGTGATGCAGACTACAGGTGTTCCGGCACAGGAAATAGACGGTGTAGGTGTGGTTATGGCAACAGAGATTATCGCAGATCTTAAGAAACAGCTGGAGGACGCAAAGGAAGAGGCGAAAGATTGGGAGGAAAGTTGGAATATGAGTCGCGATCAGGCCAGAGTACTGTCCAGACAGTCAGATATTATTAGCATGGCGTTAAGGATGGATGATTTAGAACTATTAGACTTAGCTTTTGGATTTGTTAGAGGATGCTATAACCAGCAGATTAAAAAGGAACAGGAGGCAGAAAACAATGGAGAAATGTAATTTAACTCAGGTTCCTTGTAGAAAGGCAATTATGGACGTTGTCCAGGCTAACAAAGATAGAAGATCATTACAGCACATCTATGAGCTGGCAGAACTCTTTCGGATAGCTTGTTCCAGCAATGAAGCCTTTATGGAATTATCAGAGGAAGATCAGGAGCGTTTCTGGCTGATTACAGATGCTTTAATGATGAATGATCTGGAAGACCTTAAGCGAGTACATAACCTTGCAAATTATCTGATGGTAAAGCGGATTAAGGATAATACGAAAGTGGTGGAGGTATAACATGGATTATAAAAAAGAAATTGAAAATTTTCTGAATGAAGTCCAGAGCGAGAAATTTCTGAAATTTTTGTATAACGTAATTGTTTCATTTAAGAGACAGTGGGGGTATTAATATGGACTACAGAAAAGAAATTATCGAGATGATACAGAATATACATAATGAAAAGATACTTAATCTTATATTTTGGTTTGTAAAAAGAGGATATAATGAAGAAAGGGCATACAGAGGAGAATGTAGCGAGGGATAATATGGACTACAAAGAGGAAACTATTAAATTGCTTGAAAAATGTAACAATATTCACTGGCTAAAAGTAATTCATGCTTATGTTTCAAGGTTGTTGGGGTAATTAGAGGGGCGGCGGACTGCTGCCCTATTGCCAATAGAAAGACAGGTGATATAATGGCAAGAATACCATCAGGGATGCGAAAAAAGGAAAATGGTTTATTCGAAAAACGTTTTACTGTAGATGGCAAGCGGTACAGCGCTTATGGTCATAATGTAAAAGAATGCGCAGAGAACGAGGCTAGGATTCGTGAGGAAATTAAAGCTGGTCTGTACAATTCAAATAAGAACATAACACTGGATGCATATTTTGAGGAGTGGGAGAAGTCCAGGATAGGAGTGATCAAAGATAGCAGCCTTAAAATAAACAGGTCAAAGTACAATAACCATATTAAGCCGGTTCTGGGAAAGACTAAGATTCAGAAGATAGAGAAGCGTGAAGTAGTAAAGCTACAGCAGGACCTATCAAAGAAGTTAAGTGCATCAATGACCAACGGTGTTATAGTAGTTTTAAAAACAGTGTTGAATGCGGCTATTGACGATGAAATTATTGTTAAGAATCCTGCCGCTAATGTAAAGCCCCTTAGGACGGACGATAGGCCAAAAGCAAGTGAAACTATACATAGGGCATTAACCAGGGAGGAACAACAGGCATTTATACGGGAATCTAAGACAGAATGGCTTTATGAATTTTTCTGTTTTTCTTTGTGCACTGGAATGAGGCTCAATGAGATCATGGCCCTGAAGTGGCGTGACATAGATTACATCAATAACGTGATCCACGTAAGCAAGACCGTGAGCTGGAAAGAGGGAGGCGGGATTGAAGAAACTTTGCCAAAGTCTGACACCAGCAAGCGCGATATTCCTATGAATGACACTATCAAAAAAGTTCTGCAGATGCAGAGGACTAAGATGTCTTTAGTTTATGGAGAGATTTATGCAAGGAAGATGGACAATAATGTTTTTATCGGGAGTAATGGAGCTAAAGCGGTAGCATCGGCTACAGTATCATTTTCTATCAATAGTGTTTTGAAACGGCTCCGGCAGCAGGGCATAGAGATTGAGAGATTTACCCACCATGCTTTCAGAGATACATTTGCGACACGATATATAGAAGAGGGTGGGAATATGCAGACACTCCAGAAAATTCTGGGACACAGTAGTCTGGCTATGACGGCAGATCTGTATACGCATGTTCTTCCGAATACAAAGCAGCAGGAAATGAAACAAATAGAGAATGGATTTAGTGAGGTGGCAGTTTTATAACTGCTGCCTTTTTTTGAATAAAATCAGCGGATTGGGGTAATAATTGGGGTAAAACCAAAATCTGCATTCTAGGAATCCCGTAAAATCAACATTCTTTGCTATTTTTTTATAAATTTTATTTTTTTATTATAAATTAGACAAATTTTTCTCACATTTATGCGATATGATATTTACATCTTAAGGGAGCGACGAACCTTAAGATAAAATCTTTCCTTTCCCTATAAAAGTGTAAAATGAACGATGAATCCCCGCACCTATGGCAAGATCGCTGTAGGAGCGGGGATTTTGTGTTGTCTGCATCCACAGATACTCAGAATCTCAGGGACGACGGTAACGGTTAAAGCAGGCATAGATTTCCTGAAGTCTGGGGAGGGCATAGCCGCAGGAAATCTGGCGGTCTCCGGAAAGGAAAGACATTCCTTCTTTTTTTAGCTTTTTTTCAAGATCTTCGACAATTTCAGATAAGGTACGTTTTCCATTAATCATATTTTCTACAGCATATTTTAACAGAAGACTCAGGGTAGCCGTTTGTTCTGGGTCAATGAGCTGCTCAGTATAACGCAGATCAATCTCCTGTCTGCCCAGAGAGAAGCCATCAGTTTTGGAAACTTTGGTTTTCAGGCGATCCTGGGGTGCTTTAGTCATAATTCGATGAATGTGTGGAGATGCGAAGGCGGGAGCACAGAATGCAGGCAGAGGGTATTTGGCACAGAGAGCTTTGGTAGAGTCTGTAATGTCCCTGGGTACATAGTTATCCATCTGTATGATAGTATCTGCAATATGGAAAAAAGCACCGGAGCTTCCGGCTACCAGGATAGTGGAAATACCAGCCTTTTTATAAAGCTCATCTGCACGTTCCAGAAAGGGGGTAATAGGCTCCTTTTCACGCTGTATTACCTGTTGCATAAAAGCATCCCGTACCATAAAGTTGGTGGCAGAGGTATCCTCATCCAGCAGAAAAAGATGGCTGCCTGCCTCCATGCTTTCCACGATTCCGGCTGCCTGGGAGGTACTTCCACTGGCATCCTGGGTAGAAAAACAATGGGTATCCTTTTGGTTGGGCAGGTCATTGATAAACAGGGAGATGTCTACATCCTTAATGAAACGTCCATCTTCTGAGCGAAGCTTGACAGCAGTGCAGTCTGTGATCACATATTCTCTGCCGTCTCCGGGGATATGGTTGTATACGCCAAGTTCCAGTGCATTGAGAAGAGTAGACTTACCGTGATAACCACCGCCTACAATGAGGGTGATTCCCTGTGGGATTCCCATACCTGTGAGAGTACCTTTGTGAGGAAGCTCCATAGAGATTCGAAGGCTTTCCGGAGCGGAAAAGGGGATGGCGTTTTTCATAGGACGGGAGGAAATCCCGCTTTCTCTGGGAAGGATGGAACCATCTGCTACAAAGGCGGTAAGCTTTCTGCGTAGAAGTTCCTGACGAATATACTCCTGATCCAGAGCCAGTTCCATAAAGTTGCGGAGTTCTTTTTTATTTGTGCTGGAATAGAAAAATGCTTTCTGTACACAGACAGGGAGATAATCAAAAAGGATTTTCTCTAGCTCCAGGGCATTGATCGTTCTTCCGTTGGCTGGGAAACCAATGAAAAAGCGAGCAGTAATACCTCTGCCTGTAATCTCACAGGCTGTTCTGGAAAGGATTTCCTGACCACAATGACTAACGGAAATCAGACCGCTTTTTCCGGAACCCTTTGCACGGAAGGTGTAGCGGTTTACCTGCTGTTCGAACTGGCGGGTCAGGTAATCACACAGGGTGGTTCTGGTAAGTACATCCTTGTAATATTCACTGGGAAAAGCAGAATCTCTGTGAGAGATCTGTATACTGATATGGGAGGGAGAGGCAAAGGGATCTCCCTGGACATGGTCAATGGAAAGAATGAAATTTTCAAAGCGGTAAGCGCCCTTTAAGCCCTTGTAGGCCGGGTAGCTTTTTCTGTGTATGGAATGAAGCTGCTGACGCAGTACTTCTGAATTCTGCATATATAGTTGCCTCCTGCTGAAAAATCAGACATCCGCAATTTCCGGAATGTCTGCTGATGTATATTACTATAGACGAAATTCTGTAGTTTGTCCATAAGAGGATTACTGTTTACAGTAACGTAACATTAGCTGGAAAAAACTTCTGCAATGTTATATAATAAAACGCGAAATACTATATAATAGAATGCACTATAGAGGAAGAAAAAATACGGATGAGAGCAGAAAGGCGGAACAGGTAATGGAACGTAGAAATGCATGGCTTTCTTATACAGAAGCAGAAGAAAAAGAACTGGAAAAGGTTGCAAAGGAATATCGTAACTTCCTTGATGTAGGTAAAACAGAGCGTGAATGTGTGACACAGATCATTAAAGAGGCACAGGAAGCAGGATATGAATGTCTGGAGGAGAAAGCTGCGAAAGGTGAAAAACTGAAAGCAGGAGATAAAGTTTATACTGTAGGAATGAAGAAAATCGTTGCACTGTTCCATATTGGACAGGACGATATTGCAGAAGGTATGAACATTCTGGGAGCACATATTGATTCCCCTCGTCTTGATATCAAACAGAATCCTCTGTATGAGGATACAGATTTTGCATATCTGGACACTCATTATTATGGTGGCGTTAAGAAATATCAGTGGGTAACCATTCCTCTTGCCATCCATGGAGTAGTGGCAAAGAAAGACGGAAGCGTAGTTCAGGTAAATATTGGAGAGGATGAGAATGATCCCATCGTTTATATTACAGACCTTCTGATCCATCTTGCAGGAAAGCAGCTTCAGAAAACAGCTTCAGAAGTGATCGAGGGTGAGAACCTTGATATTCTGATCGGAAGCAGACCGCTGAAGGATCTTGAGGATGATAAGAAGAAGGAAGCAGTGAAACAGAACGTACTGAATATCCTCAAAGATAAATATGATATAGAAGAGGAAGATTTCCTTTCAGCAGAGCTGGAGATCGTACCTGCCGGAAAGGCAAGAGAGTGTGGACTTGACAGAAGTATGATCGCTGCTTATGGACAGGATGACAGGGTTTGTGCATATACATCCCTGCTTGCAATGCTTGAGATGGAAGCACCGAAGCGTACCGCATGCTGCCTGCTTGTAGATAAGGAAGAAATCGGAAGTGTAGGTGCAACAGGAATGCAGTCCCGTTTCTTTGAGAATGCGACAGCAGAGCTTCTTGATGCAATGGGATGTTACAGTGATCTGAAATTAAGAAGAGCACTGAAGAATTCCAGCATGCTTTCTTCTGATGTAAGTGCTGCTTACGATCCTGCATATGGAGACGCATTTGAGAAAAAGAATGCAGCTTATTTCGGAAGAGGTATTGTGCTGAATAAATTTACAGGTGCAAGAGGGAAATCAGGATCAAATGATGCAAATGCAGAGTATGTGGCAAGAGTCAGAAATATTTTTGACAGCCATGAGATCGCATTCCAGACTGCTGAACTTGGCAAAGTAGATGTAGGAGGCGGCGGAACTATCGCATATATTGCCGCACTTTACGGCATGGAGGTAATTGACAGCGGAGTAGCAGTGCTGAGCATGCATGCACCGTGGGAGGTTACCAGTAAGGCAGATGTTTATGAAGCAAAGAAGGCTTATAAAGCATTTCTGCTGGATGCCTGAGTCTGGCTGACGTGGAAACATCTGGATAAAAATTTCACAGAATATGAATGGAATCACAGTTCTGGTTCGTTATGGAAAACAGAGACTTATAGATTCCGTGTAAAAAGGCAGTGCCTCGGAAACCTGGGGCCTGCCTTTTTTCGGAAAATGGAGGAAGAAAATGGAAGAGGCGCTGATAAGGGTAAAAGACCTGTGTAAGATCTATAATCCTGGGGAAAATGAGGTGAGGGCACTGGATCATGTAAATCTGGAGATCAAGAAAGGGGAATTCGTAGCTATTATCGGTCAGTCCGGTTCCGGGAAATCCACATTTATGAATATGCTGGGATGTCTGGATGTTCCCACTTCCGGAGAGTATTTCCTGAATGGGACAGATGTATCTACCATGGAAGATAATGAACTATCGGAGGTCAGAAACCGGGAAATAGGATTTATTTTTCAGGGATTTAACCTGATCTCCAATCTGACAGCTATAGAGAATGTGGAACTTCCGCTGGTGTACAGAGGGGTGGACAGAAAGACCAGGCATAAGCTGGCTGTGGATTCCCTGACAATGGTGGGACTGGAGAAACGTATGGATCATAAGCCCAACGAAATGTCCGGAGGACAGCAGCAGAGAGTAGCCATAGCAAGGGCTATTGCAGCACAGCCCCCTGTGATCCTGGCAGATGAGCCGACTGGAAACCTGGATTCAGCATCCAGTAAGGAAATCCTGCAGATCCTGAAAGATATGCATGAAAAAGGAAAAACAGTCATACTGATTACCCATGATAATGGAATTGCAGCACAGGCCAGAAGAGTAGTGAGGATCATGGATGGAAAAATTGAGTCAGATACTGTTAATGAGAATTACGGAAAAGAAAAATATGTGAAAAATCAGCTGGATGCGTAGACAGCAGGAGGAAAATCATTATGAAGAAAAAGAAGAAAAAAAGCAGCAGAAATCCAAGAAAAAAACGACGATTATTATCATCCTTTCTGTATTGCTTGTTTTATCTATTTCTTTGTTATTTTTAAGTATGTATGCATACAAAAATAGAGAAGAAATTAAAAAGGCCGCAAAACCAACACTGGTTCCAACACTTGAACCATCCACTTCTGTTACAGAAAATCAATTACCTGCGGAATTAACGGATTTAAATTCTTTCCAGCTTCTTGTTGATTTCCAGCATGCATTGAGTAAAGATTATGTTCCTGCAAATTTAGCTACACCTTATCTGAACAGTACAACTGATGTCATTCAAGTAAATGCTGAAGCTGGTGAAATGGCAAAACAGATGAAAGCTGCTGCGGAAAGTGAAGGTATTTCATTGACAGTAACAAGTGGATATATGAATTACAAAGAAATCGAAGAACGTGCAATGGATATTATTTCTATGAATGGAGAAGAATATGCAAAGGCAAATGGTTTCCTGGCTGGCTACAATGAACATCAGACTGGTCTAGCACTTGATTTCACAGATGATCCAACAAATATCAATAACACAGTTTCATTTAAAGATACACCAGCTGGTCAATGGCTATTTGCACATGCACATGAGTATGGATTTATTCAAAGATATCCTGAAGGAAAAGAAAGTATTACAGGTGTTAATTTTGAACCTTGGCATTATAGATATGTCGGTGTAGATGTCGCAAATGCTATCTATAATAAGGGTGTTGAGTTGAATGATCCAAACTATACATTTGAAGAATATTACAGTATTGAAAAATGATATCAAAGAATCTGTGAAAATTCATAGATTCTTTTTCTGTTGTTTATTGACAATTATCTACACAAAAGATATTATTTTATAGCGTTTGTTTTCTATAACATGTAGAAAAATTTATGAATGGAGGTGGCATGAATGAAGAGAACATACCAACCAAGCAAGAAAAAGAACAAAGCCACTCATGGCTTTAGGGCCCGTATGGCAACAGTCGGCGGACGTAAGGTCCTTGCAAGAAGACGTGCTAAGGGAAGAAAGGTCTTATCTGCTTAAACCGCCGACAAGGTGGTTTTTTTTCAATTTTGAGGTTTTCATATGAAAAAAATAAACCGTGTCAAGAAATCTCAAGAATTCCAGGAATTGATTCATACTGGAAAAAAAGTTACAAATCATCAATATGCTTTATACTATCGACCTAAAAAAGAAGAAATGAATCGTATTGGAATTACACTGTCTAAAAAGATAGGAAATGCGGTAGTAAGAAACAAATTGAAAAGACAGGTTCGTATGATGTGTCAGGATCTAATTGACTTTGAAACATGCAAATACGATGCTGTCATTATTGTAAGATTTGGATATAAAGAAAACGATTATCTTACAAATAAAAATAGCTTGGAAAAACTATTTAATAAAGCTACAATGTTGTAGTTAAATGAATAAGGAGAAGGGTAATGAAATTAAGTCCCCGCATGAAAAAAATCTTGAAGTGGTCTTGCCTCATGTTATTTGTGGTTATGACAGTAGGTTGTACCGTTCCAAGAGATGCCAATAACAATATTATTTTAATCACAAACGATACTACATTCTCAAGCATTATGGCTGATGAAAACTGGTTCAGCGCAATCTTCGTATATCCATTAAGTAAGCTGATCAATATCTTAGCTCCTAAGATTACAGTTGGTGGAGCTATCATCGCAATTACAATCTTAGTTAATGGTATTGTTGCTTTAGCTACTTATAAATCAACAATTGCGACACAACAGATGCAATTGATTCAGCCTGAACTTGAAAAAATTCAGCGTAAATATGAAGGAAGAGATGATGATACTTCTAAGATGCGTCAAGCTGCTGAAATGCAGGCATTATACAAGAAGTACAATATTTCTCCAACTGGTACATTATTAGTTACATTTATTCAGTTCCCAATTTTAATGGCTATGTATATGGCTGTTCAGAGAAGTGAAGCTGTTCAAACTGGTTCATTCTTAGGAATGAAGATGGATTCTACTCCATTAACAGGTATCCAGGGTGCATTGAAGGGTGATGCAGCTGGATGGATGTATTTATTACTATTTATCTTCATGGCAGTATGTCAGTTCTTATCAATGAAGCTTCCTCAGATGATTCAGAAAAAGAAGGCTGAAGCTGAAGCAGCAAAACATCATAGAAGACCTGATATTCCTGAAAACAAGTCAATGAAGTTCATGCAGATCTATATGATGGCAATGATCATGATGTTTGGTTTGATGTGGCCAAGTGCTATGGCTCTATACTGGGCTATTAACTCATTGGTTAATATTATTAAGACTTTAGTTGTTCAAAAGATTATTGATAAAAACAATGAAAATAAGAAAGGAGCAAGATAATGACTTCTTATTCCGCTAAAACAATTGAAGAAATCTTAGAACAGGCTGCAGAAGAAAAGGGTTGTTCTGTTGAAGATCTCTCATACACAATCTTAGAAGAAAAAGATGGTGTATTAGGTATTGGTAAATCTATTACAGCGAATGTATTTTCAATGGAAGATGTAAAGGAATTTATCTTTGATTATCTTGGAGACTTCTTTACTGGTATTGATTTAGATATTGAAGTTGCACTGGAAGAAAAGAATGATGGATTCATCATTAACTTAAATGCTGATAACAACGCTGTATTGATTGGTAAGATGGGTAAGACATTATCTGCTTTCAATACTGTAGTAAGAGCTGCAGTGAATGCTGAATTCAAGAAGAGAATCGATGTATTGATTGACGTAAATCATTACAAAGATGAACGTTATTACAAATTAAGAGCAATGGGTAAAAGAATTGCCAAACAGGTTCAAAGATCTCATGTAAATGTAGAACTTGATCCAATGCCTAATGATGAACGTAAAGTGATTCATCAGACATTAAATGACTGGCATAACATTTCTACGGAATCTGAAGGGGAAGGAACAAATAGACATCTTGTTATCAAGTATGTTCCAGATGAAGAACCTGTAGAAATCGAAGATATGTCTGACGATACAATGGGTGAATAAGAAAATGACCACTGTTACAAAACAGTGGTTTTTTTATGGGCTTGCAAAGCTTTGACGGAAAGATAATGAAAAATATAATAATAACTTAGACAGTCATCATCAATCATGCTTAAAATTTATTTGATAAATATGTTATCATTATTCATGTTAAACTCCTTTTATTTTTTGAACCGGACATTCAAAATCATGAAAAAGGAAAGGAAAAGGTAATAATATCAGTTCTTCTGTGAACAGATATTATTACCTTTTTTATTATTGTTGCTTAAATTAACGCACATTCTCATTTTTTTCCACAATTGTTTATTACTTTTACTGCATTATATGAAGTCTTTTTTTATCAACAATATCGACAATAAGTAAAATACATGATATTTATGCCAGAATTTAAAGTTTTATCAAATTTTTTAAAAACAGTTTTCCACAACTAATCCCCACATCCACAATTACAGTTTTCCACAATTGTGGAAAACTGTGGAAAACTCATATTTTATGATAAATAAGCCATTATTTGGTTGTTTATTATTGTGTATTATTTTGAACTTTTTTCTAATTTTCAACAATTTTCTAATTTTTCCACACTGTGGATTAGTATTCCACAATTAATCAACATTTGAATTTTGTGGAAAATTGTGGAAAAGTCATTATTTCCTTTATTTTATGCATTATTTTGCATGTATATAAATTGTGGATAAAAAAATTATCCACAATTATTTATATCTTTTCCACAATTTTAGAATTAGAATATATAGGCTATTAAGAAATATTTTGGAGTTTTTTATATGAATTTTACAAAAGATCAATATCTTTTAGATGTTTGGAATAAAGTTCTCGATTACATGCATACGAATCAGAACGTTGATTCCGAAATTATCAATAACTTTTATAAGCCTTGTTCGCTGCATCAATTAACTACGGACAAAGCAATCCTGGTTGCACCTAATATTATCTCTAAACAGATATTACAAAGTCAGTCAGATGTCATTGTACCTTGTTTTATTGATGTACTTCATTTAGATCATACGATCATTCTTGAAGTCTATCAGGAACATGAACTACCAGATGAAAAATCGATTCTTACACCAGTTCCTTCATACAACGACATTGATTTTCAATCTATGCCTATTCAGAAGGATCGTACATTCGATAACTTTATCGTTGGTGACTGTAATAAAGAATCACAGGCTGCTGCTTTAGCGTGTGCTTTAAATCCTGGTAAATTCTTTAACCCATTATTTATTTATGGTAACTCAGGACTTGGTAAAACACATTTATTGATGTCTATTGCCAATTATGTATTAAAGAACGATCCATCAAAGAAGGTATACTATACTGAATCTTTGAAGTTTGTAGAAACGGTAGTCAATGCAATACGTGATAATCGTATTGAAGAATTCAAGCATTATATGTATAACGTTGATTTATTGCTTGTCGATGATATTCAATTCCTGGCAGGAAAAGAAAAATCACATGAAATCTTCTTTACGATTTATAACGAGCTTGTAAATAACAAGAAACAGGTATGTATAGCTTCTGATCGTCAGCCTCGTGAAATCAAAGGTCTGGAAGATCGTCTGATATCTAGATTCTCTTCTGGTTTATCTGTAGGCATTGATTCCCCTGAATTTGAAACATCTCTTGCGATTCTACAAAGTAAAATCAAGCAGAATGGATATGGAATCGATGATGTCGATCAAGAAGGATTGGCTTATATCGCATCTAATTTTTCTGGTAATGTTAGAGATCTAGAAGGAGCTTGGAACCGTGTTTTATTCTATGCAATTGAATTTCAGCCGGATGGCGGATGCATTAAATTTGAGACTGTCATGAATGCATTGAAAAACCAGGCTGTTGTTTCTGATAAAACTGGTTTATCTCCTAAGAAAATCATTAAAGTCGTTGCGGACTATTATGGATTGACAAGACAACAGATTACATCCAAAACACGTACAAAGAATATCAGCAATGCTAGGCAGATATCAATCTATCTATGCAGAAAACTGCTTGATATTCCATATATTAAGATTGGTGATGAATTTGGTGGAAGAGATCACTCAACAATCATCTCTGCTTGTACAAAAGTAGAAAAGCAGCTTCAGAAAGATACTGCATTTAAGAATGCAATTGATGAAATAGAGAAGCAGCTATTATAGTTTCCACAATTTTATCCACTTTATATCAACACACGAAAATGCTAAAATTTTATTGTTATTAAGCTGAAATTTAGAGTTTTCCACAATTTCCACACTCTTAATAACAATAAACTTATTATTAATAAATATACATAACAGGGAGGAAGGCTTATGAACTTCAACATTAATAAAAATGAATTATCCAATGCATTATCTATCGTATCCCACGCAGTATTCTCAAATTCACCTCAGGCAAGTTTAAGAGGTATCAAAATTGAAGCAAAAAATGATTCCTTGATTCTCACTGGCAGTGATTCTGATATTTCAATTCAGAAAACAATTCTAAAGAATGAAGATAACAATTTAAACATTACAGAAGAAGGATCCATCTTAATTGATTCTAAGTATGTATTAGATATCGTTAAGAAGATCGACAGTGAAAATGTACAGGTAGAAATCATTGATGGATCTTTAACAAGATTCTCTGGTGCTTCTGCAGTATTTAAGATCAATGGCATGAACGTCTATGATTATCCAAAGATTGATTTCTCTTTACCTGAAGAACCTATTGTTATGAAGCAGAGTGAATTAGCTTCTATTATTGAAGAAACAGCATTTGCGGCCAGCTTAAAAGAAACTAGACCTGTATTAACAGGTGTTAACTTCAAGCTGAATGAAAATGAATTAGTCATTACAGCGACTGACTCATATCGTTTAGCAAAGAAAGTGCTTCATTTAGAAACATCTCATTCATTTAACATTACAATTCCTTCTAAATCATTAAATGAAGTGAAAACAACAATGTTAACAAGCAATGATACAATTTCTATTTATCAGAATAATAAGAAAGTACAGTTTGTTATTGATGATATGATCTTACAATCAAGATTATTAGATGGTGGATATCCAGAAACAGATCGTTTGATTCCTTCATCATTCTCATATACTTTAAAGATGAATCGTCAGGATCTGATCAAGGCAATTGACCGTACAACATTCATCAAGAATGATAATATGACAATCAATAAACTGCAGTGTTCTGTAGATGAAGTTGTGATTACAAATAAATCACAGGAAATTGGTGAATCAAGAGAAGTATTAAATGCTGAATGGACAGGTGATCCATTGAATATTTCTTTTTCTGGCAACTATGTAATGGATGCTGCTAAAGCTTTAAAAGATGATGAAATCATCATTGAATTCACTGGTGAAATGAAGCCATTTATTCTTAAAAATCTAGATGATGACAGTGTGATCCAGTTAGTTCTTCCAGTTAGAACTTATAACTGATTTCTTTAATTATTTTAACCTTGTAAATATATCGTAATATCTTTAGAAAAGTGGGATAAACAAAGGACTTTTAAGAGGTTTTATGATATAATTTATAAGGTTTTTTATGTGCTTGAATAAAGGAGAATTCTATGGAAAAATTAAACAAAGAATACATTAAATTAGATCAGTTCTTAAAGATGTCTAATATCATTTCTACTGGTGGCGAAGCGAAGATCTATTTAATGGAAAATAAGGTTCTCGTCAATGGCATTGAAGAAAATCGTAGAGGTAGAAAATTATATCCTGGTGACACAGTAACAGTAGAAGGAAGAAAACTTGTTGTTGGATGATCATTCAGAATGTAACTTTACGTAATTTCAGAAATTATAAATATTCTTCCATTGATTTTTATCAGGGAATGAATGTAATTACTGGAAAGAATGCGCAAGGAAAAACAAATCTACTAGAAAGTCTTGTTTATCTATCTCTTACTAGAAGTCATCGTATTTTAGATGATAAACAGTTAATCAAAAAAGGCGAATTGTTTTCTGATATTAAATGTACGTTTCTTGATGGAGAAAAGAGTAATGAAATTGAATGCGTGATTCATTTAAAGGGAAAGACTCTATTGGTTCGTCATCAACCAGTTAAGAAAAGCAGTGAATTTGTTGGAATGCTGAATGTTGTTCTTTTTTCACCTGATGATCTGAATATTTTTTCTGATTTCCCAAAAGAAAGAAGAAAAGTAATGGATCAGGAAATATCAAAAATTTCTAATACGTATCTATTAGCTTTATCAAAATTTCAAACAACGTTAAAACAAAGAAACAGTCTTTTAAAACAACAAACTGTAAACCAGTTACTGTTAGATACATTGGATGAAAATATTTCTAAATATGAATTTATGATTATTCAGGAAAGAAAGAATTTTATTGATAGCATAGATTCTTATATTACAAATATTTATCACAGGTTATCTGATGATCCTGTGGATGTACATTTAAAATATAAATGTTGTTTAGACAGTGATATTTCTTATGAAAATATCTTATTTGGACATAGAAACAATCGCCAGAAGGATATTGAGAATCATGTAACTTCTTTTGGAATTCATCGTGAAGATATGTTATTTGAAATGAATCATGAGCCTTTGATTCAAATCTCTTCACAGGGACAAAAAAGAATGACAGTTCTTTCATTTAAAATGGCTCTTTTAAATTTCATAACGAAACAAACACATAAGCAGCCAGTATTATTGCTGGATGATGTATTAAGTGAACTGGATTATGAAAGACAAAAGAAATTAATAGAAATGGTAAGTAAATCTTATCAATGTATCATCACTACGACAGAAATACCTGAATTTCTCAGAAATGAGAATATGAAGATATTTAAAGTGGCTGATGGAAATATTATAAATACGACAGGAGGTAATGTATGAGTGATGAAAAAGGGATCGTTATAAAAACTGAAGATGGAAGTGAAGCAGTCATTGGCGGTACTTTAGATTCTAAAGTAACTGAGGAATATAATGACTCTGAAATTCAGGTTCTGGAAGGTCTAGAAGCAGTTCGTAAAAGACCAGGTATGTACATTGCTTCTACATCATCAAAAGGTCTGCATCATTTAGTATGGGAAATCGTTGATAATGGTATTGATGAAGCTATGGCGGGATATGCTTCTACAGTGACAGTTACGATTGATGAAAATAACGCAGTTACTGTTGAAGATGATGGTCGTGGTATGCCTACGGGTAAAAACAGTAAGACAGGCAAATCTACAATTGAAACGATTTTTACTGTTTTACATGCTGGAGGTAAGTTTGGTGGAGGTGCCTACAAGTATTCTGGTGGTTTACATGGTGTAGGCGCGTCAGTTGTGAATGCGCTTTCTTCCTGGCTTGAAGTACATGTATATCATGATGGTAAAGAATACTATCTAAGATTTGAAAATGGCGGTCATCCTGTTGGTGAATTAAAAGAGATTGGAACATGTGATGAAAGTAAACATGGTTCTGTTGTTAAATTTCTTGCTGATTCAACGATTTTCACTGAAACAACTGTATATGACCATGAAATTATTCGTGACCGTTTAAGACAGCTTGCTTTCTTAAATAAAGGTATCCGTCTTGTATTCAATGATGAAAGACAGGAAGAAGATAAAAAGAAGCATTATGATTTCTATTTTGAAGGTGGATTAAAGCAGTATATTGAATATTTAAATAAATCTAAAACAGTTGTACATCAAGATGTCATCTATGCTGAAGGATATGAAAAAGACATTCAGGTAGAAGTAGCTTGTCAGTATAACGATGGCTATAATCCAGCAATCTATACTTTCTGTAATAATATCAATACTGTTGAAGGTGGAACACACTTAGAAGGCTTTAATAATGCTTTAAGCAGAACAATTAACAAGTATGCTAGAGATGCAAAGATTCTAAAGGATAAAGATGATAATCTATCTGCAGATGACTGTAGAGAAGGGATTACTGCAGTTATTTCCATCAAGCATCCAGATCCTCAATATGAAGGACAGACGAAAACAAAGCTTGGTAATACAGTTGTAAGAAAAATCGTTTCAGATATTTTTGGAGCACAGCTGGAAAGATTCTTATTAGAAAATCCTGATCAAGGTAAAGCAATCGTTGAAAAGGCTATGGTAGCTTCACAAGCACGTGTTGCTGCAAAAAAAGCAAGAGAAGCAACAAGAAGAAAGTCTGCATTGGAAGTTTCTTCTCTTCCTGGAAAACTTTCAGATTGTTCTTCTAAAGATGCTAGTATCTGTGAAATCTATATTGTCGAAGGTGACTCTGCCGGCGGTTCAGCTAAGCAGGGCAGAGATTCTCATTTCCAGGCAATTCTACCTTTAAGAGGTAAGATTTTGAATGTAGAAAAAGCTAGACAGGCACGTGTATTTGATAATAATGAAATTCGTTCTATGATTACAGCTTTTGGATGTGGTTTCTTAGAAGAAACAGATCCTTCTAAATTGAGATATAACAAAATTGTTATCATGACCGATGCCGATGTCGATGGTGCTCATATTCGTATTCTATTATTAACATTCTTTTATCGTTATATGCGTTCTATTATTGAACAAGGACATGTATATATTGCACAGCCTCCTCTCTATAAGGCACAGAAGGGGAATACAGTACGTTATGCATATACGGAACAACAGATGGAGCGTATTAGAGAAGAATTAGGAGATCGTATCTCTACGCAGCGTTATAAAGGTCTAGGTGAAATGAATGCGGAACAGCTATGGGAAACAACAATGGATCCTAAGAACCGTACATTAATTCGTGTAAATATTGATGATGCTGAAAAGGCAGATGAATATTTCAGTATTTTTATGGGTGATGAAGTAGAGCCTAGAAAAAACTACATTATTGAAAATGCGAAATTCGCAGAATTGGATATTTAAGGAGGTCAATGAATGGCTAGAGATGATTTTATGGAATTTGATGAGTCAAAATTTGACCCAGGAAAAATTACAGAAGAAAGTTTAACGAAAGAAATGAAGAGAGACTTTATTGACTATTCTATGTCAGTTATTGTTTCTCGTGCATTGCCTGATGTTAGAGATGGTTTAAAACCAGTTCAAAGAAGAATTTTATTTGCAATGAATGAAATGAATAATACACCAGATAAGCCATACCGTAAATGTGCGCGTATTGTTGGTGATACAATGGGTAAATATCACCCTCATGGTGATTCTTCTATCTATGGTGCATTGGTATATATGGCACAATCATGGAATATGAGAGAAATGCTGATTGATGGACATGGTAACTTTGGTTCTATGGATGGTGATGGTGCTGCTGCGATGCGTTATACAGAAGCTCGTCTATCTAAGATTTCTATGGAAATGCTGAGAGATCTGGAAAAAGAAACGGTTAAGATGACACCTAACTATGAAGGCGAAGATCTTGAACCTGATGTATTGCCTGCAAGAATGCCTAATTTACTTGTTAACGGTTCTATGGGTATTGCGGTTGGTATGGCTACAAATGTTGCTCCTCATAACTTAGGAGAAACAATTGATGCCATCATTGCACAGATGCATAATCCTGAAATTACAACGACAGAACTGATGGAATATATCAAAGGACCTGACTTTCCAACGGGTGGATATATCGTAGGTAAATCTGCTATTCGTAAAGCATTTGAAACGGGGAAAGGTTCTATCATTTTGCGTGGGAAAACTGAAATTGATAGAATGCCTAATGGTAAAGGAAGAATTATTATTACGGAAATTCCTTACGCTGTAAATAAAGCAAGCATGGTTGAAAAAATAGCTGCACTTGCACGTGAAAAGCAAATTGAAGGTATCACTGATCTTAGAGATGAATCTAACATGAATGGTGTTAGAGTTGTTATGGAATTGAGAAAAGATGTACAGCCTGAAGTGATTTTAAATCAGTTGTATAAATTATCTCCTCTACAGTCTAATTTCAGTGTGAATAACGTTGTATTGTTTGACAAGGTTCCTAGAACTGCTTCTATGAAAGAGATGATACAGGGATATATTGATCATCAGGATGAAGTTATTGTTAATCGTACAAAATATGATTTGAAAAAGGCTGAAGCAAGAGCACATACCTTAGAATGTTTAAGAATTGCG
>OLNE01001131.1_pt1 | contig 20326 bp, 19 predicted proteins | sample 1672431 | NCBI WGS metagenome assembly OLNE01 (sample SAMEA3136685, study PRJEB25190) | human gut metagenome | reverse complement strand
GATGAAGCTCATCGCCGCCGTCACCGGCGAGCCGCTGGCGCATCTGTTGGAGATGCCCGAGCATTATTGCGAAAGTTGCGGCATGTACCTTACGCCCGACGATTGCGGAACCGACGCCGCTGGCAACAAGACCGACCATTACTGCAAGTGGTGCTACGACCGCGGCGACTACACCTATGAGACCACCATGGAAGCCATGATCGAGGATTGCGCGCCGCGACTGGCGAAGAACACGGGCATGACGCTTGACGAGGCGGTCTCGCTCATGGGCGCGGTTTTGCCCCAGCTTGAGCGCTGGCGTGCCGTCCGCGAAAACGAGCAGCGCTACGGAGCGGAAGCGCGCGAACGATACGGCAACGAAGCCGTTGACACCATGAACGAAAGAATCCTCGACATGGACCCTGCCACTTGGAATGACATGAAAGAGCTCGAGAAGGCCATCTTGGGCCAGCTATCCATCGCGCTGGGCGATGGCGATACAACCGGTCCCGAAGCCGCGAAACTTGTGCAGATGCACCATCGCTGGATCGACCTGCAATGGGGAACCGAACCCGAACGCGACATCTACCTGGGGCTTGTGCGCGGCTACCTGGCTGACCCCCGATTCATCTCATACTACGACGAGCCGTGCGGCAAAGGAGCGACGGCGTTTCTGGTTAAAGCCGTGGAAGGCACGCTGGAAGAATAGACCCCCAACAGCATCGCAGGGCCTTGCGAAATGCCACGGCCCCTGCCCTTCAGCTGCATGTTTTAGCGCCAACCGTAGCCTTTTGCATGGCGCGCCACCAACACGTCGTCAACAAAAACCCGAAGACGCCTTTCGACGCCCTCGGGTTTGTGTCGCAGCAATAAGCGATCGACGTTATTTCAGAACCATACGCTCGGCCATCTGAATAGATTCTTCCCAACTAAGCTTTGAACCCAAAGTCAGTGCTACGGTCTTACCAGATGGCGCCTTGGCGAACAGGTTGATGGTGCCGTTCGATGCAGTATGACGGACCCACGTAACACCGTTGATCTCGACTTCATCAATAACGCCTTGTTTCTTGGAACCCTGCCTGGCCTCGGCTTCCTGCATCGGCTCAGTCTCAAAGGTGCGCAAGAAGATGTCAGGAGAGCTTGCGCCCACACGCCTGAACTCGCACTGCTCGTACTTCTCATCGACCCTATCGGTAAGCTCCCAGCCTTCAATCGGAATGATGCTGTACGAAGGAAACTCGATACCACCCTGCGCCACGATCTCGTTAACCGGCTCCTCGCTGGCGCTGCCCGAAGCCTGCTCTTCAACCTGAGACGCAGCCGCATCGCTGCCAGATCCCGAACCGCTCTGAGCGCCGTTGCCGCCGCAACCGACCATCGTAAGCGCAAGCGTTGCCGACAAAGCAACAACGGGAACGCCCACCACGGCCTTTTTGATCATAGGTTTAAGCATATCGATCACTTCCTTTCGCCTAATAATCCGATAGCCGTTTTCTCTTCGAGCCTTCGCTCCGAAGTTGGCTTCTGACAATATTTTGCCGCGCAAGGAACCATAGGCGAAGTCACCTGCGGTTCAATCGGCTTACGCGCTCACGCCGCGTGTCCAACATGCAGCAAGGAAAAGCGACCTTGTGGCAGAGAGGCGTCAGGCTGCATAATGCTACAGATGAAACGACTGGACGGAAGGCGGAGTAAGCGCAGATGCAACTATCGTTGGCACCCATGGAAGGAATCACCGGATACGTGTTCCGTCGCGTCCATGCCGACGCATTCGGGGCGTTGGATCGTTACTACACACCGTTCATCTCACAGCTTCACGAGGTGGGAACGCCCTTAAGCAAGCGCTACGCACGCGAGCTTGATCCCGCGAACAACAAAAGACTTAACGTCATTCCGCAATTGCTGACTAACGATGCCGATAGGTTCGTTTGGACGGCGCAGCTTCTTGCCGATATGGGCTACAAAGAGGTCAACCTCAATCTTGGATGCCCTTCGGGGACGGTGGTTTCCAAAGGCAAGGGCTCCGGATTCTTGCGCGAACCAGACAAACTCGAGGCATTCCTTTCCGACGTCTGCGAGCGCTCGCCCTTGCCCGTCTCGGTGAAAACGCGCATCGGCTTCGACGACGATTCCGAATATGAAACGCTCTTGGATCTGTACTGCCGTTGTGGCATTTCTGAACTCATCGTTCACCCGCGCGTTCAGAAGGATCTCTACCGCGGCGCGCCCAGGCGCGAGTTGTATGGCGAAACGCTCGAGCGCGCGCCCTTCCCCGTTGCCTATAACGGGGACATCTTCGACGTAGCCGATCTTGATAAGCTTGTTGCAACTTATCCGAAAACGAGCCACGTGATGATCGGCCGAGGCATCCTGACCAACCCGGCCCTTGCACGCATGATCGACGGCGGCGAAAAAGCCTCGCGCGAGGAGCTTCAGCGATTCCACGATAACCTGTACCAGGCATATACCGACGTCATGGGCGGAAATGCGGTATTCCGCATGAAGGAGTGGTGGTTCTACGCAAAGCACTCCTTCACCGATCCGACCTCGATCACGCGTGCCATTAGAAAGATACGCCGCGCCGACGATTACGAAGCCGTGGCCCGCAATATCTTCGCCACCGAAGAAATGTCCGACTCGCCTCGTTTTTGCTGAAACGCCTTACTGTTCAGCCAGCTTTCAAAACCACAATCAGCGCATTTCTTTTCGAAGGCGTTGTAGGAAACCGAGGCATAGCACATGGAAGCCACATAAGACGGAAGCGGATTCCCTAGTCAATCAACCCCAGGGCGGGGGCAATAACCTTCGTATACAAAACCAGCCAGATCATCGAAACGCAGAAGCCGCCCAGCACATCGCTTGCATAATGGGCGCCCAGGTAAATACGGCTTATGCCGATCATCGCGATGATGAACGCGAACAGGCAAATCAAAGCCACGCGGCGACGCGGGCTCTTCTCGTAACGCCAGACATACCATAGCAACAAGCCGAAAACCGCCATCGCAACCATGGAGTGTCCCGAGGGGAAGCTGAACCCCGAAACCTCTGTGAGGCGGTAGACGTCGGGGCGCGGGCGCTGGATCGCGAACTTCAGGGTCTGGTTCAAAATCACAACCAACACCAGGTTCAACGCATTGCACCATCCCGGGCGCCTTCCGGGAACAAACGCGGTTGCAACGCATAGCACCACAAGCAACGTCACCGGGGTAGCAAGCGCCGAGAAGCTTTCCATGATGGGAGTAAGCCACGGCTGACGTAGATGCTCGCCGATAAGCCACCAGGCAGCGGCATCGAGTTTCATGTTCTCTTCGGTTAGAACGTTTTCCAGCAGCGTCACGAACACGATGGCGCACACCGACGCCAAGACGATCCCGCGATTGTCGCTGACATACCGAACAAACTCACGTGCGCCCGTCTTGATCTGCGTTGCCTTCCCCAATCTATACAGCTCCTTGATGCGACTGCATGCCAGCCGCCACGTCATGTGGCACTACAGCCGCTTGAGGGAGTAGAGCCAACGTCAATACGTTCGATTCGGTCGATACTACAGTATCTTCTTCAAAAAGCGCAGCTTGGCGCAGTCGAACGGCGCATACCTTGCGGGCACGTCGATCTTCACGGTATTGCGCACGATTCCCTTCTTATGGCTGAAAGTGTCAAAGCCGAACTTGCCGTGATACGAACCCATACCGCTGTTTCCAACGCCGCCAAACGGCAGGTGGTGATTGGCGAAGTGCATGATCGCATCGTTCACGCAACCGCCGCCGAACGACAGGCTTTGAATGATGCGGTTGGCCTGGGAATCGTTCTGGGTGAACACATAGCACGCCAAGGGCTTCTCGAGCTGCTTGATGGCGCCGATCACGCTTTCGATGTCCTGGTACTCGATAATGGGGATCAACGGGCCGAAAATCTCTTCCTTCATGATCTCGTGATCGAAATCGGCATGCGGGAATATCGCCGGTGCGATCTTGCGATCGGAATCGTTGCTTTCGCCGCCAATCACGTCCTCTTCGGTTTGAATCAAATCAAGAAGCCTGCGGTAATGGCGCTCGTTGATGATCTTGGGGTACGAATCGTTGGTTGCGGCACACGGATAGCGGTGCGCGATCTCGTCTTGCATGGCAGCGATCAGGGTATCTTTCACGCTGCGATGAGCCACGATGTAATCGATGGAAACGCATGTCTGACCAGCGTTAAGCAGCTTTCCCCATATGATTCGCTTGGCCGCGATCTTGATGTCGGCCGTCTCGTCGACGATGCACGGGCACTTTCCGCCCAATTCCAACGAAACCGGGGTAAGGTGCTCGCTTGCCGCGCGCATGACGGTATGGCCTACGCGTGCGCCGCCGGTGAAGAAGATGTAGTCGTATCGCTGGACGAGCAACTGGTCATGATCGATATCTGATTCGACACAGCAAACATAATGCGGATCGAAAGTGCTGTCGATGATCTGCTTGATAACCTTCGAGGTTCGCGCGCTTGAACGCGAGCACTTAAGTACGGCGCAATTCCCCGCCGCCATCGCGGCAACCAAAGGCTCAATGGACAGATCAAACGGGTAGTTCCAAGGCGACATGATAAGAACCACGCCGTAGGGCTCGGGGTGGATATAGCTTTTAGCTGGGAACGTGCTAAGAGTGCCGCGCACGCGCTGAGGGCGACTCCATTTGCCCACGTTCTTCAGGGACTCGTGGATCTCGTTGTACACCATGGCCACTTCGGTCATGTAACCTTCGCCCTTCGATTTCGACAGGTCCTCGTAAAGGGCATCAAGAATAAGAGCCTCGTTGTCCCTGATGGCATGCTCAAACTTCTTCAACATTTCAACTCTGAAGTCAATCGACTTCGTGGCGTCGGTGTTGAAGAACTCCCTTTGGTTTGCGACGATTTCCGCGATCTCGCCCATACGCCATCTCCCCTAACGCTGTTTTGGCGCATTCGTCTGGCAATACAACCAGCCGTTGATTCATCTTGTAAATGATATACGCGAATAAGCCACCGCTGCCAAAAGATCAGATTCTTCCACGTAAGCGTTTCAAAGGCGATAATCTAAATGCATGCAACGATTGCATCGAGCTGGTCAGCAGGTTACGCTGCGGAAGGGATCGAAGATGAACCGAACCGACTTCGAGGGATTGGTTTCAGATCAGTTTGGGATCGATCCCGAGAATCCTTGGCCCGAGCATCCGGGCCACCGGGTCTTCCGTCACAGCAGAAACAACAAATGGTTCGCCCTTCTTATGGACGTACCAAAAGCGAAGCTGGGATTGAGTGGCGAAGGATCGATCGACGTCGTCAACTTGAAATGCGACCCCGATCTGATTCAGATCCTTCGTCAGCAGGAAGGGTTCTTCCCCGCATACCATATGAACAAGAGCCACTGGATCACCGTGGCGCTTGACCGCGTCGATGACGACACCATCGCCGGCCTTCTTGCGCAAAGCTATGCCCTTACCGAAGCCCGACCCCGAAAACGCACGTGCTCAACCGCCAAGCAAGCTTCGAGCATTTGATCATCTATAATCCAGCGCATGAAGAAAACGCGCGAACATAAACCATACGTGGGAGACCTTGGCCAGCCACTCGATACGGCCGCGCAAAAAGCCGAGGTCAGCTTTGGCATGGTGGCGCTGGCAATCGCCGTGGGTTTCGTGATCGGTCTTGTTGTTTGAGCCGTCTTCTGGGCCTCGTCAGCCCTCACCGAACTGTTGTGGATTGACGGTCGCGCAAGCCTAGAGAGCCCCTTTCAAAGGCGGGCATAGCCTCGTGGTGGCTCCCCGTTGCGTTTTGCGGAATAGGCGGTCTGGTTATCGGCCTTTGGACTCGCTTCTTCGGCGGCCAACCGGAAAGCCTTGAAAACGTGATGACGTTGGTCAAAACCACAGGTGGCTACCAACTTGAACACCCGGGCGCCAGTATCGTCGGATTCCTGCTCCCTCTTGTTTTCGGCGGATCAATCGGCCCCGAGGCGGGCCTAACGGGCATCATAGCTGCCGCATGCACGCGCATCGGAAGCAGCCTTAAAGCTGCAGGCATTCGCGTGAAGCAAATCACCGATGTCACCGTTTCGGCCGCGCTTTCGGCCGTGTTCGCCTCACCGTTCGTTGGCGTTGTCGCTGCCGCCGAGGACAGCATGCCCGCACTTGATCCAAGCGATTACGAGTTTCGCCGCAAGGTCAAGCTGGTCTTATACACCGCATCTGCCCTTGGAGCAATCATCGGTATCGCGCTGTTCACGTCCGTTTTCGGGAAAGAAAGCGGCCTTCCTCATTTCGACGGCGTGACGCCGGGCGCAAACAAGCTATGGTGGGCGCTGCCTTGTATCCTGCTTGGCTATCTAGCAACACTGATCTACCACACCGCATCGACCGGCTTCGCGAAGCTCGATGCGCGCTTGGGCGACCACCCTGTAGCCAAGCCCTTTGCAACCGGCCTTATTTTGGGAATTCTGGCAGTTCCGCTACCTTACGTGCTGTTTCCCGGAGAGACGCAGTCGTTCGAACTCATGCGCAACTGGGCAAGCGTTTCCGGCGCGGTGCTGGTTGCCACTGGCTTGCTGAAATGCGTCGCCACCCCGCTTTGCATCAATTTCGGCTGGCGCGGCGGTCATTTCTTCCCCGTGATCTTCGCAGGCATCGCCCTTGGCTACGGCATAGCATCGATCGGGGGATTCGAGCCTATGTTCTGCGTTGCCATCACAACCGCCACGCTGGTTGCGGACGTGCAGCGAAAGGCACTGGTCGCCATTGTAATGCTTCTGCTGTGCTTCCCCGTGCAAAGCATCCCCTGGATCGGAATCGCCTGCCTTGTCGGTGCGTCGCTTCCCCTGCCTGACAGACTAACGAAGAAGCAATCGAAGCAAGGACGAGAGGCTTAAACGCATGTTCAGACTACGCATGATCGGCAAAATCATCAGGCAAGCAGGCCTTGGTCACATCACGGTCGTGTTCTTCGTGCTGTTCTTCCTGTGCGCGCTGGGAATCAAACTAACAAGCCCTGAAGTTGGAACGCTGGGCGATTCGCTTTGGCTTTGCTTCCAAAGCATGACCACCATCGGCTTTGGCGACCTGCCAACATATCGACCTGCATGCCGCGCCATCTTGGTTTTCCTCAGCCTTGTCAGCGTTTTCTACCTTGCCGTGGTCACGGGCGTGGTGGTTGCCTACTGCAACCAGCTCATCCAAACGCAAAGCAAGAACAGCGTTGTCAAATTGGCATACGATCTTGAACACCTTGACGAGCTTTCCAAAGAAGAGCTCCGCGAGATCTCGAAACGCGCGAAAGAATTCCGCTAGTCTGCTTACTCGATGACGAACACCGCACACAAAAAGGGCGCCTCTCGAGTTTCGAACGGCGCCCTAAACACAATCTTAAAACGCACTCTTTTTCTTTGAGTCCCTATGAAAGAGCCGAACGAACCGCGGCGATCACTTCGGCGATATCGCCATCAATAACGATGCTGCGCTCCTCGATCTCGGAGAGAGCATACGCCTCACCTTGATTGATGGAGGCAAACACCGCTCGTTTGTTCTTACCTGCCATGCCCCAAAACGGGTACTTGATAATGCCCGGCGTGTTGAACCCAACGCCAAGCTCTAAGAACAGCACTTTCTTGCCAGCCGTACGGTTCAGAAAATCGCGATAGCGCCTTGCCGCCGAACGCCAGCCCTCATCCTCAACAAACGTATCATCCGCGCGCAAGTTGAGACTCATCTCTTGTCCGCAATGCGGGCAGCGCGGAATCATGTCACGTGGGATTGCCGTGTCAACCGTAGCGGCATGCATCGCGCGAACCATTTCCTCGTTGTCGAACGTCTCTTCGCAACACGGCTCGCTGCACTGAAACAGCCCGTAGTCGCCCTGCGTATAGAACAGGCGTTCTTTATCGAAACCAGCCAGCTGAAACTGATGGTCGACGTTCGTGGTAAGAACGAAATAATCCTTCCCCTCAAGAATCCCCTTCAGCCGGGAATACACTTCACCGACGCCGCACTCGTAGCGATTCGCCATAATCGAAGCGCTCCAGTAACCCCAGAACTCCTCACGCTTCGGAAACGGGTAAAACCCCGCCCTATAAAAGTCATGCACGCCATACGCATCTTCCCAGGGTTTGCACCATTGAGTGAAGCGTTCACCCGAATAGTCGAAGCCCGCCGAGGCCGAAAGCCCAGCACCCGCACCAACGACGATCGCCTCGGCGCCCTCTACCGCCCAAGCCAACCGATCAGCTGCGATCTGATTCACCATCGTCAACCTCTTTCCAACATCGCGGGTCAACTACCCGCCGACTAAAACAAATCTCAGGCGCGGTAAAAGAATAGTTCCATAGAAAAGCGGTCCCGTATCCTTTGAATCTCATAGAATACGGGACCGCTCTTAGTGGCTATCAAAACTAAATCAAACCAGCCAACATAAACGCGGTATGGAACAGAAATGCCACGATCCACGCGACGCCTATCTGAAGCGCGAACACAGCCGCGGCGTAACGCCCACCGAGTTCGGAGCGAACAGTGCTGATTGACGCAACGCACGGCGGATACAGCAGCACGAACACCAGGAACACATAGGCGATAGGCGGCGTGAACATGCCCGAAAGCACTGCCGTGGACGTGGATCCCAGTAAAACCGTGAGCGTCGAAATAACGCTTTCCTTAGCTACAAGGCCGCACACCAATGCGGTTGACGTACGCCAATCGCCGAAACCAAGCGGCGCAAGCAACGGCGCGATGAACCCGCCAAGCACCGCCAGCATGCTTTGCGACTGATCGGCAACCACGTTGAAGCGAATATCGAACGTCTGCAAGAACCAAATGACGATGGATGCCAAAAAGATGATGGTGAACGCCTTGGTGATGAAGCCCTTCGCCTTGTCCCATGCCAAAAGCAACGTGGACTTGGCACTAGGGAAACGGTAATTCGGAAGCTCCATGACAAACGGCACCGGCTCGCCCTTGAACGCCGTGCGCTTGAAGATCAGCACCACGACAACGCCGACAAGAATCCCGATGAAATAAAGCGAGATCATGGCAAGAGCCGCCGCCTGCGGGAAGAACGCCGCACAAAACAGGCCGTACACCGGCAGTTTCGCCGAACAACTCATGAACGGCGTGAGCATGACGGTCATCTTACGATCGTGGTCGGAGGGCAGCGTGCGCGTGGACATAATGGCGGGAACGCTGCATCCAAAACCTAGGAGCATGGGCACGAAACTGCGGCCCGACAAGCCAAAACGTCGCAGAGCTTTGTCCATGACGAACGCAACGCGCGCCATGTAACCAGAGTCTTCCAAAATAGACAGCAGCAGGAACAGCACGACGATGATGGGCAAGAACGACAAGACGCTGCCAACACCGGTCATCACACCGTCCACGATAAGCGAGCGAACCACAGGGTTCGTGCCAAAGGCCTCAAGCGCGCCTGCCGTCATATCGATGCATGCATCGATTGCATCCCCAAGAATGCCCTGCAAGCCTGCGCCGATCACACCAAACGTCAGCCAAAACACCAGACCCATGATCAGCAGGAACATCGGAATGGCGGTATAGCGACCCGTTAAAACACGATCGATTGCCACCGAACGCTTATGCTCGATGCTTTCATGCGGCTTAATGACGCACGCCAGGCAAATGTGCTCGATGAACGTGAATCGCATATCCGCCAGAGCAGCCATGCGATCGAGGCCCGACTCCTCTTCCATCTGTTTGACGATGTGCTCGATGGCATCAAGCTCGTTCTGATCGAGGTTGAGCGATTCAATGACCAGCGAATCGCCTTCGACCAGCTTCGTCGCAGCGAATCGGCGCGGAATACCTGCAACCTCGGCATGGTCGCCCACCAGTTTCGCGATGCCGTGAATGCAACGATGAAGAGCGCCGCCGTCACGTGAATCAAGGTTGGGCGAACAGAAATCGATGCGCCCGGGGCGCTCGTCGTACTGAGCAATATGGATGGCATGCTCGATAAGCTCACCGATGCCCTCGTTGCGCGCCGCGGAAATGGGCACGACGGGGACACCCAGCTGCTTCTCGAGCATGTTGACATCGATGGTGCCGCCGTTGGCAGCCACCTCGTCCATCATGTTGAGAGCGATGACCATCGGGCGATCAAGCTCGATAAGTTGTAACGTGAGATATAAATTTCGCTCGATATTGGTGGCATCAATAATGTTAATGATGGCGTCAGGCTTCGATTCCAAAATGAACTTTCGACTAACCACCTCTTCGCCCGTGTAAGGCGAAAGCGAGTAAATGCCCGGAAGGTCAGTAACGGTTGCCTCGGGATGATTGCGGATGACGCCGTCTTTACGATCGACCGTAACGCCCGGGAAGTTGCCGACATGCTGATTAGACCCAGTCAGCCTGTTGAACAGCGTGGTCTTGCCGCAGTTCTGATTGCCAACAAGGGCGAACGTGAGGGGAGCTCCCTCCGAGAACGTTTTGCGCATCTGACGCGGATGGCAACCCTCGCCAAAAGCGGGATGAACGGTGAATCCCGTCTGCGGCGTCTCACGCGAAACGTCATGGGAATCATGCACATCGACAAGGGAGATGCGCGCGGCGTCGTCCTTGCGCAGCGTAAGCTCGTAACCACGCAGACGGATCTCCAAAGGATCGCCCATGGGGGCATATTTGACCATGGTAACTTCGGTACCAGGCGTCAAACCCATGTCGAATATATGCTGACGGAGGGAGGAATCGTCGGACTCAACCGACGCGACCACCGCGTCTTTTCCAATTTCAAGAGCATCAAGTCTCATGCTGTAAGCCTTACCGTTGGCAACGAACACGCCTCACGAACAAATCAGCCTTTAGAGCGCAAACATTTATTATACGCCCAGTCACCCGAAAACGAGTATTCTCATCGAAGCTTTTGATAGAATACTTGGTCACAATTATAAGCACGTTAGTTGGGGAACTTTCACAATGAGCAACACGTCTTCTACCAAGGCGCTTACACCGCGTCAATCCCTTGCTGTGGGCATCACGCTTTTCTCGATGTTCTTCGGTGCGGGAAACCTTATCCTTCCGCCGCTCTTGGGCCTGCAAGCGGGTACCGACAGCATCGGCGCAACCATTGGCTTCCTTATCGCCGGAATCGGACTGCCCGTCCTCGGCATCGTGGCCGTCGCCCTTGTCGGCACTGCCCGCGAGCTTGCCAACCGGGCGCATCCGCTGTTTTCCAGCATCTTCGTCGCTGCAATCTACCTGGCCATCGGCCCCTGCTTGGCTATTCCGCGCACCAGCTCGACGTCGTTCGAGATGCTCGTGCCGCTGCTTCCCGAAGGCATTTCGGTTGAAGTGGTTCGCCTTGCCTTCTCCATCGTGTTCTTCGTTGTGGCCTACACGCTGGCTATGCGCCCCGGTGCCCTTACCAAGCTTCTCGGCCGCATCACCGGCCCGGCTCTCATCGTCCTGCTCGTTTTGGTCATCGGTTCGGCCATTCTGGCTCCGGCGGGCATCGCTCAAGACCCCATCGCGCCTTACAACGAAGCTGCCGCCATTCAGGGCTTCCTTACAGGCTACCAAACCATGGACCTGCTTGCCGCACTGGTATTCGGCCTGGTCATCGCCGAGAACATCAAGGGGCTCGGCGTTACCGACCCCGCTGGCCTTACCCGCGAGATCTCGAAGGCCGGCGTTATCGCAGGCATCCTTATGGCCGTGATCTATTGCGGCTTGGCTTTCGTGGGCACCAGCCTTGGATCCGTCATGCCCGGCGCAACCAACGGCGCCGCCATCCTCACCGCTTCGGCAACGCTGCACTTCGGCCTTGCCGGCACCATCATCATCGCCGCCATTTTCCTACTTGCCTGCCTGAACGTTTGCATCGGCCTTATCAGCTGCTGCGGCACGTACTTCGCCGAGACGTTCGGCGCCGCCTCCCCCAACCCCGAACAACACATGCTGGGCAAGCTTGGCTACCCTGTTTGGGCCGCTGCTTTCGCCACCTTCTCATGTGTCATTTCAAACTTCGGCCTTGACGCGATCTTGACGTTCTCGGTGCCACTGCTAAGCGCCCTTTACCCCGTTTCCATCGCTTTGATGTTCATGGGCCTGGCTCACAACGTTTGCGACAAGCTACCGCTTGTCTGGCCGTGGGTTACCGGAGTCACCACCGTCGTCAGCGTCCTCATCGCGGTCCGCGATGCGTTCCTCCCCGGCGCTATCCCGTTCCTTGACACCCTGCCTCTTGCCAACGTTGGCCTTGCATGGCTCGTTCCCGCTGTCTGTGCCGCCGTCATCGGCTGCACACTGTCCGCTATCAAGCAAAAGAAAAACGCCTAGCGTTCAACACCGCTCAGCACTTCGCCAAAGGCGCACCGTCGACCAATGTTGGCGATGCGCCTTTCCATTTGCTTGGAAGCATCCCTTATCGTCCATGCAGCCCCATAGGATTCCGTTTGGTCGAGGTGCTACGAGTCGAACGTAATGGTATCGCCCGCCGCAATGCCCGCAGCCTGAGGCCCCAAAATCATAAGGCCGTGCGTTCCTCCAACCAAACCCTCCTTGTCAGACTCAAGCTCCGAGCTGTCAATGTCGCATTCCTTGGGATATTTTCCCGTAGTGACGACGTAAACCGGGTAGAAGTACAGCTTGGGATCGAGCAACGTGTTCTTCACCATAAGAACGGTTGCAGACATGGTCTGACCGCCGTGATGAATCTCGACCAAATCGCCCTTATGGAACGCACCCAACCGGGCAAGCCCCTCAACCACAATGGCGCCCTTGAAGCGCTTGATGTTGGAAAGGCCCGCCCTGAACGGCTTGAGTTTGGGAACATCCATCACCGAAAGAACCTCGAAGCCGTTCTCGGCACCACCGAAACGATCGACCAGCTCAGCTCGATAGGAATCAAGGTTTGCCAGCTCTTCTTTCACCTGCTCGCACGTAAGCTTCCTCAGCGGATCGTACTTCAAGTGATCGGTGTAGTGAGGAGTGCTTCCAAGGAACTCGTCGTCGCTGCTGCTATTGAAGATGAAATTCTTAACGGCGGTGGCAATAGGCCTACCGCCATCCTCGACCGGGGTCTGGACGTACTTATCGCCCTTCTTCTCGTAGTAATAGTTCTCGCCCTCTTCGAAGTACACGGGGTACTTGATGCGAAGCTTGTCGGCGCATTCGGGACAAATCCATCCGTCGACCAACTTCGCGCCGCACGTTTCGGTGATGGAGCGAAACGCCGTGTTGACCATAGCAGCACCGCAACCTGGGCAGATGAATTCCTTCGGGGCCTTTTCATTCACTTTCGCCATGGTAGGTTCCTTTCACATAAAGGCGGTTAGGCAGGCAGCATCATCGCTACAGAGATCACGAATGCCAGAACAATGCCGAGCACGACGGCGATTCCTGCCGGCGTTTTCAGGAACGACCGGTCTTCGGCGTCGGGAAACACGAAGCTCAGCAGCCCGAAACGTCGTTCGGCCTTGCTGCCGACAAGGCGTCTCTCGCCATTGGCGAGGCGCTCGTAAACAAACGGGTGGTCGAATAACTGCTTGCGCACGCCAAGCGTCTGGAACAAAACGCAGTACAGCCCCGCGAACAAGAACCACATCCAGCCGCCCAGAAGATCAAGCGGCTTATCGGGGGCCACGAACAGGCCGATGACGAAAGCCACAACCACAGGGGAAAACAACAGCGCCAAAGCCTGGGCAACAAGCGAAACCACTCGCTTGCGCGAATAAAACTCCAGATAAACTGGCACATCTTCACCATCAACGGCTTCATAGAACACCGGCGCCGCGCAAAGGGGCCGCTCCTCCGCTCCGTCAAGCACGAGCTTCCCGCCATCGCGCTTCGCTTGTGAAGCCATGCCCTGTCTGACAACACGTTTGGAAACAGGAGCACGCCCATCGCTCAAAGCGGCGAATAAGACCATCGCGATCGCAGCGGCGCACATCAGCGTCAAGCCCAAGTCGCGTGACGTCAGCCACAGCAACAGCGCAGCAACCACAGAGTAAATGCCCGCTTCAACAGTCCAAAACGGGAACAGATTCTTCTTGTTATCGCGTATCGCCACCGCAACACGCCCCGTCTGACCGTTCACCACGGCGGTTAGCTTGCCCTGGCGAAGCACGTACACCGGCAGCAATGCCGATGCAGCAAGAAGGTCGCCCGTTTCGGTTTTGATGCGCACGTCGTTGTCGCAAAGAGCCTGCTCAACCGTCGGCAAAAACTCAGCGGCGGTCTGTTTGCGAACGCGACGATCGACCTCGCTGTCGGAGACATTGGCAATTACGGCGCGATGCGCGGCAACATAACCGTATTCGAACGGAACTGCCGCATCCAAATCGAATGGACCGGCAGCATCAAGGGCGCTTGCATCGATCTCTTTCACACAACATGCCGCGCTGCCCTCCATGAAGCTACGGCAACGATACACACGCACTGCATCAGTGCGATTGACCTTCGCCTCGATGGGCCCGCGCACCAGCTCGTACGGAAGATAGAGTCCTTGCGTGTCGTCAAGCGATTGCAATATCATGCGCGACTCGGGGGTTTTTGGATTCTCGGCCGCCCACGCATGCAGGCGTTCTTTCGCCTCGTCAAGCGTAAGAACGAACGGAACGATCACATCCGCGCCGAAACCCGCGTCTACCGCGTCGGAGCGAACCAAGCGGCTTCCGCAGAAGTCGCAGGTAGTTAGCGCCTCTTGCCGAGGAAACACAACGCGAGCGCCGCAACCCGAGCATTGCGCTGCCTGAAGACCGACAGGTTCGGCGGCGGCACGAAGCTGCTGTTTGTTCAACTCGCGCATCTTAACGGAGCGATCGCGAACTTCCTGAATGCCGGAAACCTCGCCGGCTTTCATTACTGAACAGAGTACCGTTTAGCAATTGACGTCGGAATCTCCCTATGTCCCAAAACAAAGCTCAAGATCAGCCGTCAGAGCGATCTTTGTACAGAGTGCGCTCAAGCATGCCGAACAAAACGGAGCAATCGTCCTCGCGCGTGCGAATGCTTTGGAGCACGTTGAAAAACGTGAACTTGCAAACCTTTTCGGGGGGGGGTGAACCCTTCAGGCAGATCGGGCGAAATGCGATTGTCGTGCTCGTACACCTGAACCAAACCGTGCACGACATGAGCAAGCTACTCGGACTCCTTCATACGCGCTGCAGCCCATCACTCACACAAAGCTATGTCCAGCTTTTGGCACAAACCCGAAACCGTCTTCGCATCCAGAACGTCGTTGATTCCTGCGATCTCGAGCATCTTCCTGAAAACAGTCTCGGGCGGAACCTCGGACATCTACAGATACTTCGTGACAGCAGCATCGTGATCCGTCAGCGATTCGACGTAGAGATCGAACGCGACCAAGGCCGACGTGCCATACCCGATGTAATAGAACGGATTGGTGTACACCTGCGACACCGTGGTGAACGAATCGCTGTCGTCGGGCATCTGATATTTCTTGACAACGTCATCCCAGATGGAATGAAGCTTCTCAACCGTAAGATCAGACGTCGTGTAAGCACGATACTCGGCCTCATCGATGGCAAAGCTGTCGCGAACCATGAACATCTTGTCCAAAACCGCATATTGGGCCAAAGCCTTGCCATATCCAGGGCAAAGCCGGTCATACGAACCGCAGCATAAAAGCTCGAGCGACTGCGACATAGATTCCTGGACATCAGGAAGGCTGTTTGGCAAGAATGCATTGGCTTGCACGCGATACATGTGATTGAAGTGGCCGAACTCGTGCACTACCGACAAGTAATCAGTCGTTTCACCATAAGGCGAAACGAACAAGATGCCGTCGTTGTAGCTAGGGCACTCAAGAACGAAGCCGCTGGAAGAGACCGTTTTCCTGCCTGACATGCCAATATCGAACAAACCGTTGCGCTGCAGATAGTCAAAAGATTCGCCGAAAGCCGGAGAAACGGCCACTAGGCACTTCCCCAGATTCTCAAGTTTCACATCAGCGGGATCGTCATTCTGGTCGAACGCCTTATCAACGAGATCCATGTCAACGGAATCGGCCATATAGCTCATATAGACGGGGATGAAATCGCTCACGACCACCTTACGGATGGTCTCGATGTCCGAAACGCTAAAATCGCGCCCGCACCGCTGTTCGTACGCCAATTCAGCATAGTTGTCATACCCGCAGGTGCGCGCCAAAGCGTTGTTGGTGTTCACCAAGTCGACGTACAGCGATTCAAGCTCTAACTGCTTCGCCCCGCTGGCAACCATCTGCTCATAACGAATTGCGAGCTCGTTTGACTTTTGGCGCAACGCCAGCGATTCCGCCGTACCGCCATGGAAGCCATCAAGCTGGCTGGCAAAAGCTTCGCCGATATGAACACGGAAATCGTTGCCTTGCTTGGTTTCCAACGCCCGAGTGAAAAGGTTGGAGCAACGCGCGAATTCCTTGTTGTACAGGTCAAGCTTCGCACCGTAGCGGTTGGCTGCATTGGAATCGGCAACGTTCAAGCTCCAGTCGAACTTGAGCAAGGCAACATCGCTTACCAAGTTGGCCATATGGCGCTCGAGCTTGTCGTAAACCTGATTAAGCTTATCCGCATCGGCCGCGTTCGACTCGACCAGAGATTCGAACTCGCTAAGGTCTGCTTCGTATGCCACCTGATCGAATGAATCGCGAGAGCGTTCGTCAAGCGCAACATCCGAATGTTTGACATTGCCTGAGTATTTGAATTCGACGGGCGAGGCGCTTCCCTTCCCCGCAGAAGCGGAAGATGACGAAGAAGCACCTGAAGACGCTCCGCATCCGCAAAGAGCAAGAGCGGCAACGAGGGAAACGAACACGGCGAGCAGGGAGCGAACGCGACTCATAAGGCGCCTCCTTGACGTCAACGGAACATGATCAGCCAAGGATAATGATGCAGCAGCCCGCCTTTCGAATGAAGACCCGCTCGTCCTATTAGCCGCTTCCCACTAAGACACCTTGGCTCGAAGAGCAAGTCGCAAGGAAGAGCGGCGCCGTTATGCTGAAGGGCTCATTCTCGAGACCAGATCATTCACACCGGCCATGAACTTTTCGGCCTTGGTTATGGCAATACCCTGCTCCTCGTCACCAAGAACGACCAGCACGTCACCCGCGTGAAGGTCGAAGATCTCACGTGCAGCTTTAGGGATGACCAACTGACCACGCTCGCCCAGCGTAACGGTTCCGAACAAATGCTTTCCGCGCGGAGGCACAGGAATGCCCACCGCTTTCGAATCGAATCCTGCCAGATCATCCAGGGAGACATCGAGCGCCGAAGCAACGCGAATCGCATGATCGAAATCGGGCGACGTCTCGCCCGACTCCCACTTCGCCACGGTCTGTCGGGAAACGCCCACATCTTCGGCCAACTGCTCTTGCGTTATCCCAATAACAGCGCGTCGTGTCTGAATATTGTCACCAATCATTCCTCAACCTCGAACACCAAATCGAATGCGAGGGTCTTTCCGTTCGCTCCTTCAAGCGTGGGGATCATCGCCACGAACCGATGCCCTTTCTTGGCACGCTCGTCTATAATCGCGCGATGAGCCGCGTTTTCCACCTTCGCCTGATAAAAAACGTTGTTGTTTAGCTCGACCTGTTCGTATTCGTACCTCATGGCAACCCCTTTCGCGAAGTTCGAATGGTGTGACTCTTCATTCCGTTTAAGAACAGAATACGAACGCTTTCAGCCTGCATCCACCAACTGATAGCGTCATCTTACGCCCGACAACGGCAGTTTCGGTTTGCAAACGATTAAGAAGGCTGTTCGGCTATTTGATACAGTATCTCGGACGAAAGGAGAACCATTTTATGAAAATCACGGTGTACTTGGGCGCCTTCGAAGGAAAAGGCGACACGTTGCGAAACGCTGCCACCGAACTTGGGCGCTGGATAGCCGAAAGCGGGAACACCCTTGTTTACGGCGGCTCGAAGACCGGACTGATGGGTGTTCTTGCCACAAGCGCGCTTGAGGCGGGCGGCGAGGTGATCGGCGTTGAACCGACGTACTTCATGGAGCTCGACCATCAACTTGACACGCTCACCGAGCTCATCGTCACCGACACCATGACAGAACGCAAAGCGAAGATGATCGAACTGGGCGAAGCGTTCATCGCGTTCCCCGGCGGCACGGGCACCCTCGAGGAAATCGCCGAGGTCATGTCACAAGTTTCGCTTAAGCAGCTTGATGCCCCGTGCATCTTCTACAACCTGAACGGCTACTACAACCACATGAAGGCATTCCTGCAAACGATGAAGGACGAGGGTCTCTCGAGCGACGAGCGCCAGAAGGGAATCCACTTCGCCGACACGCTCGAGGACATCCAGAAGATTCTCGCCTAACAGAAGTGCTTCGATGCAAGGTGAACGTGCCTTACAGGTTCACACCGCAGCCGATAATGCAAACCCGCGACCTAAAGCCGCAGCGCACCTGCTCATCCCGTGGAATAATCCGCGAGCTGGGCTTCAAGGCCGCGCAGCAAGGCGCGAACAGCTACAATACATGAACTGACAGACAAGATGCACGGTGCCGAAAAGCGCCGTGCATTGTTTTGCGCCCACGGCGCACCAGCTACACGGAAGGAACCACATGTCGGCTCTGTCTGACCAGATCTCATCGCGTCGCACATTCGCGATCATCTCGCACCCCGACGCGGGCAAGACCACACTCACCGAGAAACTGCTGCTGTACAGCGGCAGCATCCAAACCGCCGGCTCGGTTAAGGGCAAATCCAACTCGAAGCATGCCGTGTCCGACTGGATGGACATCGAAAAAGAGCGCGGCATCTCCGTAACCTCGTCGGTTCTTCAGTTCAACTACGACGGCTGCTGCGTGAACATCCTGGACACCCCCGGGCACCAAGACTTCTCGGAAGACACTTACCGCACGCTCATGGCAGCCGACGCCGCCGTCATGGTCATCGATGCCGCTAAGGGCGTCGAGGCGCAAACCAAGAAGCTCTTCAAGGTCTGCACGCTTCGCCATATCCCCATCTTCACCTTCGTCAACAAACTCGACCGTGAGGCGCGCGATCCGTTCGACCTGATGGAAGAGATCGAGTCAGTGTTGGGCATTGGCACCTACCCCATGAACTGGCCGATCGGCAGCGGCCGCAACTTCCGCGGCGTGTTCGACCGTCAGACCCGTCACGTTTTGGCATTCGAAGGCGAAGGCCGCGGCAACTCCACCAAGAAGGTCGCCGAAATCGAAGCCGAGCTTGGCGACGGCGCCCTTGAAGAGTTGATCGGCGAGAACAACCACGAGAACCTGATGGGCGACATCGAGCTTCTTGATGGCGCGGGCGACGAGCTCAACCTTGACGACGTGGCTGTCGGCAAGCTGTCTCCGGTGTTCTTCGGCTCGGCTCTTACTAACTTCGGCGTGGAACCCTTCCTGAAGGAGTTCCTGCGCTTGGCACCCAGCCCTAGAGCCTATATCGACCAGGAAACCGAGCAGCCCGTCGAGCCAACCTGCCCCGACTTCTCTGGTTTCGTCTTCAAAATCCAGGCGAACATGGACAAGAACCACCGCGACCGCATTGCATTCGTGCGCATTTGCACGGGCAAGTTCGAGCGCGGCATGGAGGCTTTCCACGTTCAAGGCGGCAAGAAACTCAAGCTTGCCACGGGCACCTCGATGATGGCAGACGACCGAGCAATCGTCGACGAGGCCTATGCAGGTGATATCGTCGGCTTGTTCGACCCGGGCATCTTCAGCATCGGCGACACGGTTTGCGCTGGCAAAACGCGTGTGCGCTACCCCGCCATCCCCACCTTCGCACCCGAGATCTTCGCGCGCATCACTCAGGTGAACACCCTGAAGCGCAAGCAGTTCGTGAAGGGCATGGAGGAGCTTGCCCAGGAAGGCGCCATTCAGATCTTCCGCGAGCCCGGATTCGGTATGGAAAGCGTCATCGTCGGCGTTGTCGGCGTGCTGCAGCTTGAGGTGCTTGAGCAACGCCTGAAGTCGGAATACGGCGTTGAGGTTCGTCGTCAGCCGCTGCCTTACAGCGACATCCGTTGGATCATGAACGACCCCGACACCATCAACATCCCGGCACTGAACGTCACGCGCGACACCCTGCGCGTCGAGGACATGCGTGGCAAGAACTTGCTGCTGTTCACCAGCCCGTGGAATGTTAACTGGGCCGTCGAGCGCAACCCCGACCTCATTCTGTCGGAAGTCGGAAACCTCGCCTTCGAGAAATAGTTCTGCTCCAAGCCGAACCGCGAGCCTTTTCGGCCGCGCCCGCTGCGCGCCTCAACGCGTGTTCGGGCCAACAACCATCTGCCAACCTGAACATCGCAGCATCAAACACAAAAAGGCTCTCGCAAATGCGAGAGCCTTTTTCGTTCAACTTGATCGGCGGGTATCCGCCGCTAATCGCAAGATCTTAGAAGT
>OLNE01001130.1_pt1 | contig 20415 bp, 10 predicted proteins | sample 1672431 | NCBI WGS metagenome assembly OLNE01 (sample SAMEA3136685, study PRJEB25190) | human gut metagenome | reverse complement strand
TACCAGAAGCCGGGGCGGGCGGGCAGCATGGTGTAGGGGGTGCCGCCCAGGGCGGGCAGCGGGTCGGTGCCCTCGGCCTTAGGCACGGGGCGCACGGCGATGGTGTAGATCTCTTTTTCGCCCGAAAGCTTGCGCAGCAGCCGTTTGGGCGGGATATGCAAAGCGCGGTAAAGCTGGTTCATTGGATCGTTCCTTTTGTATAAAAGCGCATCAGTGCGTTATAATTTTCATCTTCGCTGTAGGTGCGGCGGGCACGGGCAGCGATGGCATTGCAGTCAAAGCTCATTTGCCCAAAGGCGCGCACGGCACCGGCCAGAGCGTTGGCGTCGCCGGGGGCGAAACAGAGGCCGTCAAAGCCCGGCTGCACCGACGCACCCACATTGCCCAAACCGCTGGCCAGCACCGGGGTGCCCAAAGCGTGGGCCTCGGCGGGGACAAGGGCGAAGCTCTCGTAGCAAAGGCTGGCGGCGACAACGGCGCGGCTTTCGGCCATGCGGGCGTGGAGTTCCGCGCGGGGAAGCTGGCCTAAAAACTGCACGTTGGGTAAGTTTTGGGCGCGGGCCCAGTCACCGAGGGGGCCCTCCCCTGCCACCAGCAGCGCGGGGGCGGCATCGCCCAGCAGCCGCCAGGCTTCCAGCACGGTGCGCAGACCCTTGAGTTCCTCCAGCCGGCCGGCGAAGAGCATTTGATTTTTGCGGTCTCCCCACGGGTTGACGGGGCCGGACGGCACGCAGACCGGGTTGGGCTTGACCACCAGGCGGTCAGCGTCGAACATCGGGTACTGGCGGTTGAATTCCAGCAGTTTTTGGCGGTCGAATTCGGTCAGGGCCACCATGGTAACACCGCGCCAGGTGCCCAAGCGCCGGTGCAGACCGTAGGCGGCAGCGACTACCAGCGTTTGGGCCAGGCTGCCGCGGTAGCAGCGGTGGCGGATGGCGCAGGACAGGCCGTGGCGGGGGCAGTCCTCACAGACCCGGCCGTCCCGCAATAAAATGCCGTTGGGGCAGAACAGGCGGAAGTTGTGCAGCGTTTGCACCACGGGCACGCCGGTGCTTTTGGCGGCGCGGACCACCGCTGGGCTGAGCAGCAACAGCGTATTGTGAATGTGCACAGCATCGATGTTTTGTGTTTTTATAATGTGTTTTATATCCCGGGCAGCGGCGTGGTTCCACACGGCATGCAGGGGCAGCAGGGCCTTGGGCAGACCGTGGGCGGCTTCCTCGTTGCTGCGCTCATACACGATGACCTGATGGCCGCGTCGTTCCAGCAAGGCGCGCTCGGCCGCAAAGACGGCATCCTCACCGCCCGGCAGCCGATAATGGCAGTGCACCAGCAGAATTTTCACCGCGGAAGGCCCCCTTTTGTACACATTTTTCGCCCGAATGGGTAGAGATGGGCTATTATGTTATTATAACCTTTTTTGGGGCATAACGCAAGATTGAGGGTGGGGGATTTGGCCTGCGGCAAAGGGGCTTTTTAAAGCGTGCGGCTTTCGGTGTTCCTTTTGGATCACAAAAAGGAAGGCCTAATGGAAGGATGCCATAAAAAAAGGGCGTCACCGCATAGTGGTGACGCCCGCAAGGCTGCACTTAATTATCAGAATCAGAAGAAGAATCCAGCTCCGCATCGCGGATGGCTTTGATCTGGCGTTCCAGGTCGAAGGCTTTGTTCAGGACGGGGTAGATGGCCTGCATGGTCAGGACGGCGGGCAGCCACAGGCCCGTGAGGACCATGGCAAAGCCGCTGATGGGCCACAGCAGCAGGATGATGCTCCAGTAGACAAACTGCCACACTACGCCCAGCGCGGCGCGGGGCAGGTAGCCCAAAAACAGGAACAGCGAGTTTTTGACCAGCCCCGCAAACGGCAGGTCCAGCAGCACGACCTGGGCAAACAGGAACTCGCCCAGACCCAGCAGCAAAAACAGGCCTACGGCCAGCAGCGCCCCCGGCACTACACCGGCCGAAACGTCATAATGGAACACCGTAAAGATCTGCATGGCCAGCAGCAGACCGCAGATAGCACCCGGCAAAAGCGACGCCCTGACGTTACGTTTCCAGGCGCGGCGGTAGGTAGCCCACCAAAAGCCCGGCTCGTCGCGCAGGCTGCGCAGGATGGTATCCAGCAGGCCGCACAGCTGGGGCGCGGCGATCATGCCGCCCAGCACGCCTGCCAGCAGCAGCGGCACCAGAGAGTGGGTATCGACGGCGAACCACACACCAAACACGAACGGCAGTGCGCTGACCAGCGCCAGCAGACCCGCCAGGTAAAAGGACATGAGGTCACGGCCCAAAATCTCGAAAAAGCGGGCGGGGCCTTTTTTGCGGGGGGCGTCCGGCGAGACACCGGGGCCGGGGCGGTCGAAATGGAAATTGAACAAAGCCATGGGGGATTCTCCTTTGCTCCGGGGCAAATTGTCACGGATTTAACATTATTGTACCTATTGTAGCACGATGGGGCGTGCGTTGCAATGATTTAACAAAAAAGACACGCTTTGGCGGAGCGTGTCTTGAAGCGGCATAGGATTAAAAAGGCAAGGATGCAATGATTTTAATGTCTCCCCCACCCGCTTACGCGGGAGCCCCCTCACGGAGGGGGCCGGGCGCACAATGTGCGTCCCTACGGGATGAATGGAAGATACATAGAAGAGAACGGCAATTTTAAAATTATCTTCTCCGGGCGTCGGCGGAGAGGGCGTGGAGCTCGGGGGCGTACATGTGGTAGTTGAGCAGGTAACGGCCATGGGCGGGCACGCGGTAGAAAGCCGCCTTGATGCGCTCCAGCGGGGTGCTGCCGTTCTCGGCGCTGCTGTTGCCGCTGATGAGCAGCACATACTGGTTCTCGCTGTAACGGGCCATGGCGTCGCACTGGCGCAGGCTCTTGTGGATCAGCTCGCCCAGCTGCTCCATCATGGAGCCGGTCTCGGCGGGGTCAGCGTTCTGGGCGGGCGACATGGTGAGCAGCGCCAGGTAGACCGGCACGCCGAAGCGGCTTTGCACGCCGCGCTGCAGGTGATAGATCTGGCGGAAATTTTCGAAGCTGCAATACGCAGCGCCGGGGGTGTCGTCGGCGGACAGTTCCTCGGCCAGGCGGGAGATGTCATTTTCCAGGTTGCGGTCAGCCTGGCGGGCCTGGCGGGAGACCACACCCACACGCTCCGGCTCGACGGCATGGTGCAGGCAGCCCATCGCGTTGCCGCGGCGGGTCATCTCCAGCGCTTCCTCATGGCGGCCCAGGGCCTCCAAAGCCTGGATCATCTCCAGATACAGGCGCTCCTCGTAGGGGTCCAGCTCGATGGCGCGGCGGCACAGCTTAACGATGCGCTCATTCTCACCCTTGCGCTTGCAGGCTTCCAGCACCTGGAACAGCGCGATGCGGTACTGCACGTGCAGGGTCAGGCTGCGGGTCTCGACCCAAGGCTCGTTGCAGGACATCGGCAGCAGACGGCCAGCATACAGCTCCAGCACGCGCTCGTAGCGGGCTACGGCGGCGGCGGGGTTCAGCTGGCGGCGGGCTTCCTCCATCAGGGCTTCCATCTCAAACACGTCCACACGGCACTCCATGGTGGGGTTCCACTGGTAGTAGCCGCGGCTGGTGATGATGCAGGTCTCCAGCTCCTTCAGGCCCTCGGCATCGATCATGTTGCGGAAGCGGTGCATGATGGCGCGCAGAGCCATATCCGGGTTGGTGGACCGTTCGCCGTTCCACAGGGTATCCGTCAGGTCTTTGTGGGTCACCTTTTCGCCCTTTTGCAGGACGAGGTACTGGATCAGCATCGTAGCCTTGCGGGACTGTTTCAGTGCGGCTAGGACCGGCTTGCCGTCCATAAGGATCTCAAATTTTCCGAGCATCCTGATCTCAATGTCTGCCATGATAGGTCTCTCCTGTGCGTTTGTTTCACGATTGACACACCTTGCGGTGTTATTTTTAATTAGTATACTGTTTTTTCACCCGATTGTCCAGTGCCCACACAACAATTTATTCGCCAAATTATTGGAACTCCGGTGCGCCGGGCAGCGGAATGACCGCGGTCTGGGTGTAGACGGGGGTGCCATCGGGCTTAGCGACGGTCAGTTGCATAGACAGCGAGGTCAGGCAGATCTTCCCGGTTTCCTTCTCCTCTTTCCATCCGCGGGCATAGAACGCAAGATCCGAAACGACAAGCCCCATATAATCTTTGTTAGGATAGGCCGTTGTATAAGCGTAGGTCGTGTACTCTTTTTTCTTTCCGTCCTTGCCCTCCGTTTGCTTGTAAAAACGCATGTGCAGGTAGCGGTTCAGCTCGGCAAAGGTGTCGTCGGCGGGGTCGTAGAGGACCTTGGTGCTGGTGGTGTTGTCGGCGTTCAGGGTGGTGGCGGTCAGCTTGGGCACATAACCGGCATCAAGTATCTCGGTATAGCTGCTTTCCACTGTAAAGCGCAGAGCAGTGCCTTCCGTCAAGCGGGCATCTTCTATAAAAATATTATTTGCCGAATCCGCGTCTGCCGAATCCGCGTCGCTCTCTGTTGCGGCGTTTACGATAGAGATCGTGCCGTCGGCATCGGCCAGCTCGCCCCGGATGGTCTCGGTGAGGGCATCGGCCAGGTTCTGGGCGCGGGTCAGCTGCTGCACCTCGATGTAGGCTTCGGCGCAGGGCTTGACCAGCGTGACCGCCGCCGTGCCAAACAGTGCCAGCAGCACCAGGCAGACCATCAGCTCCACGAGGGTAGTACCTTTTTTGTTGTTCAGCGGGGTGGTCATGGGGTCGTGTCCTCTTTTGTATCGTCTTTATCTTCGTCCACTTTTTTGTAGTAACGGGTGAAGGTATGCGTGGCAACAGCCTCATCGTTATCGTCTTTGATCTTAGCCTGTATGGTCTGTATTTCCACATCCTTGACGGCAAAGACCGTGCGGTCACCGCGGCTGAAGCTCATCATGGTCTTGGTGCCGGATTCGTTTTTCCACTCGGCCGCATCGTCGTTGACCGGGTAAAGTGCTTCGGTAAGCAGGTAGGCGTTATCGCGGGTGGTCTGCGCCTGGGCCGAGGCCCGCCGGGCAAACCGCAGCGACGCGGTAAACAGCGCCAGAAACAGCATAAGCAGCACGAAGGCCACCAGCACTTCCACGATGGTTTCGCCCCGGCGGTCACGGAGGGCGTTTTTCAATCTTTGCATAGTGCCACTTCCTTACTCATCATTGCCGTTGATGCGTGTAAAAATGCACGCACTATCCGTATCCATGCTGTAGCGCAGGTATAGTGTAGAAGCATCATTTTTTGTGACGGTACGTTCCTCACGGGTTGCCATGTTGGTCAATTTCAAAGCTGTATCGCCCTCGGCACCACTGAAGCTGTAACGAGTTACATTATCATCCAGCGTGTAATAGTAGCTGTAAATGCCGGTGTGCTTGTACTTTCTGGTGTAGCTGTAGCTCTGGTCTCCCTTGACCACTTTGACGGTCACACGAATGACATAATCATCCACATTCATAGTGGAACCGTTCTGGCTCTGATTTCTCAGTTTGATGAGAAGGTTGCTCAGGTTCTCTGTGATGGGTTCGTTATCGATCACGTTGCCGCCTTCGTCCACATCGTCGCTGGGGTGCTTGTTCAGGGTGACGGTCATCTCGTCGATGCCCTCGGGCGCCTGCAGGGTAAACGTGTGGTCGGTGTCGTCGCCGTAGGGGTTATCGATAGAGCCTTTTTTAACGTAGATATGGTTGATAAAGTAGCCGATGCTCTGGTCGTTTTCCTCGGTCATCGCGCCGTCTTTTTCTTTAGCGCCGGTGTAATGCAGCAGTTCCTGCTCCAGCACGTCGGAGAAGCTGACGGCCAGCTCGTAGACGTCCTGCTCCGGCAGCTGGCGGTCGGCGTTGGCCATCATCAGCGAGGCCGCATACACAAGGGCGGCAGCCAGCGCCACAAACAGCGCGCCCAGGCACAGCACTAAGATCATGGCAAGGCCCTGCTGGTCCCGCAGCGGGCGGTTGCGTTTTGGGGGCATGGTGCGCCCTCCTTTCTGCTTTACATCACGGCGGTTTCGGGGGTAACGGGGGTATCCTCTGCCCCGGGGTCGTTGGCCGGGGGCGTGGGGTCTGTCTCCTCTGCCCGGCCCGTGCTTTGTGCGGGCCGGGGGTCGGCTTCCGCCATGGCGAACACCGGGCGGGCGGCATCCTCGGTCATGGCCTGGCCCTCTGTGCGCAGGGAGACTTCCAGCCGGTCGGAATCGACGGTCTTTTCGCCGTTGCCCACAGCCCAGATGGTGACCTTTTCGGTGTACTTCTCCAGTGCTCTGGTCTCGTCGTTGTCGCCGTCGGCGCGCTGGGTCATATCAGGCAGGGTAAGGCGGTAGCCCAGGGAATAATCGGTCATCTCGGCCTGGCGCAGGGCAGGCACGGTCTTGATGCGGTAGCTGGGGTTATCGTTGTCGATAGCGTGGTGGCCGGTCAGCGTGATGGGCTGGCTGACCAGCTCCGTCACTTCGGACGTCGTACCGTCATCATTCGTCACCGTGCGGGTCACCTGCACAATGCTCAGATCGTACCAGACATACTCATCCTCGGTGCCCTCGTTTGCAATGCTGCGGGCGGCCTTGGTGATGTCCAGCCAGTTGGCCGGGTCGTTTTCGTCCAAGCCAGACGGCAGTTTTTCCACCTTCAAAATATCGCCGCGGTGGGTCGTTATGGTTTGCGTACCATCGTCATTTTCCGTTACCACATCCGCCGGGGCCACGGTAAAGCGGATGTCGTAGCCTTCCCTGTTCGGGTCGTCAGCGGGCATATCCGCGGCAGGCGTCACGTGGAAGCGGTACTTCTCGGCAAAGTTGCGGGTGGTGCCGTCGGTATCGGTGTACTCGTTGACGGCAGGCCACTGCACAGCGTACTGGTGGATGGTGATCTCTGCGCTGTCAGGTTTCCAGGCTTCGCCCTCGGTGCCGTACAGCTTGCCCTCCACCGTGGATTCCACCGAGGTCACGCTGAGAACGCCGTCTTTTTCCGGCTTGTCCAGCTGGATCTTGGGCAGGTGCAAAGCGCCAGCGGCCCCGGCATCATCGTCCGGCACGTAGAACTTCCAGGAGGAGGAGGTAGCTGCCGACTCGCTGTTGGCCACCATGGCGCGCAGGGCGGGCAGCAGGTAGCGGTTGGCGTCGGCGGGCTGCATGGTAAAAGCGTTGGCGTTGGGCGTGACCGTGTAGGACACGGTGGTGCCATCGCCGCTGACCTGGGTCTCGCTGCCCACGGTCTTGGAGGCTTCGGGGATCATCAGCGTTGCCTTACCCTCACCCAGGGCGGCATTCAGGGCGTCCAGATTTTCCTTGGTGGGGTCGTCCATCCAGGTCTTGGCCTTGGCGCAGGCGTCGATGTAGGCGGCCTCATCATCAAACAAATAGCCGGTAAAGAAGTAGCTGGCGGCGTCGGCCTTGTCCACCGTCATCCGGATGGTCAGGTCATTGCAGAAAGCGTTCATCAGCGGCAGGGCGTCATTGGCGGCCTTGCCCGTCCAGGTAAAGTCCACCTTGCGGATGGCCGGGGCCTCGGTGCGTTGGATGATGGTCTGCGGGTCGCTGACCTCGCCGTTGGGGCTGCGCAGCACGGTGGTGTCGCCGTCTGCCGGGCAGGCCACCACGTAAAACACCAGCGTTTCGCCCTGGTAAGCTTCCAGGTCCACGATGGTCTGGGTGTCTTTGATGAGCGTGGTGCTGTCGCCATCCGCCGGGTGCAGCTTAAAAGCTTCGCCCAGGGTGGTGCCGGCGGCGTTGGTGGTCTGCACCTGTGCCCACAGCTCATAGTGGTCCACGCGTTCATCCGAAACGGCAGGCCAACTGATCTGATAGCGGGTCTGTTCGGCATTGCTGGTATCCACGGGGAACACCTGGCCGGGCTCGCCCACCTGCTGCAGGCGGCGCAGCACGGTATAGACGGCGGTGTCGGCCGCGCCGATGCCCTGGGTGGTGCCGGTGGTATCGCGGGTGACGCGCAGGCGCACTTTATCAAAGCGCCAGCTGTTGCTGCCGCCCGCAAGGTCGGTATCGATAGGGAGGGTGTAGCTGTAGGTGCCGTCCTTATACTGGACTTTGCTGTTGGCATCATCCGGCAGGGTGATGGTTTCCTCCGCCGTAGAAATTACATTGCCGTTTTCATCCCTGGTTTCGGTCACACCGTACAGCGTCAGCTTATACTTGGTGCTGCCGCCGCTGGCAGCCGCCTCGCCGGGTTGGGTCCAGGTAAAGGTGTAGGCCAGCTGGTTGTCGTTGGCCAGCTTGTCGGCGTCGTAATTCAGGTACAGGTCGCCGTCGGCAGGCACGCCTGTCAACTTCGGGGCCTGGGCAACGGTGATGTTGTTTTGTTCAAAAATGACCTGGTTCGCGGCATAGCCAGCCCAGTTGCTGTAGTCTGTCAGATTCTTGCTTACAAAATACAGCGGGGTCAGGTTGGCAAAGCTGTAGCCGTTGCTTTCCCGCACGATTTCCAGGCCGCCGTACCAGGACGCCGGGCGGTCGGCAGAGGAAGCCTGCAGCTTGGCCAGCGCTTCAGCATCGGCAGCATCCCAACGGGTGACCACATCCCCCAAACCGCTGGTGACCGGCACAGCCACGACCGTCCAGTTATCATAGTTGGTCAGGGTGTCGTCCGGCAGGTTATTGAAGGTAAAAGTAGTGTTGCTGTTGGGCACAACGTTCTGGCGTGCAGCCAGCGTGATGTACTGGCCTTTGAGAGAGACCTTCTCGCCGTTCAGCGTGACGGCTTCATCGCCCAGGCAGCGGCCCATGAGCATGACGCGGTAGGTTGGCTGTGTGCCGCTGACGCTGGCGGTAAAGTTCAGCGTAACCGTTACGGTCAGGTCGTCGATGGTAGCGCCGGTAATTTCGACATTTTTGGCAGCAAGTCTGCCCTCGGCCAGGCCGGAGTTGCTGTTGCCCCATGTGTTGTCGCCGGGAACCACGACCCAGGAGACCGGCATATACACCGTCTCGTCATACTGGCCGGAACGCATCCAGCGCTGGTCGCTGCTGGTGGCTTCCGCCGTCATACGCTGGCTGCTGCCAAGTCTCTCCGAAATGCGTTTGGGCGTGGTATTCCCGTTGCTGAACCGGTAGGTGTCGCCGTTATCGCCGCCGACCTTGACTTTGACGCTCCAATCGGCCAGGCCGCTGTTCTGCATCAACTTATCGTATTCATCGGCATTGGTCAGCACCAGCTTTTGGCTGAACTGAACATGGCCGCCCTCCTCCGGCGTGGGCATCAGGCGAACCTCCAGCTCCGGCGTGGGCAGGGCGCGGACAAACTGCTGTCGGCCCGAAGCAGCTGCCGTGCCGGTACCCTTGCTGTTGACGCCGGCCACGCTGACCTTGAAATAGCGGCCCTTCCACTCGGCCTTACTTTCAAAGGTAAAGCGGGTGTCGTAGGCATCGGCCTCCAGCAGGGAGGTATTGCCGATACGGTCGCCGTTTTCATCGGTCTCGTAAACGGTGATATGGTAGTAGATGGCCGGGCTGCCGGTGGTGGGGGCATTCCAGGTCACGTTATAACGGCCGTAAATACTCTCGTTACCGGAACCGGTAGCATCACTGCGTTCGATTTTCAGCCCTGTGGGGGCATCCGGGGCACTGTTGTCCAGGATATTGCTGTAGTAGCGTTGGAGCACCTCATCGGTAATATCTTCCTTGCTGGTCTTGTTGTCACCGTTGACGTCGTCGAAGAGGAGCAGGATCTTGCCGACATAGCCGACATTCCATTTCTCCGGCACAGGATACTGGGTCAGATCCTTGGCATCCGCTGCAAAGATATAACGCACAGACGAAGCTTCCGAGAAGTTTTGGCCCGGCAAGGTGGTAATATACGAGCTGCTCTTTTTTACAGCCTGCATCGAGACGACCGGTCTGCCATCGCTTGAAATCTTTGGCAGCATCGCAAAGAAGTGATAGAAGTTGTCGCCATCCTGGGCGGCGTTGGCACCGCTGTCCACACCGGCATACAGGCGATGCGCTTTTACGGCGGTAGTCGCACCGCCGCCTTCTTCGCTTTCATTGGTACCCTGGCTCCATCCCCCTGTAGCTTTGGTGCGGCCCAGGCCCTCTTGCAGCCCAGCAATGCCGGAATAACCATCGAAGCTCTTATCCAGCTGCATGTAGTAGTTGTCGGAACCGGTCAGTTGTTCATTGCCTGTATGGCGATAGGCAATCGGGTACCAGATGCTGCCCGTATTGTTCTTGCTTTTATACAAGGCAAAACAATTGGTGATGGTCGTTTTCTTGTTAGAGGTGCTGCCTTTGCCGCGGTTGCCCCAGATGCCAGCTGAACGGACGGGGCCCCACATTTCGGTGCAATAGTTACGGCAGCGGTCAATGTTGACCTCAACGTTGGGGATAGCCGCCCACGGACCAATATAGCAGAAGATGCCGACAGACATCGACTGTGCCTGTAGTTCGACATTGGAGCCGTTGACGCACTCGATCACGTTGATGGTCATGGCATCGCTGTTATGGTCATTCGCCAGCTGTACCTTACCAAAAACGCCGCCTACGTCGTTTGCACCATTGGTCATCTTTTTTACGCTTCCATAGTTGCTGCAGCGATACAGGTTGGCCGCCGTACCGGCAACAGGATTATTGAAGTAACCTGCCACGCCGCCAACGGTGCCGGAGCTTTCGCCGTTGTTGGCGTTGGTGGTGATCTCGCCAAAGTTATAGCAGTTGGTCAGCGTACCGCCGTAGCTGAGCCAGTAGGCCAGCACACCACCCGCGTTGTTGGAGCGGCTGTTGAACACCGTGCCAATATTGACACATTTTTCCAGCGTCCAGCGGTCGCCGGTGCGGTTTTCCTGCGTGCCGATAACACCGCCCACATAGTTATCCACCAGGTTAGCATTGGTGGAGTACTCCTCGCAGCCTACGTTGGCATCATCATCGTTGCTGGCGTTATACCTGCCATCCCAGCGGCCTTTGCCGCGCACAAAGCGACGGACGGCAGCGAAATTAACCAGACCACTATTAGATTCTGCATCCGATTCGTTCTGGCCGATGACGCCGCCTACGGCGCCCCAGCTCTGGTTGATATTGTCAGCGTAAACGAACCACTGGCCGCTGGCGCTGTCTGTGATCTGGCCGGTGACATCGTTAAAGCCGGTGATACCGCCCAGGTAGCCGTTGGCGAAATGGCCCCAACCACTGCCGCCCCGCAGCGAGACCAGCAGCTGGTTGACGCTGCGGTTGGTATAAACTTTATTATAGTCTTTTTCGCCATAGGTCAGGGTATCAAAGCCCTGCATGGCCTTAAAGTCGGTCTGCAGTTTTGTCTCTGCATCACCGCTGGCCTTGCCGGTCAGTACGCGGACCATCTGGTTCAGGTTGGCGTTCTGTTTGTCGGTGTCTACCACTTTGGTAGTGACTTTTTTGCCGTCTTCGTCGGTGGTGGTCTCGTTTTTATAGGGCACCTCCAGCCAGGCGTTGATCTGTTTTACAAGGGGCTGTGTGTCCAGGCCGCCGCTGGTGGAGATGCTGCCGCTGTTGGAGCCAGCCACGCCGCCCACAAAGCCGTTGCGGGCGGTGATGATACTACCCGTTTTGTCTTTGTTGCCGACGGTGCTGCCGGTGATCTCGCCGCGGTTGCGGCCCACGATACCGCCGATATGGGCGGCGCTGTTCATCTTGGTGGCAGCGTCCTGGCTGGCGCCCACGTTGGAGGCACCCTGCACTTTCAGCTCGATATAGCCGACCTCGCAGTCCTTCACCTTGCCGGTGGCGGCGGCCGTGCCGTCGGTGTTATACACCACGTCGTTGCTGCCCACGATGCCGCCCACGGTGCTGCCCACGGTGGTAAAGCCGTTATCCTTACCGATGGCGCCCGTATAGGTACACTTACTTAAGGTGCCGCTGCTGCTGCCAGCAACGCCGCCCAGGTTGAGATATTTTGCCATGCTGTCCTGCAGGTTGGTGCTTACGGTCACGTTCTCAACCGTGCCGGTATTTTCGCCCAGCGCGCCGCCCGCCGTGACAGTGCTGTCGCCGGCGGTCAGGTTGGCAAGGCTGAGGGAATCCGCACGCACATTGCCCTTGCTGAGGGAGCCTGCGTTATAGCCGACCAGGCCGCCCACCCGGGTAGCCGGGCCGTACAGGCGCACGTCGCCGCCGAATTTTGCCATATTGAACAGGTTCGCATCGCTGATCACTGCACCGGCCTCGTTGCAGGCTGTAATGCCGCCGATGGCGTCCGACGTGCCGCGAATATCCGAGCCGTAGACCCGGGACGTTTTGATGCTGCCGTAGTTATGGGCGGTCACGCCGCCGGCTTCGCCGTTGGCTGCTGTAACGCTGCCGTTCATGGTAACGACCTCCAGCTCGCCGCCGACCTCGTTGCAGCCGGTAATGCCGCCTGCAAAGCCACCGCCGGTATACAGCACACGGTTGCCGCTGGCTGCGTGCATGCAGCCGTAGATGCGGCCGCTGTTGCTGCCGGCAATGCCGCCCGCATACTGGTTTACCACCTGGATAGAGCCTGCGCGGTTCGTGGCGTTCTGGATCAGGCCCTCGTTGCGGCCTGCTACGCCGCCGCCCTGGGTGGTGGAGGAAACGGTCGTGCCGTTTTGCATGGTGATGGATATGCTGCTCGGGGTCATCGGGTCCTGGCCAATCGTACCAGATGCCGCATTCAAGCCCGCCACACCGCCGGTCTGGGTGGTGCCGCTGACTTTTACCGTCACGCTCCTGGCGGTGATGGTGCCCAGGTTATAGCCTGCCACGCCGCCGGTGACGGTGATGCCGTAGACATTGCCGTTGGCATTTTCCAGCGTAATAACGCCGGATTTACTGTTATAACCGGCCACGCCGCCGATGTCCAGTCCGCCGCGGATGCTGCTGCTTTCCGCCGGGGCGGAGTTGGTGATGGTGCCGTTGTTGATGCCCGCGATGCCGCCCAGGTAGCGGTAGCCCTCCTGCTGGTTGCCCATGGAGTTGACCATGCTGCCGTTTGTGATGGTGCCGTCACTGACGCCGGTCAGGCCGCCTGCGGCCACGGGGTGCTGCACGCCGCCGTAGTTGGTGCAATGATTCAGCGTGGTTTTGGCCGTAGTGTAGCCGATGATGCCGCCCGCAAAGTAGCCGTTGTGGTCGGGGTCCAGCTCGCCCAGCGAGACACCGCTGTCCAGCCTGTAGGCCCCGCCGTTGGCCGCGTCAGCCCTGGGGCTGAGGGCCAGGCCGCCATAGGACTGTGCCTGGCTCTGGTTGCCGTTGCTGGCGTTTTCCAGCGTGAGGGTGGTGTCGGCTGCGTTATAGCCGATGATGCCGCCCACGTAGGCGTTGGCGTAAATGTTGAACTGGTTGCTCAGGCTCGTCAGGGTGATGGCACTGCCGCCAGGGTTCAGCGCCGGCTCGTCGAGGGCGTTGCCGCTGCTGAACTTAGGCAGCAAGGTCTGCAGGTCGGCCGCGATGGTGCCGTTCTTGTTCTGCAGGGCGTTTTTCAGCGTATCTGCGTTGACTACGCGGTTGTAGCCGATAATACCGCCCGCCACGCCGTCGGCCACGATGCGTCCGGTGCCGATGGTGGCGGCGTTGGCCGCCGCGCCGCCGGCGTTGACAAATTTGAATTCGTTCGCGGGCAGGTTGGCGCCGATGACGCCGCCCACAAAGTGGACGCCCTCAATGCGGTTGGTGCTGACCTGCACGGTGGGCAGGCTGGCCGCACCGTTCAGGCCGATGACGCCGCCCACGCAGTCGCCGGTGGCCACGATGGTACCGGTGACGCTGAGGATGGTGGCTTGGCTGTTTGTGATGGTGGCGGCGGCGTCGTTGTAGCCCGCCACGCCGCCTACAAAGCTGCCGCCGTACAGCACCGCGCCCAGGGCCGCGCTCTTGTCGGACCCGGCCTGCCAGCTGATCTGACCGTTGGTGCCGTTGCAGCCGGCCACGCCGCCCACGAAATCGGCATAGTGGGGGGTGCCGTCCCCGGTCTGGCTCAACTGCTGCAGCAGCGCAATCTTGTTTTTATCCGTTACCTCAACAGTAGACATACTGTTGACGCTATCCACCAGTTTGGCGGTCTCGTTTTTGGTGAGGGCCGCGCTGTCCTGCTTGCCCCAGGCAGCATCATTGACGCCCGCAATGCCGCCCACGTAGGCCGCATTGGCGCCCAGGCCTGCCACCAGGCCCTTGTTGGTCATGTTTTCGATGGTGCTGTTCAGGCCGTTGACCGAGACGATACCGCCCACGTAACGGTTGCCGAACACATAGCTGTTGTTGGTGCCGCCGCTGGTGTACAGGTTGCTGCCCACAAAACCGCCGACAAAGCCGCCCACGAAGCTGCGGCCCAGCACATACCCGGACTCGGTGTAGCAGTTGGTCATCTGGACATCGCGGCCAAAGCCCACCAGGCCGCCGACAAAGTCGCCCTTGAGGGGGCTGTTCTCGTTCAACGTACCGTCGGCGTTATAGCCCGCCTGCACAAGGTTGGTCAGGGTCGTCTCGCTCAGGCCGCTGCGGGTGGCGCTGTGGCACTTATCCAGTACAAGGCTGCGCGCATAGCCCGCAATGCCGCCGAAGAACTGGCCCAGCACACGGCTTTGGCCTGCAGTACTGCCCTGGTAGTTGGCCCCGGCCAGCACGGTGCCCTGGTTGGCCAGGCCGGTCAGGGTGGCGTCGCTGTCGTTCTCGGTGGTGGAGTACAGGTTGCCCGTGATGCCGCCCACGAAGGCATTGCCCACCACGGTGGACTTGTTGGTGATGTCCTTGAGGTTTTCGGCGTTCCGGGTGCCGGTCAGGTTGGTGGCGTCCAGTACACCGGCCACGCCGCCCACGCCCACGGCGCGCCAGAGGGTCTGGCTCTCGTTTTCGTTGGCGATGGCGTTATAGCGTGTTTTTTCTGTTGTATCGGCGCTGGTGCCGGTATCCGCACCGCTGTTGTTGGCGGCGTCCTCATCCTGGAAGATGCCCGCCACGGTGACGTTCTGGTCCAGCGTCAGGCCGGTGAGTTTGGCGCCGGTTTCGGGCATGGCAAAGCCGACGAGCCCGCCGATGCCGTGGGGTTCGTCTTTGTACGAGGTGCCGTCCACCCGGTTCACGCCGGTGGTCTTGCTGCTGAAGGTCAGCACAGCGGTGACCTTGGCCTCAGCGCCGCGGCGGCTGCTGCGGTCGACGGTGCAGTTGGTCAGGCTGCCGGTGTCCACGCCCGCCAGCGCGCCCACCGACCAGATCTCGGTGCGGTAGTCGGGGTCGGTATCGGCCAGGGCCTGCAGGTATTGGGTGCCGTTGGCATCCATCGCCATGGCGGTGTCGGCGTTTTGCTCACCTGCGGATTTGACCTCGGCGTTGATCTGCACATCGGGGTCGCGCAGGGTGATATTTTTCAGTGTGCCGTTGTTTTCACCCACCAGGCCTACGTAGTGGTCGCGGGCCTTGTAGGCAGCTTCACCGGCATATTTCCGCTCCACGGCAGCGATAGAACTGCCCCGCAATTGCAGGTTGCTGATGACCGCTTGCCCGCTGCCGCCGGTGCTGCCGTTGAGGGTGACCTCCTTGCCGATGGCGGGGATGGTGGGCCAGGCCACGACCTCACCGGTGCGGCTGGGCACCTTGGCCACAGGCTCCGCGTTCTTCTTCTCGGGCGAGCAGTAGACGGTGACGCTGCCGTCGGTCCAATCCAGGGCGGTGTTTTTACCCGTAAAGGCATATTCGCCGCTATTTACCCAGCGCAGGTTGTACAGGTGGCGGAAGTATTTCAACGTGCCGCCGCCTGCATTGCTGCCTGCGGCAAACAATGTATTTTCGGTATTGGACTGCTGCGGTTTGCTTTCGGTATAAAGATCCTGAAAGTTCGCGTTAGGACGTGCTTTCATCTTAACGTAAACATCTTTAGGAACATTGTCCGTCAGGCGTGTAATGCTGAACAAGGTGGTCTTGGTGGAGCTCAGGTCGGCACCGTCATTTTCGGCGGCGCACAGCAGGTTGGCGTCGCACATGGCGTCCAGCGTCAGGATAAAGCGGCCCTTGCTGTAGCTGAGGGGGAAGGTGTAGTCCTGGTACGTTTCGCTCCAGCCGTTTCCATCAGCGTTGGGCCGGTACGCCTTGATCTGGGCGTTGTTGTGGGTGGGGTCGGCAAGGACGCGGCTCCACTCGATCTCCAGCTTAAAGAGGGGTTCATTGGTCGTTGCATCGTAGAATTCAGCGTCATAAATGGTGTCGATGTCGCCGTTTTTGCTGTTGCCGCTCCAGTTTAAGGTCAGGGTCTCGTTGTTGATGAGCTGCGGGTTTTTGACTTTCAGGCGGGTCTGGCTCAGGGCCACCACGTTGACGGTGTCCTCGGCCGAGTAGTAGCCCACCAGCGAATCACCGCGGCGGTGGCCGTAGCTGCGGTCGTCAATAAGCATCGCGCCGTCGGCACCGTCATCCGAGGCAAAGCGCAGCTTATCGGACGCTGTATCGTAAAAAGCAGAGTAGACCTGCCCGGTCAGGCTGTCCACCTCCACCACAATGGACGCGTTGAAAAGCGACTCATCGTAGACGTAGGGGTCCAACAGGCCGCGCACCATCTTGCTGGCGTCGCTGTCGGGGTTCGCCTTATCATAGTACAACGCGTAGATCTGGCTGTTGAAGGCATTGGCTTTTTCCGCGGCTCCGTCACCGAACTGTTCGCTCAATCCATCAGCGCTGAAGTGGTCGCCCAGCGTGCCGACTTCGCGCAGCTCCGTCAAAAATGTATCCATATCGCCGCTGGTATCCTTGCGGGTCAGGGCGATCTGGGCGGTCTGGAACACGGTGCGGGCGCCGGATTCGTTATGTTCGAACCGGGCCAGGCGGACATAGGCGATCAGCCCGGTGCCCGCCAGGGCAGCCAGGATGCCAAGAATGAGCAGCACGACCATCAGCTCCACCATCGTGAAGCCCCGGGCGGTGCGCAGTTTTTGTTTGATTTCCTTTATAATAGGCAGCACAAATGTACCTCGTGTATATCCGGGCGGTCGACGAAAATCGACAGAATTTTCCAATATAAGTAGGTTCATTATAGTATAACAGTTTGCAAGTTGCAAGAGGAAATATGGTAGTTTGCCTTGGCGGCGGGCACTAATTGTAGGGCTGCCCCTTGCCGCCGACCAAAAAATCCCGTTCTTATATAACATAAAATTTGTCGAATTTCCTTGCATATTGTCGCAAGGTACAGTATACTTTAGTCTGCATATTAGTCTGCATAAAAGTAAAATCCAACTGAAGGGAGGCGGCGGGATGCTGTCTGATCGTATCGGCGCGAAAGTCCGGGGTTCCCAGGATGCTCCGCCGCTCTCGATGGCGGAAAAGCTGCTGTTTGCGTTTTGCGCCGCCGCGCTGGTCTTTGTCTGCCTGGCCGGCTATACCGAGCTGGACCGCCAGGGCAAGGCCCGCGCCGCGCTGACCCAGGTCAAGGCCGCCCAGCTGGCCGCCCGCGCCGTGTCGGCCCAATGCTACTCTGCCGGTACGCCGTTTGCTGACCAATCCACCCACGATGGCTTCGCTGAGGGCATCGCCGAACAAATCGAGACCCTGGGCGCTCTGCCCGGCGCTGTGACTCTGCTGCAGATCAGCGAGGACGGCTACACCGTGGAGCAGCTGCTCTACGCCGAGGGCGACATGCGCGCGCTGTACGACGCCGAGACCGGCTATACTGTCTGGCGGGCCGAGCAGCGCATCCGCTTTGACAGATCGGAGGGCGCGTGATGCTGCTGGTGGAAGGTCTGCTGGGGCTCATCGCGTTTTTGCTGGGGGCCGCGCTGTTCAGCTTTATGAACGTCGTGGCCTGGCGGCTGCCCCGGGGTAAAAATCCGTTGACCGGCCGCAGTTTTTGCCCGCAATGCGGGGCTGCGCTCACCGCCGGGGATCTGGTCCCGGTGTTCAGCTGGCTATTCCTGCGCGGGCGGTGCCGCCACTGCAAGGCGCCCATCCCGGTGCGCTACCTGTTGGTGGAGCTGCTGGGCGGCGTGCTGGCGCTGGGCTGCCATTGGCGGTTCGGCACGGCCTACACGCTGGGCGAGGGGCTGTTCGGCATGCGGTGGCAGGGGCTTCTGGCCCTGGCGCTCTGCGGCGTGCTGCTCAGCATCGCGCTGATCGATGCCGAGACCCAGCTTATCCCCAACCGGCTCAACGCCGCGGTGGCCGTGCTGGCGGTGCTCAACCTGCTGCTCTCCCCTGCCCGGTGGGCCGGGGCGCTCATCGGCATGGTGTGCATCAGCGTGCCGATGCTGCTGCTCTGCCTGGCGATCCCCGGCGCGTTCGGCGGCGGGGACATCAAGTTAATGGCCGCTGCCGGGCTGTTTTTGGGCTGGCAGCATACCCTGTTGGCGATGTTTTTTGGCATTTTGGGCGGCGGGTTTTACGGCATTTATCTGCTGGCCGCCCGCAAGGCCGACAAAAAAGACCACTTCGCATTTGGACCATTCCTCTGCGTCGGCATTGTGCTGGCGCTGCTTTTCGGCGATCCCGTGCTTGCATGGTACTGCCGGTTCTTATAACGTTTCATCGTAATTTCGGAGGTTTTCCATGCCGCGTTACCGCTACACAGCCACGGCGCTTTCGGGCAAGACACTGCACGGTGTCACCGAGGCCGCCAGCGCCGAAGCGCTGTACATCACCCTGCGGGAGCAAGACCTGTACATGACCGACGCCAAAGAGGTCGGCACCAATGCCAGCGTCTACCGCCCGCTGAAAACGCCGGAGCTGGCGGAGTTTTGCCGCAGCCTGGGCACACTGCTTTCGGCAGGCGTGCCGCTGGTGCGCGCGTTTCGCATCATGGCGGACGAGCGCGGCCTGAACGCCCGCACCAAGCTGCTGTACAACACCTTATTAAAGGAGCTGCGCAAGGGCGTGCCGCTTTCCGACGCGATGCACCAGTGTGCGCCCGCTTTCCCGGAGCTGCTCATCGCCATGACCCGCAGTGCCGAGGGCACCGGCAGCATCGACGCCAGCTTTTTGCGCATGGGCCGCTACTACGACCGCGAGCACAAGGTCAACCAGCAGGTGGGCAACAGTTTGATGTACCCCATCATCCTGTTGGTCATGATCGTGGGTGTTATCGCTATTTTGATGGGCTTTGTGGTGCCCCAGTTCATGCCCATGTTTGAGCAGATGGACTCTCTGCCGCTGCCCACGGTAATTTTGTTTGCTGTATCGGACTTTGTTTCGGCCAACTGGGTGCTTATCATTTTGGTCGCAGCCTTTTTGGTGGTGGGCGGCCGCATCGCGCTGGCCCAGCCCGCCGTGCGCCGCCAGTGGGACCGCATGCAGCTGCACGCGCCCGTCATCGGCAAGCTGAACCAGAAGATCTGCACGGCCCGCTTCGCCCGCACGCTGTCCAACCTGTATTCCAGCGGTGTTCCTATCGTAGCTACGTTGATTGCAAGCCGCGACGCCGTGGGCAACCGCTGGATCATCAGCCAGTTTGACGAAGTGCTGGACAATGTCCGCGCGGGCAGCAGCCTTTCGGAATCCTTGGCGCAGGTGGACGGGTTTGAGCAGACGATGGCGTCGTCGATCGCGGTCGCGACGCCGGCCGAGTGGGCCTTGCCGTCATATGGCACGCTGACGTCGGTCGTGGTGAGCTTGACGTGATCGGCGACGGAATCGGCGGCGTACTCCCAGGTGCCGGTGAACTCGACGCCGTTGGCGCTCATGGTGTCGGACTGCTTGTCCCAACCCGCAAAGGTCCAGGTGCCGTCGGCGACCTTGACCCTGGTCTGCTTCGGGTCGGCAGGTCGAACCTCGTCACCGTCGTAGTGGAAGGCATCGTCGGTGGGGAGGCAGTTCGTCACGTCCTCGGGAAGCTCCATGCCCTGCGTGGCGGAGACGAACGTGTACTTGACGTGGTCCCTCGACGCGATCGCACTCTCGCAGGAGACGTCCTTGGTGATGGTCTCCTTCGTGATGACCTCGGAGCCCGCGACCATGCCGGTTGCCACCGAGTAGGTGCAGGAGGCCTTGGCCGTAAACGCGACCTTGCCGGCATCGCAGTCGGCGTCGGTGACCTTGTAGGTGACGGTCCCCACATAGGTGCCGTCAGCCTGCTTCTGGAGGTTGTCGATGGTGACGTCGTTCCCGTTGACCTTAGCGGAGGAGACCTTGATATCGTCGAGCACGACCTTCTTCTGGGTCTCCGGCTTCTGCGGGTTGAGGGTGACGGTGAGGGTGATCTCGTCGCCCGGCTTGACACCAGTGGTCTTGTCGACCTTGGCGGATGCGGTCAGCTCGGGGCTCTGGCCGTAAACCTCGAACGATGCCTTGAGCGAAAAGTCACCCGGCTTCCTGGAGTAGCCAAAGACGCCGATGTAGCCGGCACTCTTCGCTGCGGCGACGACATTGGAGAGGCCAGGATAGTCCTTGATGGCCTCAAAGGTCTCCCTGGGATCCTGGAGGCTGTAGAACTCGCCGTTGCCGCTTGCGCCGAGGCCGGTCAGCAGGTAGCCGTCGCTCTGCTTGACGAAGAAGAGC
>OLNE01001129.1_pt1 | contig 20447 bp, 17 predicted proteins | sample 1672431 | NCBI WGS metagenome assembly OLNE01 (sample SAMEA3136685, study PRJEB25190) | human gut metagenome | reverse complement strand
ATCCTCTCTACCGAGACCGGCCCCTCGTACCAGTCATTCGGGAACCGGATTTTGATGTCGCCATCGTTCATTGCAACGCCTTTCGTTGGCTGTAGTCATGTGCATTGCCAATCAGTCCGCAAGCAGTTGGCTCAGCATGAGCTGCCTGTTGTCCATAAACAGCTTCGTGACCTGGTAGCTCCCCGTTTCCTCATACTCACATGCATGAATTGCGCCATCATCGAAGCAGAGAATCTCCGCACCAGGAATTGCCAATAGAATGGGGGAATGTGTGGCTATGAAAAACTGCGAGCCTTCCTGCGCGCACCTGTACATCTCGACTAGCAGCGAGAGCTGCCTTTGTGGAGACAACGCCGCTTCGGGCTCGTCGAAAAAATAGAGCCCTTCAGACTGAAAGTTGCTCTCGGAGAATTTCAAGAAGCTCTCCCCATGCGATTGACGATGATAGCCAACCGAAGAGTGCTTCTCATCAACGTATTCTTCCTCTTGAGTCGCAACGTTGTAGAAACTCTCAGCCCTCAGGAAAAAGCCCCACTCCTCTCTCCTCATCGACTTATGTTCCACAATCGCATCGCAAAGCTCTGAGTGGGTGTCCCGTGTGGAAAACGCATAGCTCTTCGTTCCCCCTTCTGGGTTGAACCCATGCGCAATCGCGATTGCCTCCAAGAGCGTCGATTTGCCGCTTCCGTTTTCACCGACAAAGAACGTAATTCGTTTGTTGAAATCAATCGCGTCAATGCCTTTAAACGCTTCGATGTTCTTCAAGTAGCTGTCGTCGCGTATTTTGTCCCATTCAAACCTTACGCCATGTATGAACAACTCGTCCATTGCCGTATCACCTCGGCTCTGTCCAAGAATCATCATGCATCGTTCACCCTTACTTCTGGCAGCTTGAGCTTCAAACGCTCGATGACGGCTTCCCTTTCTTTGTCCAGGACGCCGAACCCCTGGATATGACGAGGGTTTGAATCCGTACCGTCGTAGAACAGCAGGTCACCGTGGGCAAGCAACCTCTCCGACCCCGGCGCGCCGCATATTTCGCAAGACTCCGTTTCGTTGGAAACATGCAGCACGACGCGGTGGGGCATGTTGTTCAGCACAGCCTGCATGTAATCGGCAGAGATGCCGGCCACACCCGTCGCCACCACCAGGTGGATACCGACGTCGCGACCCCGCTTCGCAAGCTGCGTCACAATATGGAGCACTTCCTCCCCGTATGTAACAAACAGGGCAAGTAAATCGCTGACGACCACCACCAGGGGTGCCATGTTCTCAAGCAGACCCTGCCCACTCTCCCACCCCTGCGTTGCCAGCTTGGTGTACATAGCAAGGTCTCTAACCCTCAGGCGCGCAAACACCGCATACCGCCTGTTCATTTCCTCCAGCACCCACCGCAGTGCCCCCGGAGCCCGCATGACCGGTATGGCAAGGCAAGACACATCGGCATATGCGCCAAGCTTCGCTCCATCGGAGTCAATCAGCACGAATCGCAAGCTCTCAGCTGCCTCACCCGCAAACATCGAGAGAAGGATGCCGTTCACAACATTTGCCCTGTCCTTGGCAGAGCCGCCGGTGATGAGAACATGCGGCAGAGCTGCGAGGTCCGCGCCTGCGACCGACCCCTCGGCATCGATGCCTAGCATGAAACCCATAGGGCGCTTCAGCACCTCGGAAGTCCTGTTCGCGGCAACGTCCTTGAACGACAGTATGCGAGACCAACCGGTCACGACTTCAACAAGCGCAGAGCATTCGCCGGAATCAGCCTCACTGACATACACGTTCTCGGCCCCGAGCATTCGGATGAGGTCGTTCTTGCTTCCGCACACTCTAGAGATGTCGTCTTGTGAGTCAAAAAGCAGCCGGAACGTCGTGCTCGCAGGCCCCTCCGCGCACTCGGTGACACATGGGTCGCATCCAAGGCGACGCAAGGCGAGCCTCAACGCCCTCGTCTCCATCTGCCCGGTATGCTCATCGCCTTCGCACGACACAGCAGAAGCCCCGCCATCATCTTCTCCCTGAGTACATGTCGCCTGCTGGCCTTTCCAGTATGAAAGGAGGTAGTTCCTGAATTCAGATGAGGCATCAAGTGATTGGAGGATGCGCGGCTTGCCTTCCAGCAACCATCCGCGATCGGTCATCAACTCACCTGTGCGCAGTAGTTTCTTCACCCCAAACCGGCCAATAAAGCGCCTGGCGCGCCAGTCATTGGAAACGGCCAGGACAATTCTGCGCTTCAGGCTCTCAAAAAGGGCAACAAGGGAATTGTCTCTGGATTCAGGTCTCTCTAACAGCCTGCCGAAGACAGAGGCACAATCAAACCGTGCAGTTGCGACAATCAGATGTATGCCCACTGCGGGGCCGTCCTCCGCAATACGGCGCAGAATGTCTGTGTCAGACCTTAGATCATCAAACTCGCTCACGATAATGACGAGCTTGGGGAAGCTTGCAAGGGCTCGATTCCCGTCAGTCGCTTGCTTGTCCAGCCTGTAATTTGCATTTTCGCATTTCAATCTATCATTCTCGAGGCTCCGATAACGCTTTCGCATGTGCACCTCGACACAGCCGCGAAGAAGCTCGATCGTCTGCTTGGTACCGAAGGCAACAGGGGCAATCAGATGTGGCAGCCCATTGTACTCGGCAAACCACTTTCCGTCGCCCTTAAAGCCCTGGGCAGAGGCGATGGCAAACTGAACCTCATCGGGCTTGGCGTCCATCAGCAAAGAGCAGAGAATCGAATCGATGAATCTGTTCTTGTTGAAGATCGCACGCTCACCTCCCGCCGCGATAAAGAGATGTGGGAGGTCGACGAGATTGGCGTACCGCACCGTTTTGCCATCCATTCCCACGACGAAATCCAGGACGTTTGAAGCAGGACGGTTGCCCCGCCGCTCCATCACCGCTTCTTCCAGTTTCTTTACCTGCGGATGCGCCCGAGGAATCTCAAGCACGACGTCGTCTTCGTCACCATCGATAGACCATGTCCGCACACCCCCAAAAACCATTCTCACGTCAGGGTTACCTTCAAGAGCAAGCACATCCCGAACATGGTCTTTGTCCTGCACCTGAATTCGATGCTCGATGAAGTTTGAGTTGTACGACCAGCCCTCCACCTTGCAGGTTCCCAGGTCGCCCCTCATGTTGTCTAGCACCTTCTGGAGAAGCTCGGCCTGCGCCGCGACCCCCTCCTCGCGCTCTATCTCCGCACGTTTGAGGCTTTCGGCACTGGGAGGCTCGAGGCATGCCGAATCAGACGGCGAAGGTTCCGGCGTGCCGGAATCAGGGCAGGTCATGTACCCACACGACTTCTCATCCATTACAACCCCTTCCCGCATGCCTGGCCCGACCGGGCGAGGTCCATCTTGGCGGCCCCGGTGAGGATCTTGATGGCCCAGGACGTCAGCGTCATGCCGCGTTGATGGGCGGCCTGGTTGATGAGCTCGCGTTCCTCGTGCGTCATGCGAAAGTCAACGCGGGCCGTGCGCAGGTCGCTTTGGATGAGCGGGGTCGCACTACGTGTCGTGTACATGTCTTCCTCCGTTTCCAACGTGCTAGAACGTTTTCTTGTACGTACTAATCATGCAGTTCGCAGTATAAGTATGACTAACATTTCAGTTCAAGTCTTTTTCGTACTGATTTTTCAGTACGTACAAACTGCTGTGGTACAATCACGTCAGAACGTTTCGGAAGGCGCCGCAAGACGCACCGCCCACGACCCCGCAAGGATTCGCCCCATGCGCATCGCAGACATAGAAGGCTGCACCATCATCCCTGGGCGCAGCACTTTCCGGTACAGACGGAAAGACACCAACGACGAGGCGGTCGCCGAAGCGACCGAGTTTGCCAAACCTGAATGCCTCATCCTGCGCCCCGCGGCCATCATGGACGGCTACATCGACATGGCCACGCTCGAGTCGGATCCGGAGTTCAGGCCCCCCGACGACGGCCCCTTCACCCAAGCGGGCGACATCATCCAGGAGACCATGACCCCCTTCGCGGCCGCCTACGTAGGCCCGGGCGAAGAAGGCATCTTCGTGCCAAACTCCTGCTGCGTCATCCGCCTGCAGGGCAAAGCGCTAGACCTGTACGACCCAATGTTCATCGTGGGGTACCTCAATCTCACAACTGTCAACGAGACGTTGCGCCGACGTGCCAGTGGCCCACGCGGCATCACTTTGCGCAAAAGCACCCTTGAGAACTTTGTGCTCCCCGACACTCCCATCGAGCGGCAACGCGAGATCGGTCAGCTTGTTAATGCGCATATCGAGCAACAAAGGACGCGACGCGCGCTCGCCCACATCGAGGACAAGATCATTCTCGCCAGCTACTCTCCCGCTCAAGAAGAGGTGCAACGCTAATGCGCACAAAGCCCAGACTCAAAGGGTACCCCTCCCTCTACAACGTACCCATACAGTTTGCGGGCAAAATCAGCCGGCAGGCCCCCGAAGCAGATCTACTCCTCTGCTTTCTCCGCTTTGTGGAAGACAACGCTGCATCCCTCGGAATCGCTTTCGAGGAAACGGAGAAACTCGACGCAATTGGGCAGGCATACGGCACGGCCTTCTTCCCCATCACACAGCTTGTACCTCACGTAGTAAAAGTCGCCCAGAAGCTCGGTATGGATGCCGCGGCATTCACAGACTATACGAACGCGATTGCGCCTGATTCTTTCAAACATGCCTTTTCCGAGTTTGGTTTTTCAAGCGGGGAACTTTGCCTTGAGCACAGCGAAAACGCCGGCGACTATCTCTTTAACTTTATTATGGACACGGGAACAGTCGAACGAATATCGCCAGGATTGGCATCAGATGAGGCCTTTGAGTTAACTGCGTGCGTTCTTGAAAGGCTCTGCAGCAACCAGCAGCCCTTGCCAGAAGCGACATCAGCCACTCAGCAGGCGCATAGCAATGAGCGCACTCTACGGGTTGCCTTTCACGCGTGTAAAGACGCACGTCTCGAATGCCTTTCTTTCCGCCACCTCAGGTCCAGCCGGCCCAAGATGTGCGCCTGCTCCAACGATGGCATCGCCGTTGCCATCATCTCCATGCTGTTGCTGTTTTTGGGATATCGAGATGGATATGATCTCGTACGGAAAGGGCACATTGATTCGCATGGCTTCGATGCCGTTGTATTGGAATATTCGCCAGGAAGAAAAACCTCCAGCCTCAGAGATGTCGACGATGGCATCCGGATCGTGTCCCAGGGCAAAACAGGCATCATTTTCGGCAAACCCGATGTCCTTTTGCGCCCCGACGAAAGCACCCTGGTACGAAAACATCTAGTCGAGAATCCAAACGTAGCATCGCATTGCGATCTTTTTGGTGACTATGGCGACTCCCGTTCACTTACAATCCTTCAACAGGAGCCATCAAACCGCAAGGACCTGTTTCTTATGCGTATCACGGGCGGCGACTGGCAAAAAAACGCGCCGGAAGAGTTCTCAGACGGGTACTTCCCCTGGCTGGCAGAAGTCATTGCCAACCAGAGGGACGTGCCTACGCTCAGCGCGCATATCAACCGAGAGAGAATTGCCGCCCAAGATGACGCCTCGCTCAACCCGGCCGATTACATGGACGACGGCGGCCAAGGTACCTCCCTCGCCGTCTCCAGCGAAAGCCTCATCAGCCTTGCCGAACAATACAAGCAAGCAATCACCGACCTGCGAGAAGCCGACGACGCATTCGCAACTGCACTTGGGCGGCTCGCCAAGGCCGAGACGGCGTCATGATGAGACGAAGAGAATGGGCAACGGGCAACCTCCTTGTACAGCAACCCCCCCCACTCACCCAAATAGGCTTTACGAGTTACCCCCCCCTCCAATAGAATCGACTTTGCTCGTACAACTTCTATAAGAAGGGAATGGAAATGGGCAAGGGTCAAATCTATGTACTGTCGAATCCAGCGTTGGAGGGCTTCGTCAAGATCGGCTATGCAAGCGATGGCAATCTCGACAGTAGGCTGAAAAACCTCAACACGGCAGTTCCCTATCGGTTCAGAGTCTGCGCGCTTTATGAAACCGACACGGATGCGCCGTCTGACAAAATCATTCATGCCCTTATCGACGCAATTGACCCCGAACTGCATGTCAACGCTATCGATGAAAACGGCAAGCCATACACAAGCGAGTTCTACAAGATGTCGCCCGAAGATGCCTGCTCCCTGCTTAAGCACATCGCCAAGGTTTCAGGCACAGAGGCCCGCCTTACCATCAAGGAAGCCAGCCAAGAAGAACAGCAGGAAGAAGCCGACGCCGAGGGTGCCCGCGAGCAGCTTCGCAACAGGAGAAGCAACCTGCGTTTCTCTCTCATCGGCCTCACTCCAGGCGACGAGGTACACTTCAAGAACGACCCCTCGGAGACCGCCATCGTCTGCGATGACAAGCATGTCACCTATGAGGGAGAGAAGTATTCTCTTACAGGTCTTGCCCAAAAGCTCTTTGACACAGACAAGCCCCTCCAGGGTCCCGCATTCTTTACCTATAACGGCGAACTTCTTACCGACCGGCGCATGCGCATAGAACAAGAAGCCGAGCATGAAGTGAGCCAAATGCCCGATGAAGAACAGTGCTAGCCTGACCTTGACGTATTAACCCCCCACCCCTCCTCGGAGCATTCCAAGCTGCGAATACGCTCTGGGGAGGGGCGGTGAGGTTCTTGAGCTCTACAACCCCCGCAAGGAGGCCCCGTGTCTGCCAATGCCGAAGCCGTCTACTCATCATACTGGACGGATTTCTACAGGGAGTTCTCCCCGAGCCTCTATGAAGACCGCCCACGCTTCCTTCTGACGCTCAATCCGCCGGAGCCGTGCGCACAGCCTCAAATCGAGATTCACAACGGGTCGCAGGCCTGCTTCATCAGGGCTGGCATAGATGTCGATCAGAGCCGGGCCAACATCGAGCTCGTCACAACCGATTACGGCATCTACCAGGCAGATATGCTCCCAAACATGCATGCTCTGAACCCGTTTGTAAACTTCGCCGAAGCAAAGACCGCCGACTGCTCGGTCTCGTCGTTCGTGCGCCCGGGTGAATACGGTCTCCGGTTCGAACGGCACGTGACACTTTCCGACCGCTGCACCGCAACCGGCGAGTTCGGCGTCTTCTGTCATGCGCAAAGCGTCGTATGGCTCGCAGAGAGAATCAAGTGGACGACGATGGGCCCTTATGGCGGCGCAAGACCCGCCAGCTTGGACTCGCTAACGAAAGCCGTCTCGTACTGGGTGAACATCCATGCCGCAGAGGACACCGCCGAAGGGCCCGATCTGGTCGAGACTATCGGCACACTCCTGGGCATCACTCCAACCGAAGTCCTCCTGGCCTTGTTTGACAACCCGACACATCTCATACGCGAACTTGAGCAAGCCCACCAGTCCGACTACGCCCAGCAGATCAAAGAGCTGACCCACACCCTCTGGGACGATTGGTGCGGTATCTTGCAGACCGAGTAAAACATGCGCCTTCGGCATCCAGAACGCGAAAATCATAAGTAAGCATCTCGCAGATCAGCACTGACTTGAAACACAGACACCAATGGAGTCTAGTTGTTTCAGCCCATTCTAAAATCCTCTCAAAACTGGAATGCTGTTCCGGATTTGAGAGGATTTTGGCGCCATGTATGCCACCCGTGCCATCGAACCGGTCCCTCATGGCACAGGACACCTACCCCGTGAGCGAAAGGGCCTGGGCGTTCCCCATCTGGGCGGTATAAAGGCCAGCACTTCCTACCCGCTCAATCACCTTAGTTACCAGATCGGCGACACTTCGTCGCGCTCATCTCTCTTGGTCGCCTCTAAGCGCCGATGGTCAAAACTTGCAGGACGGACACATTGCTGCCTTTGTCTGCGCAGGCAAAAAATCTTTGCCCGCTCACAATATGTCGGTATGCACATCATCATGAACATATCTGAGGTTGTCGCAGAGACGACGAGGCATTGTGGTTTTCCGAGCGTCAAGCCGGTAAAACCTTAAACGCTTATATATAGCAGTATGCCGGTATGCATATTCTCACACGCATACCGGCATACTTGTTCATGCTTGGATTTTAACGCAAACCAGCTGGCAGAGCCCGTGCGCTCCCCTTGCCGCTACATCACCATGGAGCGATGCAGCAAGGCGAAGATCATCGTGAGCAGGCCGGAGACGCCGATGGCGCTGCCGCTCATTGCACCCTCGATTTCGCCGAGCTGCATGGCGCGGCTCGTCGCCTGCGACCGGGCCTCCACCACGCGCGCCTTGCACAAGATGGAGCAGGACGGCGTCATCGAGCTGGGCTACCGCCGCATGCAGGATATAGAGATTGGCGGCAGCCTAAACGCGAGCGTTGGGAACAGCCCTCCTCGCGGCAGCCGCACGGGCAACGTCTTCTCGACCGACGGCCCGACGGCCCGAGACCGCCAGCGCCTCTTTGGGCGCGCGCGAAGCGCGGTCTGTCTGCAGTTGGGCAAGCCGTGCCTGTGATTCATCCTCCTCGCCGGGCCCATATCCTTGCACCTCGATGGCATCGATGAGAAACTCGCGGCCCGTGTGCATATGATATCGCCTCGATGCGCACTCGGGACAGTGCCAAGTTGCCTCATCGAGGGCGTCAAGCCGGAAGATGTGCCCGCAGGCCTCGCATTGAACCGTAAAAGGCACGCGCTCGATGACGAGCCTTGCCCCCTCCACCACCGTGCCGCGCGCCATCCACTCAAACGCTCCGGAAAGAATCTCAGGCACGACGTCATGGACCTCGCCAAGTTTAAGACGCACCTCGACGACTCTCTTGGCATGACCGCGCAAGGCACTCATCTCGACAGTCTCGACGATGTCTCGGCACACTCCGGTCTCATGCATGGTCTGCTCCAATGCTCTACATGGACAAGGCCCGCGCCATCGCGCAGGGGTTGCGACGGCGCGGGGCCTATGTCGGCTACATCAGGGGGACGACTGCCTCACGGGCACCCCGCACTCGGCACCCGCAGGTCAGCTTTTAGAGCTCAGCCGTCGCTGGGGAAATCTTTTGGGCTTGGGCGGAAGCCTCGGCAACCGGCTCGCGCATGAGTGCGCCCTCGGCCTGCGGCAGCACAGACTCACGCACGATACCCGTCTGGTCCATATGCAATATCTGGTCGTACAGCGTCTCAGCCGCAACGGGCTCGCTAGGCAGAAAGTCGTACAGATAGCCCTTCATGCGGCGATAGACGGCCTTCTTGTTCCAGTCGTCGGGCACGTTCTCGGGGTAGTCAATCTGTTCCTCAACGGGCTTGACCTCAAGGGTGCGAGCATAAGCGGGGCACACATAGGCACACTGGCCGCACACGACGCACTCGGGCGCCATCTGGGGGTAACCATCATCGCCGAACGTGATGGCCTCCATGGGGCAACGCTCGATGCACGCGCCACATTGAATACATGTGTCCTTATCGAGTACCAAACGGTAGTTGCTCTGGCAGTAGATGGCGTCACCGGCTCCGGCGATGGCCTTCTGCGGAGTGAGAATGGCGCATTGGTCGCAGCGGCACTGGCAGATAACCTCAGTGTTGGCGTCATAAAAGTGCTGGATAACGAGACCTTCTTCCATGGACTGCTCAACAGAGGCAAGCGCCTCCTCACGAGTAACCTGCCAGCCCACGCCCTTCCAAATGTAATACTCGGCCAGCTCGCCCATGGCGAGGCAGATGTTCACACGGTCCTCATGACCATCGGTCATGCGAGCGTCGCGGTCAGAGAGGTAGCGGAAGTCGCCCTGACTCGCCAGGTGCAGCGTCTTACATGCGCAGGGGTCAATGACGAAGGTGTCGTTGCGATTGATGATCGCACGCCAGTCGTCGAACGGGCTCACGATCTCGGAATTGGCACAGACATCGGCGGCCACAGGCGAGACCGAGTACGTCTTGGTGCCCGAGTCCATAGCGTCCAACGTAGCCATGGAGGTATACATCGTGTTCCAACCATGCAGGTACTCTGGGTCATTCCATTTCTGGATATGGCCAAAGGCAAGGTCGGGGCACAGGTAGTATGGCTGTCCACCCCGCTCAAAGCGGATAAGAACGCCCTTCATCGCAAGAGTCTCGCACATCTCGGCGCACACATACTCGGGCCAGCCTGTTTTGTCGGCAAACTGGGGAGCAGTGAAGGCACCCGGGAATGGCATCATGCAGAAAAACCAGGCCTCACGCTCCGAGAAGTTGTACATGAACCAGTCCCAGCAATCCTCACTGGTGTCTGCATCCGAGCCACAACCAAGGCCTTGGCGATTCCAGCGATTGCGCAGGTTGATATAGGCCGCGGGGATAACCTTACCGCCGGGGGTGGTGTAGGGCTCGGTCACCATGGGCTGGTTGGCAATCCAGGCCTGCGCCTCCTCCTTAGTGCAGATAGGGTCGGCCGGGCCCTGGAACATCGGGTTTGCACTGCCTTTCACGCCCGGAATGCCCGCGCGCAGCGCGGTTGTGGCGCCATCGCCCGTCACGGGGTTCACTTCGGCAAGCTGGTCGGCGGTAAGGATCGCGCGGTACTCGGAATCGCTCGCGTCGCCCGTAACCTCAGCGGCCTCGTCCGCCTGGGCACGCTTGGCGGCAACGTACTCACTCAGTGCAGCACCCGTCCCTGCCACCGCTGCCATAGCGCCCATCGAACCCAAGAAGTCACGACGGCTGACGTTTTTCTCCATGTCTTTCTCCCTCTCTTCCTTGGATCCCATCTCCCTGAGAGACCCGTGGCCTTAGTGTGCAATCGCATGCATGGGTGTCGCCCTGAGGAATTCGGCATCGATTATCACGATTCACGGCGACAAGCCGCCCTCCCTGCCTGCCGTTATCGCCCATAGTGATTTGGAATCGCCAACAGGTTTGCATCCCCCACGCCAGAAGGGGCACGAGGCAGAATGCCAGGGCAAATCCGCCGGTCCGCATCGCAAACACCGAAGACAGCGTCATCGCGTGGTACTATCTCAACCAACGCCTTTGAGAACAGGGAGAGGTCTGGGGGATGGAACTGGAGAAAGTCAGGGAGTTTGTCGAGTTCACCGACTCAATGAACTTCACCGTTGCTGCTCGAACGCTGCATATGTCCCAGCCGGCACTCAGCAAGCATGTCAAGGACTTGGAAAACGAGCTCGAGGTCGTACTCGTAGACAGAAGCCCTGCAGGAGGAGGGAATACCCTCACCCCGGCAGGCAGGCGCTTTCTCGAACGCTCGCTCACTCTGCTGAGCGACTACGCCGAGGCTGTCGAGGATGTCAGGCGCGTCTACTCCTCGCAACAGCCTGCTCGCATCCAGGACTTCCGCTCCACGCTCAACATCACGTCGCAGCTCAGACGCCTACTCGAACCCACAGGCGGCTACTCGGGCAATTTTGCCTACGTCGCCGTCGAGGGCTCCGTGTGGACCGCGCTCGACAAGGGCCTTCTCGACCTTGCCGTGCGAGTCGAAGTCGGTTCTGAGCTGGTATTTCCATCTCATGTTCCCAATCCGCAAGACTACGGTTGGATGTCCTTGCAGCCCGAGCGCCTATGCGTGCTTGTGGGACAGGACAATCCCCTGGCCCTGCATCCGGAAATCCCGGCGAAGGAACTGGAGCGCTGCCCAATCGTCACCATGGAGGAGGCCGAGCACACCAACTGGGTCAAGACGCTCAGCCAACTGTTCGGCTCGCATGGCTGCTCCCTGCACTATCGCGTCATCAACGACAACACGCGATTTGGTGGAGCCTTCCCCCTGGGCAGGCAGGGGGCCGCTATCTGCACTGAACGCTTCGCACATTTCTACGAGGACCTGGACGTCGAAACCACGCGTAGACTTAAAATTGAGGACTTCGACCCTGTGGTCAACTTCTTCCTCGTCTGGCGGAAAGACTCGAAGACGCCCTTGGTGCGGCAAGTCATGAAAGCGCTTGGAATGTAGCAAGCCAAGCAAAGACCCACCCCGGCAATACGTGTCCTCCCTCCGAGGCGGCACAACCGCACTCCTACCGCAGCCAGAGCCTATGGATACCTCTTCATGCGTGGCATCGATAAAGCCGCGTAAGCGCATGCCAGGGGCGCTCGCATCGGAGCCGCAGCCCCACACGTCTTCACGCACAAGCACGAAATACAACAACCGACCGACCGTTTTCGTGTTTGACGGCTTCCGGCCAAGCGGGAGACCCGAGCGAGACGTCGCCTGCAGCGGCTCAACGGCCCTGGGTGCCGTCGGCGCTATCCATACTCTGGCACAGCTCGTATGTGCGCTGGTAGTCGTCCTGGTAGGCGGCGATGCGAGCATCGAGGTCGGCAAATTCTGCGGCATCGAGCGCATGAGTCTGCAGCGCCTGAAGGCTCTCGGCGCCCTCGCGCTTGAGCAGGTTGGCGATTTTGAACTCTGCCTCGTTGACCGGCCCCTTGGCAAGGGCCACCTGGTCGGCATAAAAAAGGACCTCTCGGCGGAAATGGTCAGCGCGACCGGTGTCCTGCGCCGTCTCAGCTGCCTCAAGCTGCGTACGTGCCTCAGCAAGGTCGGACTCGCGAAGGACAAGCGTGGCATGCGCGGTGGCCAGGTCGTGGTTGAGGGCCGCGGCCTCATCGGCAACACGCGCCAAGCGCGCCTTCTCGCCAAGCTCCTGCATACCAGGAAGCTCATCAAGCAGCTCCTGCAGATGGGTGAATGCGGCGTCTGTGTTTTCAAGCTGTGTCATGGGTCGTCCCTCCACCAAGTAAAACCATCAGCATCCTACCCTACAAGAATGGCCCCGCACCCAGGTGTTTCCCAGGCACGGGGCCACCATCAATCCAAACTACCGGGCAGGTTTGACTACTCGCTCACGCCGGCGAGCTGCTCGGCGAGGCACTTGCCCTCCATGAGGCAGCGGCCGTGGCTGTTGCCCTGGATGTTGATGGGATAGTCGTAGGCGTACATGCCGCCGGCGCAGTTACCGATGGCATAGAGGCCCTCGATGGGCTGGTTGTTGGCGTCGACGGCCTGGAAATCGTCGTTGATCTGGATGCCGCCGCACACGCCCAAGAGACCCGGGCCGACCTCAACAGCGTAGAAGGGGCCCTGCTTGATGGGGAAGAGGAAATGGCTCTCCTTGTAGAAGTCGGTATCCTCACCGGCCTCGCACAGCTCGTTGTAGTGGGCGATGGTCTCAAGGGCGACGTCAGCGGGCACGTCAAGCTGCTCGACGAGCTCCTCGATGGTGTCGGCGCACTTGTAGTAGTCGGGCGTGTTCTCCACGCCTTCCTTCACGGTCTTAGCGTGGGAGGCCGAGGCGTCGGCAGGCGTGGTACCCACGGCGCGGAAGCTGTCCCAGAACATACCGCCGCCGAACTCGAGCGAAGCGGTGTTGTCAGCCTCGAAGTTGGAGTCGAAGATCGACCAGGCATGGTTGGAGCCGCCGTTGACCATGATGCCGACGCACTTGCCCTGCACCCAGGTGGCCTCGTTCATGAAGCGCTTGCCCTCGGGGTTGATGAAGAGGAAGGGGCCGTGGAACATGCCAGCGGCCTGGGGGTGCATCATCGTGGGCCAGGGAGCGGGCTGGAAAGCAGCGCCAGCCCAAGCGGCCATGTTGTGGCCGTCGCCGACGTTGCCCAGGTCACCGCAGAGGCGCGACTTCACCTGAAGGGCGATGGGAGCGAACTCCTCGAGGTACTCGTCGTTCCAGGAAACGTCGCCCGTGGCAAGGACGACACCCTTGGCGGCGTTGTACTGCACGTAGTCGCCATCGGCATTCTGGCAGATGGCACCCGTCACGGCGCCGGACTCGTCCTGCACGAGCTGAACGGCAGGCATGTTAAACACAATCTGGGCGCCAGCCTTCTCAGCTGCGTCGGCCAGCATGTACTCAACGGCCTTGGCAAAGCCATACTGATCGTAGAAGTCGCCACCGAAAAGCATGTGGTAGCAGGAGGCCTCGGGGTGCACGGCGGAGTTGGAGCCAACGGTGAGCATGCAGCTCATGCCGTACTCCTCGCCCAGGTCGAGCAGCCAGTTCATGCAGCGCTCGGACTCGCGGAAGAACTTGCCAACGATCTTCTCGTTGCAGCGGTTGCCGCAAGTAGCGACCCAGCGCTCCATCTCGATGGGCTTGTCGAGCACGACGCCGTTCTCGTCCATCACACGGCTCTTGATGGCGCCGGTGCCGCCCACGCCATGACCGTTGAGGACGTCGTCCTTCTCGACCAAGACCGTGTTGAGGCCGTTCTGGGCAGCGTTGCAGGCGCAAGAGCAGCCCGAATAGCCGCCACCGATGATGAGCACGTCGCAGTCGACGGTCTCGGAAACCTCAGTGATGGGCTCAGGCTTGACCTCCCAGCTGTGCTGGCTTGCGGCAGGCGCGGCCTCGTCGGCCGAGGCGACCCCGGCCATACCCAGCGCAGCAACGGCAGCACTGCCGGCGGCGGCGTTCTTGAGAAGGTCGCGGCGAGAGATAGAGCTCATGTGCAGTCCTCCTTACGTGACGTGCAGCACCCATTGCGCCGCACAGATGACTCCAACGGAGGCCCAGCGAAATCCAGCAAACCGCATATTGGCGATAAAACACCTGGTAAGAGTAGCTGTAATCTGTAGTAAACCCCCGTATTGATGAGAAATTGTACGCCGTTGGCCCCCCAGGCACGAGCAGGCAAATCCGTCGCAAGCGCAAGCTGAAGTTGCGCCCAGACACTTTTACAACGCAGTCAGTTGCCCAAAAACGCCAAAAGTATGCGTTATAACTCGCGTGCCGCTATAGCCCCCAAAACACGCAGGCCATCTACCTGGGGTGATGTGGGCGGACCAAAATCGAAAAGCCGCTCCCGCGGTCCCTGGGGGAGTTAAAACGCATACTTTTGGCGACTTCTGCACCCAGTGTCGCCCTAACAGCAACATGTTGGCGAATTTCGTCCCCTGCGCCCGCTCCTGCGATAGACGCACGATCCTCGGGGCGTGGCCCGCACGCACAAAAGAGGCCGCCCGGGGGAGAGGCGGCCTCTTGGAAGGGGGACGTGTGCTTTGAAAGGATCGTGCGCTTGGGGAACGCTAGGGGACCGTTAAGGGGAGCGCTTGTTACTCGGCGGCCTGGGTCAGGGCGTCGGTGAGAGCTTCGGCAGCACCGTTGCAGGTGAGGGTGGCACCGGCGATGACGTCGAACTCGGGGCTCTGGGCGTCCTCCATGAGGCCGGCGATGGTGCCGTCCTCGATGGGCTCAGCGCCGATGCCGCGGGTCTCTGCCTCATGGGTAAGCGAGGTCACCGTGAACTTGCCGTCCTTAACCTCGATCTCGATGTTGATCTTGCCGCCGCGGCCCTGGCCCTCGCCGGTGTAGGTGCCGTCCTTGAACGTGGCCGTGGAAAGGTCGACGGTCTCGGTGGGCTCCCCCTCAACCTCGGCGACCTTGATCACGACGTCCTCAGCGGTGAAGGGATCGGCGGGAACCTCGACGTTCACGCCCTCCTGCTCGGCAGCCAGCTTGCGACCGGCGATACGGCCGAAGGCAAGCGCGAAGGAGACATAGCAACCGCAGCCAGGATAATTGCCGGGGATGCCGAAGATGTTGGTGCCCGTGTCGTTGCCGGAGCAATACAGGTGAGGCACGACGTTGCCGTCGATGTCGAGCACCTGGGCGTCGGCGTTGATGCGGACGCCGCCGTGACACTCGGCCATGTTGTGAGCAGGCACGTTCATGGTGCCGGTCTCGTCCATGTCGAGCCAGGAGTTGTAGACGTCGTTGTACTTGGGAGCGAACTGGTAGACCTGGGCAACCTCGATGGGATAGAAGTTGGGCATGTTGTACAGGTCGGCGCCGATGCGCATGGCAGCCTTGATACCGTCACCGGTGCAGTCGTGGCACATGTAGGTGGTGTAGCCAAGAGCGTCCTGGCAGAAGCGCATCTTCATGTCGTCGGAAGCGCAGAAGCCACCGGTGGCGAGCATGACGCCCTTGCTGGCCTTGATGCGAATCTCGCCATCGGCGGTGGTGGCCACGACACCGATCACAGCGCCGTCCTCGCCCAGGACGAAATCCTTGAGAGCGCAGTTGAACTGCGTGGTGATGGTGCCCTCCTCGACCTTGGCATTGATGCACTCATGCAGCGGGTCAAAGAGCTCGGGGCCGGAGTTGGGAGCACCGTCGTAGGAGTGAGCCCAGTGCGAACGGGGCACAGCCTCTTCCTTTGCAATGCCGAACTTCTCGTACTCGCAGCCCACGGCGTTGAGGCAGCCCGAGGTCACGCCGTTGCCGTTGTCGCCCGTCGCCTCGTTGTCCTGGGCACCCTCGTTCTCGGTGGCCCACTCAACCTCGAAGAGCTCGTGACCGCAGTAGGTCTCGCACAGGTTGCAGATCCAGTCGACGTCCTCGCCGGACATGTCGGCATAAGCGCGGATGATCTCCTCGGGGCAGAGGTTGTAGTTCTGGTTGACGCAAGTGTTGACCCAGTCAAAGAGGGCGTCGGCGTTGTCAGTCACGCCGAGGGCCTCCTGCACCTTGGTGCCAGCACCCATGATGGCGCCACCGCAGCGAGCCATGGAGCCGCCGGGAAGGGCAGCCTTCTCGATGATGAGGACCTGCGCGCCGTTGTCGGCAGCCTCGATGGCGCACGCCGCGCCGGCCGCGCCGTAGCCGCAGACGAGAACCTCGCACTCCTGGTCCCAAACCTGCTCGGGAGCCTCGTCGGCGAAAGCCACACCGGCAAAACCGGCGCTTGCCAGTGCCGCACCGGCGCCTGCGACGAAACCACGACGGGACATCTTGGCGTTGCTCATGTTGAATGGTCCTTCCCTTGTGTAAGTTGGCGGGGGCGCTTATTGGCCCAGCCGCCTGCGGCGCCTCCCCAGGCGCTGCACGGCTTGCATTCTAGGACGGCCTCACATTGCAAAACCCGACATGTTCGGCACTGCGTCGTGCAAAGATTCCACCCTTGCGTTGCACGTGGTACCATGCGCTTTGCAGAATCTGCAACGGGGGCAGGCATCTTGCGCAAAGGGGAAGGGCGGCACGCATGGCACTTGAGGGCATGAGTGAATTCAGGGAGTTCATCGTCTTCGCGAAATACCTCAACATCACTCGCGCCGCCGAGGAGCTGCATGTGTCCACCTCGACGCTCAGCCGCCACATCGCCGCGCTCGAGCACGAAATCGGCATGCCGCTTGTACAGCGAGAGGGGTCGGCCTCAAGCCTCACACCCGTGGGCTCACTTGTGCTGAAAAAGGCATCCACGCTGGTAGGAGAGTACGATTCGCTGCTTGAGCAGGTGGCGCGCTATCGAGCAGACGCAAGCTATTCTCTGCGCGTTGCCTATGCGCTCGACGACCGCACCATCATCGACGCCATTTCCCTGGCGAAACTGCGCATGAAGCAGACCTACACTGGCCTCAACGTCCAGCCCTTCCATGGGCGCGGGCAGAGCGGCTGGGACGCGCTGCGCGCAGGAGAGGTCGACGTGTGCATCGACTACAGCCTCGCGCCGGAAACCCTCGCCGACAACAAGTATGTCGCCGTGCCTCTTATGGACGACTCCATCGTGCTCGCGTTGCCCAAGGGAACCTTTCCCGACCAGCCCCGCGTGCATGTAAACCAAGTATGCAAGCGCTACATCCCGCGGCCCAGCGCGTCGTTTGACAACTACTTCGACCGCGTGCTCGGACTTTTCGCCGGCTGCAGCCAGCGTCCGCCCACGCGGTTCATTGATGCCGCGACGATGGACGAGTTCTTCATGCATGCCCTCGACGCCGACGAGATGTGGCTCTTCTCGCGCAGGCAGTTCTTCGACTATGCGAGCAGCATCCCACTCAGCTACCGGGCAAGCTGCGAGATTCACGAGCTTGACGGCTGCGACCCCGCGTATCGCCGCTACGCCATCTACGCCGCCGACAACCCCAACCGCCTTGTGGCGCAATTTGTGGAGGAGCTCGCGCAGGCAGACCCCGCGAGGGGGTAGAGCGGCGGCAAGGGCGAAAGGCTGAGCCGGGAAAAGAGGCCGATGTGCCTGTCGTGAACCGCAAAGTTTTGCGCTTATTGCGAACTGCAAAACTTTGCGGCTGAGCGCCGATACCCCCGGCGCCCAAAAACGCCAAAAGTATGCGTTATACCTCGCGCACCGCTATAGCCCCAAAAACACGCAAGCCATCTACCTGGGGTGTTATGAGCGGACCAATATCAAAAAACCGCGCCCGCGGTCCCTGGGGGACGTATTACGCATACTTTTGGGCTTTTTCCGCCAACCCCCGGAGCGCCCTCGCACTCCGCGCCCCTCACCTGCCGGCCGGCGTCAGTATCTGTCGATGAGGTCGATAAGCTCCTGCTTGGAGTGGACTTCAGTCTTCTCGTAGATCCTGCGGATGTGGGTTCGCACGGTGCTTTCGGACACGCACAGGGTGCCTGCGATGACCTTGGCGGAACGGCCCTTGTAGATGTACGGAACCACTTCCGCCTCGCGGCGCGTCAGACCGTAGTCGGACGCGAACGCCTCGAGATCGTCGGAGAAGCTGGCGTTTTCGGGGGCAAAGGCAGCCTCAGCACGAGGCGCATCCCCGCTCGCCTGCTCGCCCTTGGCCGTCTCCTCACGCAGCGCGGCGGACACCACGGGCCCTTTTGCCCCTTCCAGGCAAGCGAGGCAGGCGACAGCAGGCAGGGTGGGCGGACCGCGGGCGCTGGCAAGCGAGGCAGGTGGGGAGGACGGACCGCCCATATACCGGGCAGCGGCAAGGTGAGGCGGGTGGCGGGCGAGGCGGGCGGGTCGGGTAGACCACTCTCGCAGCAAGCAAATCATCAGCTCGGCAGGTAAGCCATTTGCTCGTCAGACAATACCGAGCAACACGCCGACCCTTCTCACATGCCGAACGACCTGAAACGTCATCCATATTTGGCCGTTCTTCTCAGCCTGGGTTTCCAAAATCGCCAAAAGTATGCGTTATAAATTTCTCGCTCTTAGAGTCCAAAAACACGCACGTCATCTACCTGGGATTATGCAAGCAGCCAATCTTGAAAAGTAGACCCGCAGCCCCTTGCGAGAATTATTACGCATACTTTTGGCGATTTCCGCACGTTGCGCGGCAGCGACCCCTCGCTCGCGGGCCATCTTACGCCTTATGCACGGTATGGGGGTAGCGAACGACGGCCTTTGTTTGCGATAATCCAGCCGAGGGCCGCCCTTCGGAGGGGCGGCCGATGGGGCGGGCCCATGCGGCCACCCCGCTGCCGAAAGGAGAACCATATGCTCCATGAGGTCCACTTCCCTTCCACCAACAACCGAGACACCGTCACTGGCTGGATCTATGCGCCCGCCTGCGACCCGGTAGGCGTCGTGCAGCTTGTGCACGGCTTTGGCGAGCACTCCCGTCGCTACCTGCACATGATCGTGGCGCTCATGGACGCCGGTTTCATCGTGGCGGCCGACGACCACGTGGGCCACGGCGCCACGGCCATCGCCAACGACACGTGGGGCGACTGGGGCGACGCCGGCCCGCACACCATGATGGAGGACGAGAAGCGCTTCAAGGATCTCGTCTGCGAGAAATACCCCGACCTGCCGCATTTCATGTTCGGCCACTCCATGGGCTCCATGATTGCCCGCGACTTCTCAACAAAGTACGGCGATGAGCTTGCCGGCGTCGTCTACTGCGGCACCACCGGCATCTTCAAGAACACCCACGAGGTACGCGCCAAGCTCGACGAGGCCATCGCCGCAGGTCGCGCCCACGAGTCCGATCCCGCGTTCGTCGGCGAGCTCATGGGCTGGATGTTCGCACGCTGCTCCGAAGGGGCCGAGCGCGGCAACGAGTGGATCTGCCATGACCCCGAGGTGCAGCGCGACCACGCCGAGGACCCCTTCGACGCCTTCACCCATCCCACGCACAACATCTCACTGCGCGACTTCATCGACATGATGCTGTGCATCGAGGGCACGCAGTGGGCCGAAAAGGTACCCGCTGAGCTGCCCGTTTTCCTTATTGCCGGCGACCAGGACCCGGTGGGCAACTACGGCGAGGGCGTGTACATGTGCGCCAACTGGCTGCAGGACACCGGCCACATGAACGTCGTGACGCAGCTCTACCCGGGCTATCGCCACGAGATTCACAACTATGACGACATCAAGGTCGACGTCGAGGCCTCCATCGTCGACTGGTTCATGATGCAGCTCTAAGGAGCACGCCTGCAACGCCCAGCGCCCGGTACGATTGGGGCCTCAACCCGCTGCGACGATTCGGCCCACCGCAACCGACCGCCCAGCGCAATTGGGGAAACCATCGTGCCGGACGCTACCCCGCCGACCCCCAGGCGCCCGGTGCGATTGGAAAACTCCCTCGCACCGGGCGCTTTCTTTGCTTTCGAGCGCGGTTTGTGGCCCCGCAGCTCCGGACAGCCCAGAAAAACGTGCGTGTTTGCGTTTTAAATCCGGCGAGCGCAGTACCCAAGCAGAGAGCATTTGCAAACCCGCAGGTAGATGGCTTGCAGGGGTTTGGGCTACTCCCACCCGCAGAATTAAAACGCAATCTAACAGTCAACTAAATAGGTGAT
>OLNE01001125.1_pt1 | contig 20500 bp, 19 predicted proteins | sample 1672431 | NCBI WGS metagenome assembly OLNE01 (sample SAMEA3136685, study PRJEB25190) | human gut metagenome | reverse complement strand
CCCTCTTGCGTGACCCAAAAATTCCGAAGCCGTTTTGGCTTCGGAACTTTTTCTTTTGCTTGACAAAGCAGTTGCAGTTTTTATGTAGGGGCCGCAGACCCCTGCGGCCCGTTCGTCTGGGGCAATACCATGTGTTGTAACGTGGTACCGCTCGGCAGGTTGCGGGCCGCAGGGGTCTGCGGCCCCTACGAAGTTTTTTCATTCCGTTTCTATCTTCCGTTGCTATCTAAGCAGGTCAGTCGATGTTCTCCTGATTCTCCCCTGCGCTGGCGACCAGGTCGGAGAGCGCGTCCTGGATGTGGTCCATGTCCGACTGGGCGCGGCCGAAGGCGTCGCGGACGCTGTCCAGCTCCGTCTCGACGGAGGTGATGGCGCTGCGCATATCCGCCCGGAGCTTGTCGCAACGGGCTTGGATCTCCAGGACCCAGCGTGCGCTGTCAGCGCGGATCTCGGCGGCGTGGGACTGGGCGTTCTGGATGGTCACCTGGGCCCGCTCGTGGGCGGAGACCTCGATGTCCCCGGCGGTGTCCTTCAGGCGCTGCCAGGACTTGGCTTCGGGCTCCAGCGCCCGGACCTGCTTTTGCAGGTCGCTGGCCAGGCGGGTCTTTTCTTCCAGGGCAGACTGGGTCTCGGCCAGGTCTTTTCTCAGCTGCTCCACTTCCTCGCTGAGCTTCTCGCAGGCGGCTGCCTGCTCCTCGGCTTCGGCGAAACGGGCTTCGGACTGGGTGCGGACCGTCTCCTCCCGCTCTAAGGCCCGCTCCAGCTCCAGAGACTTTTCCTGGTTCTCCTGGGTCAATTTCTCGATGTAGTCCAATACGTCCTGGCGGTTGAAGCCGCCAAAGGCGGCGGTGCGGAACTGACCGGCGTTTTCGTTCATAGTGCTTCCTCCTGATCCAGACGTCCCAGGCGTGCTGAGGACCCGGCGCGTTTCGGGATGATTTTCTTGTAGTGTACCATATTTTCTTTGGGGATACAATATTTGATCGGATTTTCCGTCGGACCGCTTTCTTTGATTGACGGAATGGCCTCAGGATGCTATAATTTTTTAGATTGTTCAGTATCTAGTTGTATGGAGGAGATCATCATTATGTGGGCGTCGACCGATTGGAAGGATTATGAGCTGCTGGATTGCGGCCGGGGAGAGAAATTAGAGCGCTGGGGCAAGTATACCCTGGTCCGGCCGGACCCCCAGGCCATCTGGAACACCCCCCGCCGTCATCCTGGCTGGAAAAACTATGACGCCCGCTACGCCCGCTCCCGCACCGGCGGGGGCCAGTGGGTGAAGAAAGAGCTGCCCCAGCGCTGGCAGGTGCAGTATAAAGCGCTGACCTTTAACATCAAACCCATGAACTTCAAGCACACCGGCCTCTTCCCGGAGCAGGCCGCCAACTGGGACTTTGCCATGGAGCAAATTCGTCAGGCAGGCCGTCCCATCTCCGTGCTGAATCTCTTCGCCTACACCGGCGCGGCTTCCATCGCCTGCGCGGCGGCGGGGGCTTCCGTCTGCCACGTGGACGCAGCCAAGGGCATGGTCAGCTGGGCCAGAGAAAACGCGAAAAGCTCCGGCTTAGAGTCCGCCCCCATCCGCTGGATCGTGGACGACTGCGCCAAGTTCGTGGAGCGGGAAATTCGCCGTGGGCGGCGGTATGACGCCGTCATCATGGACCCCCCGTCCTACGGTCGGGGACCTTCCGGGGAGATCTGGAAGCTGGAGGAGAACCTCTATCCCTTCGTGGAGCTGGTCTCCGGCGTGCTGTCGGACCGGCCCCTCTTCTTCCTCATCAATTCCTACACCACCGGCCTGGCGCCCTCGGTGCTGACTTATATCCTGGAAACCCTGCTCACCCCCCGGTACGGCGGCCAGACCGCCAGCCAGGAGCTGGGCCTGCCCGTGCGCGAAAACGGGCTGATCCTCCCCTGCGGCGCCAGCGGACGCTGGACGGCAGGGGCACAGTGAGGACAATACACTATGGCAAACGATCCGATCATCAAAGCAGAACACCTGACCTTCTGTTACCCCGACGAACCGGCGGGACACCCCCCGGTGCTGGACGACATCAGCCTGGAGATCGAAGCCGGGTCCTTCGTGGCCATTCTGGGACACAACGGCTCCGGTAAATCCACCTTCGCCAAGCACATCAACGCCCTGCTCACCCCCACGGCGGGGAAGCTCTGGGTGGACGGCCTGGACACCGGCGACCCGGAGAACCTTCTGAACATCCGGGGCAAGGTCGGCATGGTCTTTCAAAACCCCGACAACCAGATCGTCGCCAGCGTGGTGGAGGAGGACGTGGCCTTCGGCCCGGAAAACCTGGGCGTGCCCCCGGCGGAAATCCGCCAGCGGGTGGACCGGGCCCTCAAGATGGTGGGCATGTATGACCTGCGGGAGCACTCCCCCCACCTGCTCTCCGGCGGACAGAAGCAGCGCGTGGCCATTGCGGGCATCATCGCCATGATGCCCCGCTGCATCGTCCTGGACGAGGCCACCGCCATGCTGGACCCCGTGGGCCGGCGGGAGACGGTGGAGACCATCCGCACCCTGAACGAGCAGTACGGCATCACCGTCCTGCTCATCACCCACCACATGGACGAGGCCGCCCAGGCCCAGCGCCTGATCGTCATGGCCGGTGGGCACATCATCGACGACGGCCCCCCCGCCCAGGTCTTCCAGCATGTGGACACCCTGCGCAGCGCCGGTCTGGCCGTGCCGGAGACGGTCGCCCTGCTCTATGAGCTGAAACAAGAGGGGTTCGACGTCCCCCTGGACGCCATCAGCGACGAGGCCTGTGCGCAAGTCTTGGCGAACCTGCTGAAAAAACCGCCCCATTTGGGAGGAGAGTAACGCCGTTGGAACCGATCATTTCATTAAAACAACTGACCCATATCTACAGCCCCAACACCCCCTTTGAGCAGCGGGCGCTGGACCGGATCGACCTGGACATCTACCAGGGCGAGTACCTGGGCATCATCGGCCGCACCGGGTCGGGCAAGTCCACCCTCATCCAGCACCTCAACGGCCTGGCCAAGCCCACCAGCGGGCAGGTCCTCTTTGAGGGGCAGGACATCTGGGCCGACAAGGCCCTGACCCACAGCATCCGCTTTCAGGTGGGCCTGGTCTTCCAGTACCCGGAGTACCAGCTCTTTGAGGAGACGGTCTACCGGGACATCGCCTTCGGCCCCAAAAACATGAAGCTGGACGAGGCCGAGATCGACCGCCGGGTCCGCCGGGCTGCAGAGTTCGCGGGCCTGAAGGAGGACGTGCTGGAGCGCTCCCCCTTTGAGCTGTCCGGCGGACAGAAGCGCCGGGTCGCCATTGCGGGCGTCATCGCCATGGAGCCGAAGGTCCTCGTGCTGGACGAGCCGACGGCCGGCCTGGACCCCGCCGGGGCCGCCAGTATTCTGGCCAACATCGAAGCCTATCGCCAGGCCAACCACGCCACCATCGTCATCGTCAGCCACTCCATGGAGGACGTGGCCCGGCTGGCGGACCGGCTGGTGGTGGTCAGCCACGGCAGGCTGCCCTACATCGGCACGCCTCGTGAGGTCTTCTCCCACGGGGCCGCGCTGGAGGAGCTGGGGCTGGGCGTGCCCGCCATGAACCGGGTCTTTTCCCGTGTCCGGGCCATGGGCGTGGACATCGACCCGGCGGTCTACACCGTGGAGCAGGCCAAGGCAGCCTTTCTCGCCGCCTGGCGGAAGCGAAAGGAGGGGAAGTAAATGGCGCTCAAAGACATCACCCTGGGCCAGTATTTCCCCGGAAATTCCCTGCTGCACCGGTTTGACCCCCGCTCGAAAATCATTTTTACCGTACTGTTCATTGCGGCGATCTTCCTGTGTAAGGGCCTGGTGTCCTATGGCATCACGCTGCTGATCCTGCTGATCATGATCGGCATCTCCAAGGTCCAGCCCAGGGTCTTTCTGAAGGGCATGAAGCCGGTGGTCTTCATCGTGGTCTGTACGGCCATTTTGAATTTGTTCTATACCTCCGGCACGGTGCTGTGGAGCTGGGGCATCCTCAAGATCACCGAGGAGGGCATTTGGAAGGCGGGCTTCATGGTGTTAAGAATCCTGATGCTCATCGCCTGCACCCTGCTGCTGACCTACACCACCTCCCCCATTCTCTTAACGGACGGGTTGGAAAAGCTCTTGCGGCCCCTGAAAAAGCTCCACTTCCCCGTCCACGAGCTGTCCATGATGATGAGCATCGCCCTGCGCTTCATCCCCACCCTCATCCAGGAGACGGATAAGATCATCTCCGCCCAGAAGGCCAGAGGCGCAGACTTCGACAGCGGCAACCTCATCCAGAAGGCCAAGGCCCTCATCCCCATTCTGATCCCCCTCTTCATCTCGTCCTTCCGGCGGGCGGAGGAGCTGGCCATCGCCATGGAGTGCCGCTGCTACCACGGGGACGAGGGGCGCACCAGCCTGCGGCAGCTTCGCTACGCCGGGCGGGACTACGGCCTCATCGTATTCAGCATCGCCCTCTGCGCCGGGATCGTGGTCCTGCGCGTGGTCTTTGGCCTGTGAGGAGGGAGCGAGCATGAAACGAAACATTGCCCTGACCCTCATGTACGACGGCACGGCCTACCACGGCTGGCAGGTGCAGAAGCGGGACGTAACAGTTGCGGAGACCTTGGAAAAGGCCCTGGCCCAGGTGGTCGGCCACCCGGTCAAATGCACCGGGGCGGGGCGGACGGACGCAGGCGTTCACGCCGAGCGCTACGTCTCCAACTTCCGCACCACCTCCACCATCCCCTGCGACCGGCTCCCGCTGGCGGTGAACAGCCGTCTGCCGGGGGACATCGTGGTCACCAAGGCAACGGAAGTGCCGGAGGACTTCAACGCCATCGGCAGCTGTATCAAGAAAGAGTACACCTACCGCATCTACAACTCCCGCATCCGGAATGCCTTTCTGGTCAACCGGGTGTGGTTCTACCCCAAGCAGCTGGACGCAGACGTGATGAACCGGGCCGCCCAACATTTTGTCGGCACCCATGACTTCGCCAGCGTCCGCTCGGTGGGCACCGAGACGAAGACGACGGTCCGCACCGTCCACTATTTCGATATCGCCCGCGACCCCAAGCAGCCGGAGATGATCGTCTGCCGGGTGTGCGCCGACGGATTCCTGTACAACATGGTCCGGGCCATGGTGGGCACCTGCGTCTACGCCTCCGAGGGCAAGCTCGCCCCGGACGACATCCCCGCCCTCTTAGAGGGCCGCAACCGGACCGACGCCGGACCGACGGCGCCCCCCCAGGGGCTGTACATGACCAACCTCTGGTACCCCATCCCCGACTTACCTTGATATTTCTGATCCCATCTTGCAGACCCATGGAGGTGTGCGTATGAACCAAATCCCAAACAAGCTGATGCCCCAGACCAAGCTCACCCGCAAGCAGCGGGTGGGCCTGCTCATTGCAGCCGTGGTGGTCCTGCTGGGCCTGCTGACGGCCACCGTGTTCCGCTCGAACGTGGCCAGCTTTTTCCGCTGGGTGGCCTACTCCCAGTCGGACACCAGCTTTTCCCACAACGCCCAGGCCAGCAGCCTCTTCCTCGGCATGGGGGACGACCTGCTCATCGCCACCCAGTCCCAGATCCAGGTGGTCTCTCCCACCGGGACGGCGAAGCTCAAGCAGTCCGTCTCCATGACCTCCCCCGCCCTGAACGCCTCCGGTGACTACGCCGTGGTGTACGACGTGGGCGGAAAGGAGCTGAAGGTGGTCAAGGGCGATATCCTGCTCCACGAGCTGACCCTGCCGGACGAGGAGTCGATCCTCTGCGCGACCGTCAACGAAAAGGGCTGGGTGGCCGTGACCAGCAAGGCCAGCGGCTACAAGGGCGTCGTGACCGTGTACAACCGGGACTTTGAATCCGTCCTCACCATCCGGCTCTCCAGCCGGTATATCTCCGACGCCGTGGTCACCCCGGACAGCCGGGGGGTCTATCTCATCTCCCCCGGCCAGGCCGACGGGGCCTTTGAGAACACCCTGCTCTATTACACCATCTCATCCCGCGAGGAGCCGACCCGGACCATCTCGCTGGGTTCCAACGTGGTCCTGTCCATCCGCAGCGCGGGGCGGTGCTGGATCATCGGGGACGAGAGCCTGATGATCCTGGATTCCAGCGGCGTCATCACCGCCAGCTATGATTACAAGGACCAGTACCTCAAGATGGGCTCCCTGCAAGGGGACAATTACGCCGCCCTCTACCTCTCCCCCTCCTCCTCCGGCAGCACCGGCACCCTGGTGACGGTTGGCTCGGACGGGCGGGCCTACGGGGAGCTGGCGCTGGACGGCCAGACCCTGGCCATGGCGGCCCAGGGGAAGACCATCGCCGTGCTGACCACCAACGCCATTTACACCACGGACCGGAACCTGACCTCCTACACCACCTCCCCCAACCAGCGGGGCATCCGCAACCTGGCTGTCTACGCCGACGGGAGCGTGGCCCTGGTCAACAGCGCCGCCGTGAGCCTGTACTTCTCCTCCAGCGGCACCACCACCGACGCCAAGCAGCCGGAGGAGGACACCACCCAGGCCACGACCCAGACCGGCCAGGACGCCGCCGACGCTGCCGCAGACGGCGCAGATCCCAACGCCAGCGCAGACGGCACGGCAGACCCCAACGCCGCCGGTGCAGACAGCGCAGACGGCCAGACCGGTGACGCCGCTGCCGCAACAGGAGGGGACTGACCATGACGCTCACTGCTTCCCTTCTGCTGGACCTGGTGCTGCTGGGGCTGCTGGTGGTCTTCTTCCTGGTGGGCTACCAGCGGGGGCTGATTCTGACCCTCTGCTCCCTGCTGGCCGTGGTCCTGTCCTTTGCCGGGGGCTGGTATCTGGCCACCCACGCCGCCGAGGGCTTTCAGGCCCAGCTTGGGCCGGAGATACCCGGCTTTGTGGCCAGCTCCCTGCTGTTTTTGGCGGGGTTTCTGGTGGTCCAGATCGTCTGGGTCACTCTCTGCCATGCGCTGAACCTGGTGGCCAAGCTGCCGGGGCTGCATCTGCTCAACAAGATCCTCGGCGGCCTGCTGGGCCTGGTCAAGGGCATCGCCATTCTGATGGTGGCCCGGTGGGCGCTGTGCGACCTGCTGCAATGGGTCCCGGCGGACGTGGCGGCGGAGAGCTATGTGCTGCCGTGGCTGACGCCCAGTGCCTTCTTTTCCCTGTTTGGGAAGTAGGAAATCTCCCCGTATTCATACCTAATTCATAAAGCCGTGTTACCATACTATACTAAAGAATAAACACCCCACAAAGGAGTGACCGCACCCTATGAAACCTACCCTTTGCAGCAGATGCAAAAAGAACGTGGCCGTGGTCTTTATCACCCGCCTGGACCCCAACGGCCAGAACAGCCACAACGAAGGCCTTTGTTTGAAATGCGCCCGGGAGCTGAACATCCGCCCGGTTACCGATATGATCGAAAAGATGGGCCTGAGCGACGAAGAGCTGGAGGGCCTGACCAACGAGATGATGTCCGCCTTTGACGGCACCGAGAGTATGCAGGACCTGATCGGCAACATCACCGAGTCTCTCCGGGACGTGGCCGGAGAGCGGGACGACGACGAGGATGAAGAAGAGGGCCGCACCGCCACCTTCCCCTTCCTCAACCGCCTCATGGGCAACATGAACGGCCAGGAGGAGAAAAAGGACGAGACGCCCGCCCCCTCCGCCCCACAGGGCGGCAAGGACAAGGCCCAGGGCCGCGCAGAAAAACCTGATCGCAAGGCCCGCACCAAACGCAAATTTCTGGAAAACCACTGCATCTCCCTGACCCGCAAGGCCGCCGAGGGCAAGCTGGACAAAATGATCGGCCGGGACCAGGAGCTGGAGCGCGTGATCCAGATCCTGAATCGCCGCCAGAAGAACAACCCCTGCCTCATCGGCGAGCCCGGCGTGGGCAAGACGGCCATCGCCGAGGGCCTGGCCATGAAGATTTTCCAGGGCGACGTGCCCTATAAGCTCAAGGACAAGGAGGTCTACCTGCTGGACCTGACCTCGCTTGTGGCAGGCACCCAGTTCCGGGGCCAGTTTGAGAGCCGCATGAAGGGTCTCATCGAAGAAATCAAGAAGCTGGGGAACATCATCCTGGTCATCGACGAAGTCCATAACCTGGTGGGCGCAGGCGACGCAGAAGGCTCGATGAACGCCGCCAACATCTTAAAGCCCGCCCTCTCCCGCGGGGAGATCCAGGTCATCGGCGCCACGACCCTGGTGGAGTATCGGAAGTACATCGAGAAGGACTCTGCCTTAGAGCGCCGCTTCCAGCCCGTGATCGTGAACGAGCCGTCCATCGAGGACGCCGTGGAGATCATCAAGGGCGTGGCCCCCTATTATGAGGAGTTCCACCACGTCAAAATTTCCCCCGACATCGCCCGCCTGGCGGTGCTGATGTCCGAGCGCTATATCACCGACCGCTTCCTGCCCGACAAGGCCATTGACCTCATCGACGAGGCCTGCTCGGACGTGAACCTCCGGGACAAGGACCTGGCCCGGAAGCTGGAGCTGCAAAAGGAGCTGGACGACATCGCCGTAGAGCGGGAGGTCATGGTGGCCGACGCCAGCGACAAGGCCTATGAGCGCCTGGCCGAGCTGCGGAGCAAGGAGCTTCAGCTGCTCCAGGAGCAGAAGGAGCTGGCCACCGTCGAGGCCCCCAGCCTGACCCTGGAGAGCCTCTCCCGCGTGGTCGAGCTGTGGACGAAGATCCCCGCCAGCACCATCCAGGAGCAGGAATACGAGCGCCTGGCCAAGCTGGAGGACCGGCTCAAGGCCCACGTGGTGGGCCAGGACGAGGCCATTGCCGCCGTCTCTGCCGCCATCCGGCGCAACCGGGTGGGCGTGGCGTCCAAGCGCAAGCCCGTCTCCTTCATCTTCGTCGGCTCCACCGGCGTGGGCAAGACCGAGCTGGTCAAGCAGCTGGCCCAGGACCTGTTCCACTCCCCGGAGTCCCTCATCCGGCTGGATATGTCCGAGTTCATGGAGAAGCACTCCGTCTCCCGGATCATCGGCTCTCCCCCCGGTTACGTCGGCTATGACGAGGCCGGGCAGCTGACCGAGAAGATCCGCCGCAAGCCCTACTCCGTGGTGCTGTTTGACGAGATCGAAAAGGCCCACCCCGATGTGCTGAACATCCTCTTGCAGATCCTGGACGACGGCCACATCACCGACGCCCAGGGCCGCACGGTGAACTTTGAGAACACCGTCATCGTCATGACCTCCAACGCCGGCAGCGAGAGCAGCAGCGGCCCCCTGGGCTTTGGCAAGACCGTCAACGAGCAGAGCAAGGACAAGGCCATGAAGGCTCTCCAGCAGTTCCTGCGGCCGGAGTTCCTCAACCGCGTGGATGAGGTCATCTGCTTCAACCAGCTCAGCGAGGAGAACTTCCGGGCCATTGCGCAGATCATGCTCAAGGAGCTCCAGGACGTGCTGAAGGAAAAGGACCTGGACTTCACCTGGGACGAGGCCGTGCTGGACCAGCTGGTGAAGGACTCCTACTCCGCTGCCTACGGGGCGCGGAACCTGCGGCGGCACATTCAGAAGGCCTTGGAAGACCCCATCGCCACCAAGATCATTGACAGCTACCTCTCCCCCATCCACGCCCTCAAGGCCGTGGTGGAGGACGGGAAGATCCTTATTACGGCCCTGTGATCCTTCTTTCTCTTCTTCTCACCTTCTCATCTGTCACAGGGCAAGGAACCCCGTGCGCCGAACTGGCGCACGGGGTTCCCTTTTGCGTTCATCCTATCAAGTTGGAAAGATCTGGCTGCCCTTATCGGTGGGTCCCCACGAAGAAGAGGGCCAGGGTACCCGCGCCGGAGTGCGCCCCGATGACGGGGCCGACATCCCCGATGGTGACGGAGGAGACGTGGAGCCGGTCCCGAACCATTTGGGCCAGCAACTGGGCGTCGGCCAGACAGTCGCCGTGGCTGATGTAGACGCGCTGCTGCTCCGGGGCAACGGCGCTCTCCTCCATGTGGCTGACCAGGGCCTCGATGGATTTCTTCCGGCCCTTGGCGGAGGCCATGGGGACCAGATGCCCCTCGTCGTCCACATGGAGGACGGGCTTGATGTTCAGCAGGTTCCCCACGATGGCCTTCCCCGCCGACAGGCGTCCGCCCCGGCGGAGCTGGCTCAGGTCCCCCACGGTGAACCAGTGGCAGAGATACAGGCGGTTCTTCTCGGCAAATGCCGCCGCCTCGTCCAGGGTCTTTCCCTGGCGCTTTTCCTGGACGGTCAGGTCCACGAGCATCCCCTGGCCCAGGGAGGCGCAGAGGGTGTCCACCGTGATGATCCGGGCCTCCGGGAACTCCTCCCGCAGGTCCTCGGCGGCGATGGCAGCGTTGTGATAGGTCCCGCTGAGGCCGGAGGAAAAGCCCAGGTAAAGAAGGTCCCGCCCGCTTTGCAGGATGGGCCGCCAGACGGCCTTGAACTCCTCCACGTTGGGGGCGGAGGTCTGGGCCAATTCTCCTTGGCTGAGCAGCTGGTAGAAGCTGTGGCTGTCCATGGCCTCCCCCGGTGCGTTGCGGAAGCGGCGGGGGCCGATCTGGACCGACAGGGGGACCACGGTCACCCCCAGGGAGTCGGCGAGCGCCTGGTCAAAGTCACAGCTGGAATCCGTCGTGATGGCGTAGTCTCTCATGTCGTTTCGTCTCCTTATTTTGTCGCACGGTCTGCGTTATCCGCAGCAGCTGAGATAGACCGTGAAAAAGTGTAATGTCGTGCCGGCCAGCACGAAGAAGTGCCAGATGCCGTGGCGATAGGGCTTTTCCTTCTGCCGGTAAAAGATCACGCCCACGGTGTAGGCCACGCCCCCCAGCACCAGAAAAACAAGCGCGAGCAGACGCATGTTCTTCCAGATGATCGGCAGGGCCAGAACGCCGATCCAGCCCATGACGATGTACAGCACCAGGGAGAGCTTCTTCCAGCGTCTGAGGTCGATGGCGTTCAGGACGATCCCGACGATGCCGCAGGTCAGGTTGATGCCGAAGAGCGTCAGCCCGAAGGCCCCGCCCACGATCACAAGGCAGATGGGCGTATACGTCCCCACGATGAGCAGGAAGATGGAGCAGTGGTCTAACACCTGGAACACGGCCTTGCCCCTGGAGCGCGGCAGGGCGTGGTACAGGCAGGAGATCAGATACAGAAGGATCATCGACACCCCGAAGACCGTCACGCTCACCAGGTTCAAACGGTCCCCGATGGCGCGGGCATGGCAGATGAGGATGATGGTCCCCACAACGCCCAGCAGCGCCCCCAGGCCGTGGGTGACGGCGTTGAGCACTTCTTCCCCGATGCTCAGGCGGCGGTTCTCGCCGCGGTATGGCATAGATGCAGTCATGTCTGGTTCCTCCTTTACTGATTTGGAAATCGGTTTATCTTGTGTTTTGTATTAGGATATCACCAAAAGCAGGAAAAGTCAACCATATATTATGTCAGATATCGGGTCATCTTGTTTCTGATACAAGCTCTCTGTTTTTCCCAGTTCTGGCATGTCCTATGGCGTGAATGATTTCACCCTTGACATTTTGGCCAGAGGCTCGTATACTTTTCCTAGCACCCTTTGCATAAGAAAAATGTGATGCTAGCATCATGCAAAATACCAGAGAAAGTTAGGACTGATTTTCGTGCCCATGTATCAACCTGAGATCGAAACCATGCCCCAGGACCAACTGCGGGCTTTGCAGAGCGAGCGCCTGGTCAAGCAGGTCCGCCACGTCTACGATAACGTCCCCTATTACCGCGCCAAGATGGACGAGAAGGGCGTGACCCCCGACGACATCCACGGCATCGAGGACTTGCATAAGCTGCCCTTTGTCTCCAAGGCCGACCTGCGGGAGTGCTATCCCTACGGCCTGCTGGCCAAGCCCCTGTCCGAGTGTGTCCGCATCCACTCCACCTCCGGCACCACCGGCCGCCGCGTGGTGGCCTTCTACACCCAGCACGACGTAGACCTGTGGGAGGACTGCTGCGCCCGCGCCATCATGGCCGCCGGCGGCACCAAGGACGATGTGGTCCACGTCTCCTATGGCTACGGCCTCTTCACCGGCGGCGCGGGCCTGCACGGCGGCTCCCACAAGGTCGGCAGCCTGACCCTGCCCATGTCCTCCGGCAACACGGACCGGCAGATCCAGTTCATGTGTGACCTCGGCTCCACCATCCTCTGCTGCACCCCCTCTTACGCCGCTTTCCTGGCCGAGAGCATCAACGAGCGCGGCCTGCGGGATCAGATCAAGCTCAAGGCCGGCATCTTCGGCGCCGAGGCCTGGTCCGAGGAGATGCGCCGCGACATCGAGAGCAAGCTGGGCATCAAGGCCTATGATATTTATGGCCTGACCGAGCTTTCCGGCCCCGGCGTCTCCTACGAGTGCTCCGAGCAGAACGGCATGCACCTCTGCGAGGACCACTTCATCGCCGAGATCATCGACCCCGACACCGGCGAGGTCCTGCCCGACGGCACCAAGGGCGAGCTGGTCTTCACCTCCATCACCAAGGAGGCCTTCCCCCTGCTGCGCTATCGCACCCGCGACATCTGCGTGCTGGATCGGACCCCCTGTGCCTGCGGCCGGACCCACGTCCGCATGGCCAAGCCCATGGGCCGCTCCGACGATATGCTCATCATCCGCGGCGTGAACGTCTTCCCCTCTCAGATCGAGGAAGTGCTGCTGAAGGTCAGCGGCGGCGACCTGACCCCCAACTATCAGATCATCGTGGGCCGCGAGAACAACACGGATACCCTGGACATCAACGTGGAGATGAGCGAGGCCCTCTTCTCCGACGAGATCCGTTCCATCGAAAAAGTCGAGAAGGACATCGTCACCCAGCTGCGCTCCATGCTGGGCATCGGTGCCAAAGTCCACCTGGTCAACCCCAAGACCATCGCCCGCAGCGAGGGCAAGGCCCAGCGCATCATCGACAACCGCAAGCTGTAAGTTCCCCTGTACCTTGGTTTACCCACACCTGAATAGAAGGAGGAGTATCCTATGCTCATCACCCAGATCTCTGTTTTCATCGAGAACCAGCCCGGCAAGCTGGGCGAGGTCACCCAGGTCCTGGCCGACAACGGCGTGGACATGAGCGCCCTCTCCCTGGCCGACACCACCGACTTCGGCATCCTGCGCCTGATCGTCAACGACCCCGACAAGGCCACCGAGGTCCTGCGGACCCATGACTTTATCGTCAAGCAAAGCCCCGTCATCGCCGCCGTCGTGGACGACCGTCCCGGCGGTCTGACCGAGGTATTGCAGATCCTGTCCTTCGCAGGGGTCTCCGTGGAATACATGTACGCCTTCGTCGGCAGCCAGCAGGGCCACGCCGTGGTCGTCATGCGGACGGACCGGGCCGAGGCGGCCATGGCCGCGTTGGAGTCCCACCACGTGAACACTCTGGACCCCAAGGACATCTACCGCATCTAACCTGACCGTTTCTTCATCCTTCCTTTTGTTTGCCCCGCCCCCATCCCAAGGCAGTTGCCCGACGGATGGGGGCGGGGTGTCGTTTTTCTCCCCTTGACGGCGGGGAAGCTCCTTCGATATACTGAATTTAGAAGAAAAAAATGAGACCCCCCGTTTAGAAAAAGGAGGTCCCTATGGAAGGAAGAACGACGATGATTCGCCCAGCCCCTTGGCCGCTGTATGACACGGAAAAAGTCGCCCGCTGGTTGGAGAAAATGGCGCGGCAGGGCTTCGTCCTGACAGAACACGGTTTTCCCGGCACACTTCCCCTGGCGATTTTTCAGAAGACAAACCGGCAAAATCTACGCTACTGTCTCGTTGGCACGGTGAGCAACGCCTATGCCCCGGAGCAGGAAACGATCGCCTGGAATGAAGCACGCGGCTGGACGTATGTCGCGCGGTACGGGGACTATTATGTTTACCGCAGTGAAGAGCTGCTGATCGAGGACTTGGAGACGGCCCCGGCAGTGCTGGATACCTTGATGAGTCGGTGGGGCATTGCAGGGTGCATCATTGGGCTTATCCTTTTCCTGATGCTCACGGCTACCGTTTCTTCCCTGCGCGACTTTTTACAATGCGATGCGTTGCTTGCCTTCGCCATGATGGTGGGGGTGCCGGTGTATGCTTGGTTTGCAGCGCGGTATTTGAAGGGGTGGAGGGAGTCACAGGAATAAAAATCGTGAGAGCGTTGCTACGTTGGTACACTACGGATTGCTTGCGGAACGTAGCCCTCATCCGTCCGCTTCGCGGCCACCTTCCCCCCAGGGGAAGGCTTTGTGTGGTATCGCGTAAACAGAGCCTTCCCCGAGGGGGAAGGTGGCCCGGCAAAAGCCGGGTCGGATGAGGGCTACCTACCGCACCTGAGCCGCAGTGTACCAAAGCAACACCGCACGACACGGAACCACCAATGAAATCATTTTGCGAAGCAAAACTCCATGAAAAAACGCGCCCTGGTCCGAAAACCAGAGCGCGTCTCTTATATGCAATCCAGAATGAAGTCAAGCAATCAGGCCTTGCCCAGCTGCTTTGCGATCTCCTCGGCGAAGTTCTCTTCCTTCTTCTCCAGGCCCTCGCCTCTCTCGAAGCGATAGAAGCCCTTGATCTTGATCTCGCCGCCAACTTCCTTGGCCACAGCGGCAACGTGCTTCTCGACGGAGACCTTGTTCTCCTTGACGAAAGCCTGCTGCATCAGGCAGTTCTCCTCGTAGTACTTGCCCAGCTTGCCCATGACGATGCCTTCCTTGACCTTTTCGGGCTTGGCAGCCATCTTGGGGTCGTTGGCCATCATGGCCAGCTGGATCTCCTTCTCCTTGTCCAGGGTGTCCTGGCTCACGTCGGACTTGTCCAGATAGGCGGGGTTCATGGCGGCGATCTGCATGGCCAGGTCCTTGCCCAGCTCCTGCACCTTCTCGTTCTCCTCCAGGCCGGCGGAGACTTCCATGTTCAGCAGGACGCCGATGCGGCCGTTCATGTGGTTGTAGGCCACGCTCACGCCGCTGTCATAGCGGACGAAGCGGCGGATCTTGATGTTCTCGCCGATGACCATGATCTTGTCCTGCAGAGCCTGCTGGACGGTCATGCCGGTCTTGCGATAGGGCAGGGTCATCAGGGTGTCCATGTCCACGGGGCCCCACTTGCCGACCACATAGCACACGTCCTTGACGAACTCGATGAACTGTGCGTTCTTGGCCACGAAGTCGGTCTCGGCGTTGACCTCGACCAGAGCAGCGCCGTCGGAGAAGACCTCGGCGTAAGCCATGCCCTCGGCAGCGATGCGGCCGGCCTTCTTCTGGGCAGCAGCCAGGCCCTTCTCTCTCAGCAGCTCAACGGCCTTGTCCATGTCGCCGTCGGTCTCGGCCAGAGCCTTCTTACAATCCAGCATACCCACGCCGGTCATTTCACGCAGGTTCTTCACGTCTGCAGCGGTAAATGCCATGATAACAAACCTCCAATTATCGTGATGTTAGTATTTACAGCACGGATGCCCGAAACCGGGCATCCGTGCCAGTGTTTTTGTCAGAAATAAGGGGATCAGCCCTCGGTCTTCTCCTCAGCCTTCTCGTCGGCGTCGGCGCCCTGCTTGCCCTCCTGGATGGCGTTGGCCATGACAGAGGAGATCAGGCGGATGGCGCGGATGGCGTCGTCGTTGCCGGGGATGACGTAGTCGATCTCGTCGGGGTCGCAGTTGGTGTCGACGATGGCGACGATGGGGATGTTCAGCTTGCGGGCCTCGTTGATGGCGTTGCGCTCCTTGCGGGGGTCAACGACGAACAGAGCGCCGGGCAGACGCTTCATGTCGACCACGCCGCCGAGATACTTCTCCAGCTTGGCGATCTCGCCCATGTGCTTCATGACTTCCTTCTTGGGCAGCATGTCGAAGGTGCCGTCCTCCTGCATCTTCTTCAGCTGGTTCAGACGGTCCACACGGCCGCGCATGGTCTTGAAGTTGGTCAGCATGCCGCCGAGCCATCTTGCGTTGACGTAGAACATACCGCAGCGCTGGGCCTCCTCGCGGATGGCGTCCTGGGCCTGCTTCTTGGTGCCCACGAACAGCAGGCTCTGGCCGTTCTCGGACAGCTGACGGACGAAGTTATAAGCCTCCTCCAGCTTCTTCACGGTCTTCTGCAGGTCAACGATATAGATACCGTTGCGCTCGGTGTAAATGTAGGTGGCCATCTTGGGGTTCCAGCGGCGGGTCTGGTGACCGAAGTGCACGCCTGCCTCAAGAAGCTGTTTCATAGATACGACTGCCATGGATAGTTTCCTCCTGATTGTTTTAGTTGGTACCTCCGGGGCCATCCTCCGCGCGGCCAACCTGCTGGCAGGCACACGGCCGTTTGTCCGGACCCCGTACGGAATCAGCTGATATTTTACCACAGGATGCCACCAATTGCAAGGATTTTTTCGTCCATCTCCAAAAAATTTTCAAATCCTTCTTTCTGAAAAATCCATCGAATCCCCCCGCACGATAAAAAAGAAACCCCGCTCCCCTGCTGCATGAACTTCTCCCCAACCGGAGATACTTTGAGCAGCACAAGGAAAGCGGGGAACGCAGCATGGCACGATGGAGCAAAGTCGAGATCAGTGGGGTAAATACGTCCACTCTGCCCGTCCTGAGCCGGGACGAGGCCAAGGCGCTGTTTATACAAGCCAAGGCGGGCAGCGAGAGCGCCCGGCAGACCCTCATCCAGGGCAACCTGCGCCTGGTCCTCAGCGTCATCAAAAAGTTTGACGGGCGCAACGAGAACCCGGACGATCTGTTTCAGGTCGGGTGCATCGGCCTGATTAAAGGAATCGACAATTTCAACCCGGACATGGATGTCTACCCTAGCACATATCTAGTTCCTATGATACTTGGTGAAGTCAGGCGATATCTACGTGACAGCGGCTCTGTCCGCGTCTCCCGTTCCATGCGGGACACCGCCTACAAAGTCCTCCAAGCCAAGGAGAAGTTCATCGCCGAGCACCAGCGGGAACCCAGCGTCGAGGAAATCGCCAAAATTCTGGACATCAAGCGGGAGGACGTGGTCTTTGCCCTGGACGCCATTGTGGACCCCGTCTCCCTCTACGAACCCATCTACTCCGACGGCGGGGACACCATCTGCGTCATGGACCAGGTCCGGGACCAGAAAAACACCGATGAAAACTGGCTGGAGCAGATCGCCCTAAAAGAGGCCATGGACCGCCTGAGTGACCGGGAGAAAAAGATTTTGCGTTTGCGCTTCTTCGAGGGCAAGACGCAGATGGAAGTTTCGTCCCGCATCGGCATTTCGCAGGCGCAGATCTCCCGCTTGGAGAAAAACGCCATTCAAAAGATCAAAAAAGAGCTATGAAAAGAGCGGCCTGAAAAAACAGGTCGCTCTTTCGCTTATGCCGTTTGTTTCTCTGCCTTCTTCCGCTCCGGCAGCTGCGCCAGAATAATGGCCACGAACATCAGCACACAGCCCAGGATCTCCCGCCCGGACATGCCCTGGTGCAGGAACAGCCACCCGGCCAGCACGGACATAACGGACTCCAGGCTGAGGATCAGGCTGGCGATGGTGGGGTTGACGCCCTTCTGCCCGACGATCTGGAGGGTATAGCCCACGCCGGAGGACAGGATGCCGGCGTACAGAATGGGTGCCCAGGACTGGAACACATCGCCGGCCGCCGGCACGCCCTCCGCGCCCAGCATGCAGACCATAGAGAAAAGGCTCGCCACGAAGAACTGGATGCAGGACATCTGTACCCCGTCCACTTTCGGGCTGAAATGGTCAATGACCATGATGTGACCGGAGAAAGCCAGGGCGCACAGCAGCACCAGCAGGTCGCCCTTCTGGAGCTGGAGGGAGCCGCTCATACACAGCAGATACAGGCCGAACATGGCGACGACCACGCTGATCCAGAGCTTCACGCCCACTTTTTTGTGAAAAAACAGGCCCAGAATGGGGACGATGACGATGTACATGGCGGTGATGAAGCCCGCCTTGCCCACGGTGGTGTACTGCATCCCCACCTGCTGCAAGCAGGAGGCCACCCCCAGGGCCAGGCCGCAGCACAGGCCGCCGATGAGCAGCGTCTTGCGGTTGGCCCGCTCTTCCGCTTTCCGCTCCGCGCTTTTGAAGCGGCCGAAAAACAGAAGGACGGGGATGAGCGCCACGCCGCCCACGAAGGACCGGATGGCGTTGAAGGCAAAGGGACCGAGATGGTCCATCCCCACTGCCTGCGCCACGAAGCCTGTCCCCCAGATCATGGAGGCCAGGAGCAGCAGGCAGAGGTTTTTTGCAGGAAAATGCTTCATAGGTTTTGCTTCTCTCTCTTGCTTTGTTTCAAACTTCTCGCGTTATTTTTTCGCAATGATCTCGGTTTGCGATTTATAAATGTGGTAGGGCGGGATGGTCCCCCGGACGCTGGAGGTGGGGTAGACGTTGCTGTGGGGGCCAATGACCGTGCCGGGGTTCAGCACGCTGTTGCAGCCCACCTCAACGTAGCTGCCCAAGATCGCGCCAACTTTTTTCCGCTGGGTGGGCATCCGCTCCTCCCCTTCCCGGATGACGACGAGGGTCTTGTCGCTCTTGACGTTGGAGGTGATGGAGCCTGCGCCCATGTGGGCGTGGCCGCCTAAGATCGAGTCGCCGACATAATTATAGTGAGGGGTCTGAACGTAGTCAAAGAGGACCACGTTCTTCAGCTCCACGGAGTTGCCCACCACGGCTTTTTTGCCGACGATGGCGCTGCCGCGGATGAAGGCGCAGTGCCGGATCTCCGCCTCATGGTCGATGATGCAGGGGCCGCCGAGGTAGGCCGAAGGAAACACTTTGGCATCTTTTGCGATCCAGACATCTTCGCTGGGGTGATCGTATTCCTCCAGGGAGAGGGTCGCCCCCAGGGTCTTGATGTAGTCGCTCAGCTCACCCAGAACTTCCCAGGCATAGGTCTTGCCCTCAAACAGGGGGGCGGCGATGGTGTCGTTCAGGTCGAACAGATCTTTGATCGTCAGCATAGCTTACTTCACCTCCGCCACCAGACCGCGCTGGTGCATCACGTCGATGACGGCGTCCACGTTTTCCTCGCACAGCTCGTTGGTGGGGGCCTCGACCATCACGCGGAGGACAGGCTCGGTGCCGCTCTTCCGCAGCAGAATGCGGCCCTGGTCGCCCAGCTTTTCAGCCACTTCCCGCACGGCATTCTGCACGGCGAAGTCGTTCAGGGCGCGGTCCTTGTCCTGAACGCGGACGTTTTTCAGCACCTGGGGATAAATTTTCAGGTCCTGGGTCAGCTTGGACAGGGGCATCTTCTTGCTCAGCATAGCCTGCATGATCTTGATGGCGGTCAAAATGCCGTCACCGGTGTTGGCGTACTTGCCAAAAATGATGTGGCCGGACTGCTCGCCACCGATGAGGTGGCCGTTGGCCCGCATGTTTTCGTAGACATATTTGTCGCCCACGTCGGTCTTTTCATAGTCGATCCCCAGCGCATCCAGGGCCTTGTACAGGCCGAAGTTGGACATAATGGTGGTGACGATGGTGTTGTTGGCCAGCTTCTCCCGCTCCTTCATGTACGCGCCGTACAGATAGAGGATGCCGTCGCCGTCCACCAGGTTGCCCTTCTCGTCCACGGCCAGGCAGCGGTCGGCGTCGCCGTCAAAGGCGAAGCCAATGTCCATGTGGTTGTCCTTGACGTATGCCTGGAGCTGCTCGATGTGGGTGGAGCCGCAGCCCTCATTGATGTTGATGCCGTCGGGTTTATTATTGATGACATGCGTCTCGGCCCCCAGAGCCTCAAAGACATTCTCGGCGATCATCCAAGCGCTGCCGTTGGCGCAGTCCAGGGCCACCTTCATGTCCTTGTAGGAGTGGGTGGCCAGGCTGATGAGGTAGCCGATGTAGCGGTTCCGGCCGGAGGCGTAGTCGATGACCCGGCCGATGTCCGCGCCGGTGGCATAGGGCAGGTTTTCCTTGCTGTCGAGATAGGCCTCGATCTTGTCAATGACCTCCTGCTCCATCTTTTCGCCGTGGCGGTTGATGAGCTTGATGCCGTTGTCATGGAAGGGGTTGTGGCTGGCAGAGATCATGATGCCGCAGTCAAACTCGTCCACCTTGGAGATGTAAGACACGCTGGGCGTGGTGGTGACGTGCATCAGGCAGGCGTCCGCACCGGAGGCCGTGATGCCGGCGGCCAAGGCGCACTCAAACATATAGCTGGACCGGCGGGTGTCTTTTCCGATCACGATCTGGCCCTTGTGGTCCCGGCTGTAGTACCAGCCCAGGAAGCGGCCCACTTGAAAAGCGTGGTCCACGGTGAGGGTCACGTTGGCCTCGCCGCGAAAACCGTCCGTACCAAAATATTTCGACATAGTCGATCACTCCAAATTCATAATTCATAGCTGAGAATTTGCATGGTTCGTTCTCAAAGAAACACGCAGGCAAGCTCCTGCGTAGAGTATTATTATACAACGTCCGCCGCGTCTCTGTCAATTCTAGGTTTCCGGTCCAGGTTTCTGGATAGAACAAAAGAGACAACCGAAGTGGTTGTCTCTTTTGTGTTGGCGTTACCTATTTTTCCGGCCCG
>OLNE01001124.1_pt1 | contig 20513 bp, 21 predicted proteins | sample 1672431 | NCBI WGS metagenome assembly OLNE01 (sample SAMEA3136685, study PRJEB25190) | human gut metagenome | reverse complement strand
CCCGCCTGTCTCGCCCCAAATCTCGCGAGCGCTGCAAATCGGTCACTTGGGGTCTACGGGGCCCTAAAGTGACCGATTTGCAGCGCTCGCGCTCGCGATGTGTGGAAGCTTGTGGGCCGTCCGGGCTCCGGCTCGCATCGCTCCCTTCTCGCGCTATGATACGAACAACTATGCGAAAGGGGACTGCACCATGTACCTGAGGAACGACAAGCTCTAGCTACCTTGTCGCACGCGACGTCGCCACAGTGCCGCGCCGCCCTCATCCCCATCGATTCGCCTGGCCGACGTGGCGTCCAGCCCCGGCCACACATCACAACAAGGAGTCCCCATGCGAGACAAGCTCGAGAAGCTCATCTATGCCTACGAGGAGCTCGAGAAGAAGCTCTCCGACCCGGCTGTCGCCAGCGACATCAAGGAGTTCACTCGCCTCAACAAGGAGTACGCGCACCAGACCGACCTTGTGAACGCCGCCCGCGAGTACCTCTCCGCTCTCGATGACATCGAGGCCGCCAAGGAGATGCTCCACGAGGCGTCCGACGCCGAGGAGAAGGAGCTGCTCCAGGCCGACATCGCCGAGAACGAGGAGAAGCTCCCCCAGCTCGAGGAAGACATCAAGTTCATGCTCATCCCGGCCGACCCCGCGGACGAGAAGGACACCATCGTCGAGATTCGCGCCGGCGTGGGCGGCGACGAGGCCGGCATCTTTGCGGGCGATCTGTTCAAGATGTACGAGCGCTTCATCGCCGCGAAGGGCTGGAAGTCCGAGGTCCTCTCGAGCAGCCCGTCCGACGCCGGCGGCTTCAAGACCATCGAGTTCAAGGTCACGGGCGACCGCGTCTACTCCGTCATGAAGTACGAGAGCGGCGTCCACCGCGTCCAGCGCATCCCCAAGACGGAGAGCCAGGGTCGCATCCAGACCTCCACGGCTACCGTTGCCGTGCTGCCCGAGGCCGATGAGATCGATATCCAGATCAACCAGGAGGACCTGCGCATCGACACGTACTGCGCCTCCGGCCCCGGCGGCCAGTGCGTCAACACGACGTACTCCGCCGTGCGCATCACGCACCTGCCCACGAACACCGTCGTGCAGTCGCAGGACCAGCGCTCGCAGATCCAGAACCGCGAGGTCTGCATGCAGATGCTGCGTGCCCGCCTCTACGAGAAGGAGCTCGAGCGCCAGCAGGCCGAGCTTGGCGCCGAGCGCCAGAGCCAGATCGGCCATGGCAACCGCTCCGAGAAGATTCGCACCTACAACCAGCCGCAGGACCGCGTGACCGACCACCGCATCGGCTTCAACTCCACGTACAACTCCGTGCTGCTCGGCGATGGCCTTGCCAACGTCATCGACGCCCTCGCCGCCGCCGACCGTGCCGAGAAGCTCGCCCAGCAGGTGTAAGCCTCGCTTATCGCCAGCAAAGACCCGCAAGAGGGGTGCTCCCTCTCGCGGGTCTCTTTTTGTATATGGCCCAGACCCGGCGCTTATCGTGCTTATCGTCCCTATCTTGGGCATGAGACGCCGCACATAAGCCGCGTTTGGCACGATAAACGACGCACGCCAGAAACCTGGGTGCGTTCGGCACGATGAGCGATGCGCGCCCTCTACACGTCTAGATGCGTGCGATGGTCCTGGTAGTTTGAGAGATAACCGGCGAATTCGGCTGAGGTGTCGGAGTTTCCCGTGCGCCACGCCTTGTGGTCGATGATGGCGCTGGGCTCTGCCTGCCCCCGCTCGGCGTAGTACGCGTCGATGTAGGCGATGAGGGCATCGAGCGCGTCGAGCTGGGCCTGCGGGTAGTCGCCCTCGCCGCCCACGTGCACCGTCTCGATGCCAATGGAGTAGGAGTTCATCCCGTAGTCGGGACACGACGAACCAACCGGCTTTGTGCCTAGCTTGTCGTCTCGCGACTCGTCGGTCACGCCGTACAGCTCGTTGTGGCCCGCATCGCCGTAGCCGGCGTGGTGCGCGATCTCGTCCATGGGCACGCACTGCGCAATGTGGCCGTCCCTGCCCACGACGAACTGGGCGGCGACGAGGTTTCCGTTCTCGGCCCAGTAGCTCACGATGCTCTCGGGCTCGCCGTCGCCCTCCGTGTCGTGCAGGACGATGTACTTCTGGTACTCGACGCCCTTGGGCCCATGGCCGAATTCTCTATGAATGATCTGCGCGATGTCGAGACGCGCGAACAGCTCGTCTGAGGAGGCAGCCACGGTTTCCGCCGAGCTCGGCTCTGTCGCCGCGTCCTTGGAGGGGGCTGATGCGGCAGGCTGCTCGGTCACAGCTACCGTGCCTTTGTCTTCGGGCTGCGCTTGACGCTTTGACGCCAGCGCGGCCGTGATGGCTCCCGCACCCGCAACGACTGCCGCTGCAATGGCGCCTATGGCTGCCCTACGGGTTACGGCTGGTCCTCTGTGTCCCGTTCTGTCGGGATGCTTCTCGCTCATGACGCGTCCCTACAGGTGATTGGAGCCCATGCTCTGCTCTACGGATTTGATCGCCGCGGCGTTCGCCCTCTCGACGGAGCTCAGCTGCACGCTGTCATCGAACTCGTCAGGCGAGTACTCTGGCGTGTACCAGGGCTTTGAGTTGAAGTAGGCCTGCAGGGTTTCATTCTGGAACTTGCGGCCGTGACGGGCATAGATCTCGTTGCGTGCGTACCAGAGCTCGTCAACGGAGAGGTTCATGGCCTTGATGTCATCGGCCGTGTAGCTTGTGCAGTCACTGTCGGGGATGACGTAGTCGCTGCTCGCACCACGCGGTGCAGGCGTGGACGTCTGTGCCGAGATGCTGGCCGCGCTCGAGCTGGCCGCCGAGGTGCTGGCCGCCGAGGTGCTCGCGGCGGACGTGTCTGCGGCGGACGTCGAGGAGGCCGCTGGCGAGCTTGCGGCAGTCGTGGCGGCGTCCCGGCCTGTCTTGCCGCCAAACAGCCCCATGGGGTCGACCATGATGAACGCCACGGCTGCGATTGCGGCGGCGATGATGGCAACGACGACGCCCACGACCATCCCTCGCCTGCTTCCGCCGTTGCCCTGCCCGCCTTGGCCGTATGCGGGCTGCTGGGGGACGCTGGAATAGACGGGCTGCTGCGGCGCTGCGCCATACGGCGCCTGGGGGCTTACCGGCCGCGGCGCTACCTGCGTGGCCTGCGGCATCGGCTGTCCAGTTTGGGGAACCGCCTGCGTGGGCCGCCCGCTCATGACGTGCGTCTCGCCCGCGGTTGGCATGACGGTCGTCTCGTTCGCCACGACATCCGTGGGCGTGCCGCACTTCGTGCAGAACTTCGATCCGTCTGGGAGCTGGGCTCCGCACTTGGTACAAAACATGAGCGCCCTCCTCGGCATCCTTTGATCACGTACGCTGAATTGTAGAGCCATGACCGAATGGTTGTGCGGGGCTCTTAGTCCTTATCGGGCTTATCGTTCCTATCTTGGGCATGAGACGCCGCACATAAGCTGCGTTTGGCACGATAAGCGACGCGCGCCAGAAACTTGGGTGCGTTCGGCATGATGAGCGCTGGCTGCGGCCGTCGTGCCGGACGCTAGTATGTAGAGAGCACAGGCGCCCCGCCGCGGGCGCAAGAACCGCCGGAGGCCCCATGTCAGAAGAGAACGTCTGGACGATAAACCGTTGCCTCACCTGGACGCGCGACTATCTCGCGCGCAAGGGTGACGAACATGCGCGCCTCTCGGCCGAGTGGCTGCTCAGCGCCGCCACGGGCAAGGACCGCACGGGTCTCTATATGGCCTTCGACGAGCCGCTGTCCGCCGACGAGCTCACCCGCATGCACGGCTTCATCGAGCGCCGCGCCAAGGGCGAGCCGCTCCAGTACATCACCGGCAAGACGAGCTTTCGCTTCATCGACGTCGCCTGCGCGCCGGGCGTCCTCATCCCACGTCCGGAGACGGAGCTGCTCGTGGATGCCGCGCTCGAGGGCGTTGACGCCGCACGCGCGATGAGCCCGGTCCACGTGCTCGAGATTGGCTGCGGTACCGGCTGTGTGAGCTGCGCCATCGCGAGCGAGCGGCCCGGCGTGCTCGTCACGGCAACGGACATCTCGCCCACGGCGGCCGCCCTTGCGCGTAAGAACCGCGACGCGCTTGGCCTGGCGGATGCCATCGACATCGTGGAGTGTGACCTCGCCTCCGGCGTGTCGCCCGAGCTCATGGGCACGTTCGCCGTGCTCGTCTCGAACCCTCCCTACATTCCCGACGACGTGATGCGCAAGCTTCCCGAAGAGGTCGCAGACTACGAGCCCGAGCTCGCCCTCGCCGGTGGCGTTGATGGCCTCGACGTCTATCGCCGTCTGCTGGCCCTCGCCCCAAAGGCGCTTGTCCCGGGCGGCATGCTTGCCGTCGAGCTGCACGAGGACGCGCTCGATGCCGCCGCCGCCCTCGCGCGCGAGCAGGGCTGCTGGAAGTCCGTCGAGATTCGCCGTGACCTCACGGGCCGCACACGCTTCATCGTCGCTGCGCTTGCCGGTGAGCTGCCGGCCGTTGTCCCGGCCCACGAGCCGGAGGGTCGCATCGTCGAATGCAGCCAGGACGAGCCGGCGCCGGAGGTCGTCGCGGATGCCGCGGCCGTCCTGCGCGCCGGTGGCGTCGTCGTGATGCCCACGGACTCCGTCTATGGCATCGCCGCCGCGGCCACGCCGAGCAATCCCGGCCACCGCCGCATCTTCGACATCAAGCGCCGCGACCTCGCCCAGACGCTGCCCCTGCTCGTCTCCGATGCCTCCGAGCTCGACCGCCTCGCCATCGATGTCCCCTCCTGGGCGCGCCCGCTTGTGGAGCGACTGTGGCCCGGCGCCCTCACGCTCGTGGTTCGCGCGAGCGAGGCCGTTCCGCCCGACTACCAGCGCGAGAACGGCACCGTGGCCCTGCGCGTGCCGGACTCTGCGCTCGTGCGCGAGCTCGCCCGCGAGGTGGGCCCGCTCGCCGCGACGAGCGCCAACACGCACGGCATGCCCGCGCCTGCCACCTCAGCCGACATCGAGCGCCGCATCGCCGAGTCCGCCGACCTCACGCTCGCAGCCGGTCCCACGCCCGCCGGCGCTGCCTCCACCATCGTCGACACCACGTCCGGCGAGCCGCGCATCGTGCGCCAGGGACCCATTCCTGCCGAGGCCATCGCCGCGCTCGCGCGCTAGCTGGTGCCCGTCGATTGCCCCGCCGCCACGCCACCGGCCCGCATCGCCATGAGCGCCGCCGTCTCGCGCGGCGTCCCACCGTCCGCCGAGAGCCTCCCGCGCCGTCTCCTCCCGCTCCCTACACTGGTACGGAGCAAAGGACGGGAGGCACGCATGGCAACGATCATGGACAGTGTCATGAGCTCGGCAAAGGACGACGCGATGGGCGCGAGCGAGGCGCCCGAGGGCTGCATCATGGCGCTCGACGCCGGGACGACGAGCGTTCGGGCCATCCTCTTTGACGAGCTCGGCCACAAGGTCGCGGTGGCCCAGCGCCCGCTCACGATGCGCTACCCGCATCCGGGCTGGGTCGAGCAGGATCCGGTGGAGATCCTCTCCGCCCAGGTCGCCTGCATGATCGAGGTCCAGTTCAAGAGCGGCATCCACTCGGGCCGCATCCATGCCGTCGGCATCACGAACCAGCGCGAGACGGTTGTCGTGTGGGACCGTCAGACCGGTCAGCCCATCTATGACGCCGTCGTGTGGCAGTGCCGTCGAACGGCGGATGCCGTCGCCAGAATCGTCGAGGAAGGCCATGCGGACCTCATCCGCGAGCGCACGGGCCTCGTGCCCGACGCGTACTTCTCGGCCACGAAGATTGCCTGGATCCTCGACAACGTCGAGGGCGCCCGCGAGATGGCCGAGAACGGCGAGCTCATGTGCGGCACCATCGACACCTGGCTCATCTACAACCTCACGCGCGGCAAGGTCCACGCCACGGACTACACGAACGCGAGCCGCACGATGCTGTTCGACATCCACCGCCTCGACTGGGATGACGAGCTGTGCGAGCTGTTTCGCGTCCCGCGCTCCATGCTGCCCGAGGCGAGACCCTCGTCGGGAAGCTATGGCGAGGTGAGTGCCGACATCATGCGCAACCACCCGCGCATCACCGGCGTGGCCGGAGACCAGCAGGCGTCGCTGTTCGGCCACTGCTGCTTCGATGCCGGCAGCGTCAAGAACACCTATGGAACCGGCTGCTTCATGCTCATGAACACCGGCGCCGAGCCCGTTGCCTCAACGAACGGTCTCGTCACGACAATCGGCATCGCCGAGGGCGGGCGCGTGGACTATGCGCTCGAGGGCTCCGTGTTCCAGGCTGGCTCGGTCATCCAGTGGCTGCGGGATGGCCTGCGCCTCATCGACGACGCCGCAGAGACGGCTGCGCTTGCGAGCTCCGTGCCAGACGCGGGCGGCTGCTACGTCGTCCCGGCCTTCACGGGTCTTGGCGCGCCCTGGTGGCGCCCGGACGCCCGGGGCGTCGTTGCCGGCATCACGCGTGGCACCGACCGCGCCCGCCTCGTGCGCGCCGCCTGCGAGTCCATGGCCTACCAGACCTATGACGTCCTCAAGGCCATGGAGGCGGACTCCCATCGCGCGCTCTGTGCGCTCAACGTCGACGGCGGAGGTGCCAACAACCCGTTCATCATGCAGTTCCAGGCAGACCTTCTCGGCATAGACGTCGTGCGTGCCGCAACGTCCGAGACCACGGCGCTCGGGGCCGCCTTCCTCGCGGGCCTGTCCTGCGGCTTCTGGGCAGACCGCGACGAGCTCGTGAGCCTGACGGAGGGGGAGAGGCGCTACGAGCCGCACATGCCTGCCGGGCGGGCTGCCGAGCTTCTCGAGGGCTGGCACGAGGCAGTGCGCCGCACGCTTGCGTAGGCCGTCCGCGCCGCTCCGTGGTACGCTTCTGCCGTCACATTCATGCGTAGCAAAGGAGCTCACATGCGCATCGTCGTCGCTTCCGATCACGCTGGCTTCTGCCAGAAGGACGTCATCTGCGACTTCGTCCGTGGCCTCGGCCACGAGGTCGAGGACCTCGGCCCCGAGACGGCCGACCGCGTCGACTACCCCGACTTCGCCGACAAGGTCGCCCGCCGCGTCTCCGAGGGCACCGCGGACCGCGGCATCCTCATCTGCGGCACGGGTATCGGCATGGCCATGACGGCCGACAAGGTGCCCGGCGTGCGTGCCACCGTCGTGCAGACGAACAAGTTCGCCGAGCTGTGCCGCGAGCACAACGACTGCAACGTCATCTGCCTGTCCGGCCGCTTCACGGCCCCGATGGACAACTGCGAGTTCGTGAAGACGTTCCTCACCACGGAGTTCGGCGGTGGCCGCCACACGCAGCGCGTCGCCAAGCTCATGGCCGAGGACGAGCGCAAGTAGTTCGCGTCGGGGAAGGCCGACAAGGGGACGGCCCCTTTGCCGGCCACACCATGAAATGCCGGGGCCGCTGCCGCGGGTGGCGGCCCCACTCATAGAGGAGCAGCGATGGCAAACGCCAACAACCTAGGGCTGACGCCCGAGCAGCTCGCCCGCCTCACGGTGGTCGAGCACCCGCTCGTGCAGCACAAGCTCTCTATCTTGCGAGACGAGCAGACCGGCACAAAGCAGTTCCGCGACCTCGTTCGCGAGCTCGCGCTGTTCGAGGGCTACGAGGCCACCCGCGACTTCGAGCTCGAGCCCGTGCAGGTCAAGACGCCGCTCGAAGAGTGCACCTGCCAGCACCTTGCCGGCAAGAAGGTCGCCATCGTCCCCATCCTCCGTGCCGGCCTCGGCATGGTGGACGGAATCCTCGACCTCATCCCGGCCGCCCGCGTGGGCCACGTCGGCATGGAGCGCGACCCCAAGACCCACGAGCCACACGAGTACTACTGCAAGCTTCCGCCCGACGTCGAGCGGCGCACCTGCCTCATCGTTGACCCGATGCTCGCCACCGGCGGCTCGGCAACCGCGGCAATCCAGTACCTGCGAGATGCCGGCGTGCGCGACATCCGCCTGCTCGTCCTCGTGGCCGCGCCCGAGGGCGTCCGCGCCGTGCTCGATTTTGACCCAGACGTGCGTCTCTACACGTGCGCGCTCGATCGCGAGCTCAACGACAGCGCCTATATCCTGCCCGGTCTTGGCGACGCCGGCGATCGCATCTTCGGCACGAGGTAGGCATGGCAAGCCAGATTCTTTTGGGCGTTGTCCTCGGCCTTGCCGGGGCGGCGCCCTTCTCCGTCACCCTCGCCCGATCGGTGGCGCGCGGCCCGAAGGGCCCCGGGGTTCGCAGCGGGCTCGTCTGCATCGTGGTCTCGGCGCTCATCGTTCTCGTGGGGATGGCGCTCGTCCATCGTCTGTGGGCAGAGGCGTTCGTGCCCGTATCCGTCTCGGCGGTGCTCGCCATGCTCGCGGCGGTCACGGCGCTGGTGCTCGTGACGTGGCACAGGCTTTCCTAGTCATTTGACGGGTTGGCTCCGGCAATTCCGCGGACGCAACAAAAATTTCGGCAAGCGTGCACACGCGCGGTAGCTCGCACTTTACAGGTTATGGAAATAAACAGGTCAAAGGCATAGAAAAGATTTCTTACTCCTCGAATCCAGAAGTGCTAGTATCGCCAATCGGATTTAGAAGAAAGGCGCAAATCCAGGCCGGACTAGCGCCCTTGAACTCGGGGTAGAAACCTCCCACAAAGGGGTAGAATCCCTGACGCCGCAGCGGCCTCATCTGGGTCGGCGCGGAAACGAGCGGCCGATCCCCGGCCGCCGCGGGACAAGCGAAAGGACGATGCATGTCTCCACTAGACAAGCTCCCCGAGGAGATTGACTCTCTTCTCGACAGCTTCATGTCCCACGCCATCGTGGGCAACACCACGGTCGGCCTCACCACGTACACGTTCTGGCTGGCGGTCGCGCTCATCCTGATGCTCGTCGTGCTCTTCGTGTTCAAGAAGAAGCAGTCCGCGAGCCTCGTGCCGCAGGGCCTGTTCGTGAACGGCGTCGAGTACGTCGTCGAGTTCGTGCGCGATGACATGGTGAAGTCCATCGTGGGCGAGAAGACCTGGAAGAAGCACTTCCCGTTCCTTGCCGCGCTGTTCTTCTTCATCTGCGCCAACTCCATCATCGGCGTCATCCCCGGCTGCCACCCCGGCACCGGCACCATCGGTGTCACCGCGGCTCTCGCCCTGTGCTCGTTCATCTACTTCATCGTGGTGGGCTGCAAGCGCCTGGGCGTCATCGGCTACATCAAGAGCCTCGCGCCGGAGGGCGTCGCGTTCCCCATCAACATCCTCGTGTGGGTCATCGAGCTGTTCTCGACGTTCCTGCGACTCATCACGCTCGCCGTCCGACTCTTCTGCAACATGTTCGCCGGCCACGTGGTCATGGGCGCCTTCGCCATCCTCGCGTCGCTGTTCTTCGAGCCGCTGCTGCAGGGCTTCTCGGTCGTCGCGCTCGGCCAGGCCGGCGCCTCGGTGTTCTGGGTCGCCATCCTCATCGTCATCTACCTCGTGGAGATCATGGTCGGCATCATCCAGGCCTACGTCTTCACGCTGCTCTCCGCCGTCTACATCCAGCTCGCCGAGAACGGCGACTAGGACGGTCGCGGCCACGTGCCGCATTCGTTTGGCATCGAGCGGGCTTGCCCGCCTGTGCATAGACATGGCTCACGAATCGCCCGAGGAACAAGATGTCGGGCGACTAACAAAGGAGGAATCGTGGGAGCTATCGGTTATGGTCTTGGTGTTATCGGCGCCGGCATCGGCATTGGTCTTGCGGCTTATGGCGCCACGTCGGCCATCGCGCGCCAGCCTGAGATGCAGAGCCGTCTGTTCACGGTCTTCATCCTGGGCTCCGCATTCGTCGAGGCCCTCGCACTCATCGGCTTCGTCGTTACGCTGATCGCCTAAGGTCACGTAGACGTCGAACAGCTGAGTGGAGGCACGAATGAACAGCAACACTAAGAGGCTTGGGTTCGCAGGTGGCATCGCCGCCCTCGCTGCCCTCGTCCCGACGCCCGCATTCGCGGAGGCGCCGAGCGGTGCCGACCTTCTGCTTCCCAAGATGGCGGAGTTCATCCCCGCCCTCATCGCCTTCCTCGTTATCTGGTTCGTGCTCGCCAAGCTCGCTTGGCCCTCGATCCTGGGCATGATGGAGAAGCGCCAGCAGAAGATCCAGGACGACCTTGACGCCGCAGCCAACGAGAAGGTTGCCGCCGAGAAGGAGCATCGCGAGTACCAGGCGCAGATCGCCGAGGCCCGTCACGAGGCCGACGAGATCGTCGCCAAGGCCAAGCGCGAGGCCGAGGCCGAGCGCTCTCGCATCCTCGCCAAGGCGCAGGAGGAAGCGGCCGCCACGGTGGCCAAGGCCCACGACGCCGTCAGCTCCGAGCGACGCAAGGCGATGATCGAGCTCTCGAGCTCCGTCGTTGACCTGTCCGTCGAGATCGCCAGCAAGATCATTGGCAACGACCTCAGCGAGGAGGACCAGCGCAAGCTGGCCGAGAAGTATCTCGCGGAAGTGGGCACCGGTCATGACAACGAAGCGTAGCGATCAGGAGAAGTCCGAGAAGTACGCTCGCGCGCTCATCGATGCCGCGCGTCAGGAGGGCAGGGCCAACAAGGACCTGGTCCAGTGGAACCACGCCCTCAAGTTCTCGCCTGAGGTCCTCGAGACCCTCGCTGCCATGCGCACCGAGGACGACCTCAACCTCGTCGGCGACGTCGCGCGCACGTACAAGGAGATTCTCGACAGCGAGGACAAGACCGTCTCCGTCACGGTGACAACGGCCGTCCCCCTGGATGACGACCTTCGCGAGAAGGTTATTGCCAAGGCCGAGAAGGACCTGAACGCCCCGGTATACCTGGTTGAGCGCGTTGACCCGTCCATCATCGGCGGTGTCGTGCTCGAGGCTCGCGGCAATCGCTACGACGCTTCGGTCCGAGCGCAGCTTGCCAACATCCGCAAGACGCTCTCCTCGACCTTTATTGGAAGTGATGACTAATGGCAGACAAGATCAGCTCCGAGGTGATCATGCGCACGCTGCGCGAGCAGCTGTCGCAGATCAACGCCACGGTAGACGAGCAGGAGGCGTCTGTCGTCACCGAGGTGGGAGACGGCATCGCGCACATCTCCGGCCTCAAGACCGCCATGGCTGGCGAGCTGCTCCAGTTCACCAGCTCCACGTCGGGCAAGAGCGTCTTTGGCCTGGCCCAGAACCTGGACGAGGCCGAGGTCGGCGCCGTCCTGTTCGGTGACGTCGACGCCATCAAGGAAGGCGACGAGGTCCGTACCACCGGCCGCGTCATGGACATCCCCGTGGGCCCGGCCATGCTCGGCCGCGTCGTGAACCCGCTTGGCCAGCCCATCGACGGCCGCGGCCCCATCAACACGACGGCCCGCCGTCCCATCGAGTTCAAGGCCCCTGGCATCATGGAGCGCCAGCCGGTTTGCGAGCCCGTCCAGACTGGCCTGCTCGCCGTTGACGCCATGGTGCCCATCGGACGTGGCCAGCGTGAGCTCATCATCGGTGACCGCAAGACGGGCAAGACGGCCATCGCCATCGACGCGATTGTGAACCAGGCCAAGACGGACATGGTGTGCGTGTACGTCGCCATCGGCCAGAAGGCCTCCACGGTTGCCGCCATCAAGGGCACGCTCAAGGTCCATGGCGTTCTTGACAAGACGATCATCGTTGCCGCCACGGCCGCGGACTCTGCTCCTATGCAGTACATCGCGCCCATGGCCGGCGCCGCCATCGGCGAGTACTTCATGTACAACGACGCTAACGGCAACCCCGCGGACGCCACGCACCCCGGCGGGCACGCGCTCGTCATCTACGACGATCTGTCCAAGCAGGCTGTGGCCTACCGTCAGATGTCGCTTACGCTGCACCGTCCGCCCGGACGCGAGGCCTACCCTGGTGACATTTTCTACCTGCACTCTCGCCTGCTCGAGCGTGCCTGCAAGCTTTCCGACGCCAATGGTGGCGGCTCGCTTACGGCGCTCCCGATCATCGAGACGCAGGAGGGTGACGTCTCTGCCTACATCCCGACGAACGTGATCTCCATCACCGATGGCCAGATCTACCTGCAGTCCAACCTGTTCTTCCAGGGTCAGCGCCCGGCAGTCGACGTGGGCATCTCGGTGTCCCGAGTCGGCGGTGCCGCCCAGCTCAAGGCCATGAAGCAGGTTGCCGGCACGTTGCGCCTTGACCTGGCCAGCTACGCCGAGAAGCAGGCGTTCGCACAGTTCGGCTCTGACCTCGACGCCTCCACGCAGTACCAGCTCTCGCACGGCGCGCGCATGACCGAGCTGCTCAAGCAGTCCCGTTACTCCGCGCTTGACGTTGCAGACCAGATCATTGCCCTGTTTGCTGGCAAGGAGGGCTACCTGGACGATCTTGACATCGACCAGATCTGCCCGTTCCGTGACGGTCTTGCCGCCTACATGCAGGAGCGCCACGAGGCACTGCGCCGCGAGGTTCGCACGAGCAAGATTTCTGACAACACCGCTGAGCGTCTGAAGGGTCACATCGCCAGCTTCAAGAAGCAGTTCCTCCTCGAGCACCCGAGGAAGGCTGACCTTGAGGCCGAGGCTGCGGCGACCGCTTCCGCAGACGACCAGGGGAAGGCGTAAGGCATCGGCTTATGTCGAATCTCCGCGAAATACAGAGGCGTATCTCCTCGGTCAAGGCGACCTCGCAGATCACGCGCACCATGGAGATGGTCTCCACGGCGAAGATCCGCAAGGCGCTCGAGCGTGCCGAGGAGGCCGAGCCGTACAAGGACGCCATCAGCCGCATGATGGGCGCAGTCGTGGGCGCAAGCCTCGACGAGCGCCAGCCGCTGCTCGCGAAGCACGCTGAGGTGAAGAACGTTCTCTTCATCGTCGTCGCTTCCGACCGCGGCCTGGCTGGCGGCTTCAATGTGCAGCCCCAGCGAGACGTTCAGCGCAAGATGGACGCGCTCAAGGCCAAGGGCGTTGCGAGCCAGCTCATCACGAGCGGCCGCAAACCCACGGACTACTTCACGTACCGTGGCGTCGAGCCTGTCATCTCGTTCACCGGAACCTCTTCGGAGCCCACGATGGACCAGGCAGATCAGATCGCCACCTACGTGATGGACTCCTACGCCAAGGGCTCCATCGATCGCGTTGAGCTCGTCTACTGGCACGCCAAGAACCGTGTCGAGCAGACGCTCGTGAACGAGCAGCTGCTTCCGATTAACCCGGACGCGTTCAAGATGCCCAACGAGCCGCGCAACCCGGAGGCCATGTCGACCCTCGAGCACGATCTCAACAGCCCGTTCGAGTTCGAGCCGTCGGCTTCCGAGGTGCTTGGCTACCTCATCCCGGCATACGTCCGCACCGTCATCTTCCATGCGATGCTTGACTCTGCGGCGGCCGAGCATGGCGCACGCCGTCGCGCCATGCACTCAGCGACCGAGAATGCCGAGGACGTCATCACCAACCTGAGCCGCACGTACAACCGCGTGAGGCAGGGCTCCATCACCACGGAGCTGAACGAGATCATCGGCGGCGCGTCCGCATTGGAGGACAACTGATGGCAGAAACCACTGAAAAGCGCACGGTGCTTGAGGAGGCCGCACTCGACTACATGAGGCGCGGCGCCGGCGACGGCACCGTCATCCGCATCGTGGGCTCCATCGTCGACGTCAAGTTCGACGAGGGCGTTCCCGCGATCTACAATGCGCTGGTCGTCAAGGGCGAGACGCCCATTGGCGCGATCAACGTCACGCTCGAGGTCGAGAGCGAGCTTCCCGGCAACGTCGTGCGCTGCGTCGCGATGGAGTCCACGGATGGTCTCCAGCGCGGCCTTCGAGTCCACGATACCGGCGCTCCCATGATGATGCCGGTCGGCGAGGCTACGCTCGGCCGCGTCTGGAACGTCGCGGGCAAGCCCGTTGACGGCAAGCCGCTCCCCGAGAACATCCAGTACTACCCGATTCACCGTCCTGCGCCCCAGTTCCAGGACATCACGACCCAGACCGAGATCTTCGAGACCGGCATCAAGGCCATCGACCTTCTCGAGCCCTACGTCCGCGGCGGCAAGACCGGCCTGTTCGGCGGCGCCGGCGTTGGCAAGACGGTCCTGATTCAGGAGCTCATCAACAACCTCGCCCAGGAGCACGGCGGCACTTCGGTGTTCACCGGCGTTGGCGAGCGCACTCGTGAGGGCACCGACCTGTTCCTCGAGATGAGCGAGTCTGGCGTCATTAACAAGACTTGCCTGGTCTACGGTCAGATGAACGAGCCGCCCGGAGCGCGTCTGCGCGTGGGCCTTGCCGGCCTGACCACGGCCGAGTACTTCCGTGACCAGGGCCAGGACGTGCTTCTGTTCATCGACAACATCTTCCGCTTCTCCCAGGCCGGTTCCGAGGTCTCCGCACTTCTCGGCCGCATGCCGTCCGCCGTCGGCTACCAGCCCACGCTGGCCACCGAGATGGGCGACCTGCAGGAGCGCATCACCTCGACCCGCGAGGGCTCCATCACCTCCGTCCAGGCCGTCTATGTCCCCGCCGACGACCTGACCGACCCCGCGCCGGCCACGACGTTCACGCACCTCGACGCCACGACGGTTCTGTCGCGTAACATCGCCTCGCTGGGCATCTACCCGGCAGTCGATCCCCTGGCCAGCTCGTCTGACGCCCTCGACCCGAGCGTCGTCGGCGAGGAGCACTACCGCGTCGCCACGGCCGTCCAGGAGCTGCTGCAGGAGTACACGGACCTCCAGGACATCATCGCGATTCTCGGCATGGACGAGCTCTCTGAGGAGCAGCGCCTTGTCGTCGACCGTGCCCGTAAGGTCCAGCAGTTCCTGTCCCAGTCGTTCCACGTGGCGGAGAAGTTCACGGGCAATCCCGGCTGCTACGTGCGCATCGAGGACACTGTCCGCTCGTTTGCCGCGATCATCGACGGCGAGTGCGACGACATCCCCGAGCAGGCGTTCCGCTTTGCCGGCACCATCGACGACGTGCGCCAGCGCGCTGCCAAGATGGCCGCCGATGAGGCCAAGGCCGAGTAGGGAAGGCACGGATGGGGTATCTAACCTGCAAGTTCGTGAGGCCTGACAAGCAGCTGTTCGAGGGCAAGTGTGCCTCGATGACGCTTGTCACCTATTCGGGCGAGCTTGGCGTCCTCCCGGGTCATGCGTCAGAGATCTGCGCCCTGGGCGATGGTGTCGTGCGTATCAAGCGCCTTGACGAGGACGGTGGCGACGAGCGCGACGTCGTGGTGTCCGGTGGTTATGCCGAGATTTGCAACGACGTCGTCGTCATCATCGCCGACCATGCCCGCGCTGCGGACGACATCGATGCAGAGACGGTGCGCCGCACGCATGACAAGGCTCAGGCCAAGCGCGATGCTCTCCCAGAGGGCGATCACCAGCGCGCCTACTACGAGAACAAGATGGCTTGGTGCGATCTGCTTCTTGAGAAGGCCGGTGCGCAGACGGCATCTGAGTAGATGCTCGTCTACAATTGAGTTTTGGATAGACCTGATGGGCGTCCGGCGACGGGCGCCCATCTTGGCATATGCATACAAAAGTTGGAGGAACATGGACGTCATCAAGGTCGAGGGTGGGCATCCCGTCTCCGGCGAGGTCCGCGTAGAGGGAGCCAAGAACTCCGCCCTCAAGCTCATGGCAGCCACGATCATGGCTCCTGGCGTCAACACGCTCACGAACGTGCCCAACATCTCTGACGTGCACGTGATGGGCAAGGTGCTCAAGCGTCTTGGGGCCACCATCGACGTCGTGGACGAGCACACGCTCATCATTGACACCACGAATGTGAGCAAGTGGGAGGCGCCCTATGACCTCGTCGTCAAGATGCGTGCCTCCACCGCGGTGCTCGGTCCGCTCCTTGCGCGCTTTGGCAAGGCCATCGTGGCAATGCCGGGCGGTTGCAACCTGGGTGCTCGCAAGATCGACATGCACATCCTTGGCCTCGAGGCCCTCGGCGTTCAGTTCGAGACGGCTCACGGTAACATTCACGCGAGCGCGCCCAACGGCGTCATCGGTGCCAACGTGACGCTTGAGTTCGCAAGCGTCGGCGCCACCGAGAACCTCATCATGGCCTCCGTCCACGCCAAGGGCACGACGACGATTGACAATGCCGCCCGCGAACCAGAGATCGTCGACCTCGCGAACATGCTCAACGAGATGGGCGCAAAGATTACCGGTGCTGGCACACCTGTCATCGAGATCGAGGGCGTCTCCGAGCTTCACCCAGTCACCCATGCTGTCGTTGGTGACCGCATCGAGGCGGGTACGTTCATTGCTGCCGCCGCGATGACTGGCGGTCCCATCCGTGTTACGGGGTTCAAGCCCGAGCACCTTGGCCTCGTCCTCAAGAAGTACGAGGCGATGGGCGTCAAGATCGAGCGCGAAGAGGATGGCGTCACCGCATCCGCGGGCGGCCGCCTCAAGGCCGTTGACATCCAGACGCTCCCCTTCCCCGGCTTTCCCACCGACATGCAGGCGCAGACCATGGCCATGCTTGCCCTGGCGGATGGCCAGTGCGTGATCACCGAGAACATCTTCGAGAACCGCTTCATGTTCGCGAGCGAGATCGCCCGCATGGGCGCCAACATTCGCATTGAGGGACACCATGCAATCGTTCACGGCGTAAAGGGCCTTTCCGGCGCGCAGGTTGAGTCCCCTGACCTGCGCGGTGGTGCGGCGCTCGTGCTCTCTGGCCTCGTTGCCGAGGGCGAGACGACCGTCTCGGCAATCCATCACATCGAGCGCGGCTACGAGCACTTCGTTGACAAGCTCTGCGCCCTTGGCGCTCACGTGTGGAGAGATACCGTTCCCGACGCCGCTGACGAGGATTAGCCATGTTCCTCAGGGGCCATCGCGACCCGTCGACGACTGGGTTCTTCGATTACGACCGAACGAGCTCCGGGTCGACATATCACGAACGCATGCTCAGGCGCAAAGCGCGGTCGCGTCTCATCGTTGCCGTCTCGGTCGTTCTCGCAGTTGCGATTGCCCTCGTCTGCGTCTTCGTGGCCTTTACGCGCTAGGACATAGTGTAAGCTCTTGTTAACTTTTCAACCCGGGCTATGCCCGAGCATCGGAGGTCCGGTACATGAAGGCTAAAAACGAGGGACATGCGCTCACGAGTGCGGGCGAGGACTATCTCGAGGCGATCTATTGCGTCATGCTCGAGCACCCGGGCGAGGACTCGGTGCGCTCGGTCGACGTGTCGGAGCGCCTTAACGTCACAAAGGCGAGCGTCAACAAGGCGCTCTCCGCGCTCAAGGACGGCGGCTTCGTCGACCAGACCAGATACGGTCGCGTGGAGCTCACCGAGGAGGGCAAGACGTACGCCGCCGAGGTCTGGGGCCGCCATCGCATGCTGCGCTCTTTTTTGACTGTCGAGCTTGGCGTTGACGAGGAGGTCGCGGACGAGGAGGCATGCCTCATGGAGCACGCCTTGTCCCAGGACACGTCGAGGCGCCTGTACGACTATCTCAAGCGGCAGGGCGTCGCGATGGAGCAGGAGTAGCTCGCGTTCGTTCATAGACTGGATTTCGCAGCGCCGGATGGGCATTTTGAGCCCGTCTGGCGCTGTTTCTATGTAGGATGCGCCACTTTTCTCACGTGCGGGTACTATTTGCAAGGTTGATTACCGTCGGATATTCAAGTCCTCGCCTGTGGCACGGCGAGGACTCACGTACGAATGGAGCCATCGTGAAGGCAGTCATTCCCGCCGCTGGTCTCGGCACGCGTTTCCTTCCTGCGACCAAGGCCGTCCCCAAGGAGCTTCTCCCCGTTCAGGGCCTGCCCGTTATTCAGCAGGTCGTCGAGGAGGCTCTCGCGGTCGATGGCGTCAACGGCGTCGTTATCGTCAACTCTCACGAGAAACCCGCGATCGAGCAGCACTTTGCCAAGGACAACGCCCTGGAGCAGACGCTCGAGTCTCGCGGCAAGGACGCTCTCGCGTCTTCCGTGAAGCACGCCGCCGAGCTTCCCGTCTCCTTCGTCTACCAGGACGAGGCCCTGGGTCTGGGCCATGCCGTTCTTCAGGCCGAGCCCGAGATGGACGGTGAGCCCTTCCTCATTCTCCTCGGCGACTACTTCGTGCCCGGTCACGACATGTGCCGCCGCATGAAGGCGGTCTCTGACGAGCACAACGGCGCCTCCGTGATTGCCGTGGCCGCCGTGCCCGAGGACCAGGTTTCTCGCTATGGAATCATCGCCGGCGAGTGCATTTCCGGAGATGCCGCCGAGGAGCCGGGCGCCGTGTGGCGCATCAGCGGCCTCGTCGAGAAGCCCCAGCCGGAGGATGCCCCGAGCCACCTGTTCATCGTGGGCCGTTACCTGCTCTCGCCTCGCATCATGGATCTCCTTGCCACGCAGGAGCCGGGCGCGGGCAACGAGATTCAGCTGACGGACGCCATGGTTCGTCTTCTCGACACCGAGGAGATGTACGCCCTGGTCGTCGACGTCGACGAGGGCCGCGATACGGGAACGCCCGCTGCCTGGGCTGGAGTCTGCGCCCGTGCCGCGCTCGAGGATCCGAGCACGCGAGAGGCCTTCATCGAGGCCCTGGGCGATGCCGCCAAGCTCGTTCGCTAGACTTTCTGTTCTCGATTGACGGACGCCCCGCGGCACCTGGTGCTGACGGGGCGTTTTCATGCCCATACACGGAGGATGCTTTCATGAGCGTCATTAACTTCCTTGGGGATGCCTGGTGCGTGCGCATGGACGAGGGCGATCCCCATGAGGATGCGCTTCGGATTGCCGATGCCCTTGGCAGGCTTACGAGGGAGAGATTTCCTGAGTCGACAATCGTCATTGGCTACGACACACGTCCGCTCTCCTTGGCCATCGCCCGCGAGATGGGTGAGGTCATTGCCTCCTACGGAATAGCTGCTCGTGTGAGCGATGCGCACTGTCCGGCTTGCGTGCTCACGGAGGAGGTTCGCGCCGATCGCGAGGCTGTTGCCGGAGTCATGCTCACGGCTGGCAACAAGCCGGCCGATTATTTCGGTATACGCATTTGCTCCGCGGACGGCTCTGCCGCAACGACTGAGGACACAAATCTCATTGAGTCCTACATCGTTCCCGAGCTTCCCGTAGGTAGGGGAGAGGCGAAAGCTGTCGACCTTATGACCCCCTACCTCGAGCGCGTTTTCTCTCTCGTCGAGGGCAACCGGATTGCGGAGTCTGCCCCCATCGTTGTATGCGATCCGATGTATGGAGCGCAGACGTCTTATGCGTGTAGGGCGTTCTCGGCGCTCGGGGCTCGTGTCATAGAGATCCACGGAGACGGGGCAGAGGACTTTGCGGGCGTTCACCCCGAGGCCGCCGAACCGTGGATTGATGACTGCGAGCAGGCCGTAGTCGACAACGGAGCAGCCTACGGCATTGCGATCGACGGGGCAGGAGAGCGGATTGCGCTCGTTGACGAGCGGGGCAACTACGTGAGCCCCCACAAGACGCTTGCCTTGCTTATGGACTATCTCGTGAACTGCAGGAATCGTAGCGGTCGAATGATCGCGCCCATCTTCGTGAGCTCCATCGTTCGTCGCCAGGCCGAGAGGCTTGGCCTTTCGCTGACCGTCACGCCCGTGGGCTATGCCTGGATGCGAGAGGAGATGGCGATCGGTGACACTTTGTGTGCCGGGGATGCTGTTGGTGGGATAGGAATTCCGGAGATTGGTCTGGATAGGGACGCCCTGGGCGCCGCCGTCATGCTGATGGACGCAATTGCCAGGGACGGGAGGCCCCTCTCGGCTATGGCCTCTGAGTTGGACGAGACACTGGGTCATATGGAGTATGGGCGTCGTGAGCTCTCGCTTGGGGCCGGCGAGGCTCAGATGCTGAGGGTTGCGCTTCCGGGAATCAACCCGCCATCAATCGCGGGGCTGAAGGTTGAGGGCGTGTCGCATCCATCTCATTGTCTGAGGCTCGCGCTTCCGGAGGGAGCCTGGGTTTTGGTGGCCCCTTCCCCAGCGGGGCCGACGGCCCTGCTCGCCGCCGAGGCGCCGACGAGGGCCATGAGGGATGAGCTGCTGGCCGCCGCAGCCGAGCTTGCTCGTTCGCCGTTGTCGAGGGGCGACGAGTAGGCGCGCACACACACATATATATGTCGAGGGGCGCCAAAGGGGACGGGTTCGTCTGGTCCCACCCAGGGAGGGCGCCCCCCCGCCCCCCCGAGTTGTGTGCAAGCCGTGGAGGCGCCCCGCGCCCCTTGCGGGCGGAGGGGCGGGAGCGTATATTAACTCCTCGCGCGACGGCGCGGCGGCAGACGCCGGCGGCCCGAGCGCGGGACGAACCCTGAGAACCGGATACCGCGACCGACGAGGTCGCGCCAGTTACAGACAGCACTATTATCTAGGATGGTTGGCGAGTGCGCGACAAGCGCCTCGTCGATTCCTTTCCCTAAATGATGGATGAGTCCGAGAAGCGATAGCAGCGATCGGAGCGACGGGTCGGACCCGCTTTCAGAACGCGTGGGGGCGTCAGGCCCCCATGACTGAACGGAGAGTTCGATCCTGGCTCAGGATGAACGCTGGCGGCGCGCCTAACACATGC
>OLNE01001122.1_pt1 | contig 20536 bp, 13 predicted proteins | sample 1672431 | NCBI WGS metagenome assembly OLNE01 (sample SAMEA3136685, study PRJEB25190) | human gut metagenome | reverse complement strand
TTCCGATATAGGTGTTTCAAGAATTCTCTCCGGACCAAATTCTTCTATCATTCCATAGGAAACTCCGAAACCACCGCCATAGACACCTATATCTTCACCTAGAAAAATGATATCTTCGTCCCTTCTCATTTCTTCAACCATAGCTTCTCTTAGGGCTTCTTTATATGTTATTTCCTTCATTTGCATACTTAATCCTCCTCGCAAATTTTCTCCTTACATAGACTAATCAGCGTATATATCCTCTTCTAATATGTCTAATGATGGCTCTGGACTATTCATTCCGAATTCTACCGCTTCTTCAATTATTTTTTCAACTTCTAATTCTAATGCTTGTAATTCTTCTTCACTTGCATAACCTAATTCTAATATTTTATTTCTTAATTTTATAAGCCCATCTTTTTCTTTCCATGAATCTATTTCTTCTTGAGTTCTATAAAGATTTTTATCTGACTTAGAATGTCCTGCCCATCTATATGTTTTTGCTTCAACTAGTACTGGTCCTTCACCTTTTCTACATATTTCAGCTGCTTTTTTAACTGTTTCATAAACAGCTACTGCATCATATCCATCAACTATAAAACTTTGTATTCCATAACTTGATGCTCTATCAGCAACATTTTTTACGTTCATTACTTTTGTATGATGTGTAGACATTCCATATAAATTATTTTCACAATAAAAAATGACTGGTAATTTCCATACAGAAGATAGGTTTACACCCTCATGGAATGAACCTTCATTTGATGCACCATCACCAAAAGAACATAAAACTATTTTGCCAGTCTTTTTGTATTTTTGTGTAAGAGCTGCTCCGGGTGCCAATGTTAATCCTCCACCAACAACTCCGTTTGAACCTAGGTTTCCTGCATCAACGTCTACTATATGCATTGATCCGCCTTTTCCTTTACAGAATCCTGTAGCTTTTCCCATTAACTCTGCCATCATTTTATTTAAGTCTATTCCCATTCCAATAGACATAGCATGCCCTCTATGAGTTAATGTAACTAAATCCCCGTCTTCAAGTGCCATGACAGCTGGAACTCCTGATGCTTCTTGACCTATAGATAGATGTGTTGTTCCATGAATCATGCCTTTTGCGAAAAATTCGCTTACTTTTTCTTCAAATTTTCTAACTTGATCCATCCTCTTATACATCTCAAGCATTATTTCTTTTGAAATTGACATACTTTCCCTCCTATAACTTATTTGTATTTTCGTTAGCCAACTTTAGTATGAATTTTAATTGATTTATAATAATATCATTCTTTTATTTCAAATATATTAAACTATTATTTCTATAATACAAACATTTTCCTGATTATTTATATATATCTTAATTTATCCATTTTTATAGTTAATACTTATAATATTTTTGTATTTGCTCTTTTTTAAAAACATTGTAATATTAGCAATATTATTTGTCAATATCGTTAACTCTTAAACACTTTCTTATAATTATAAAACATTTATTACAAGTTATTTTCATACAATAAAAAAGTATAGCAAATAAAAATCTAATCTACTATACTTTTACTCTATTCTATTCATTTTTTATTTATGATTAAAGCTGATAGTCTAATAATGCTTTAGCTAAACTATAATTAACAGCCAAAACATTTACATAATTACCATTAATTGCACCTATGACTGCGTTTAATTTTTCTATTCCACACGCTATACCAACTACTTTATCTACATCTCTTAATTTTTCTATATTCATTCCGAAAACACATTTATTATATTCGTAATTTTGTATGTTTCCATCTATATCATATACATTTAAGCATATATCCCCTGCTGCTTTTCTTTCTTTAAACGTTTCAATATCTTTAGAATTGAAATATCCATTTTTTATAACATTAGAATTTTCATCTATCGGACTTCCTATTCCGACTACTGCTATGTTCATCTTGTCCATTGCTTTGAATACATCTTTTATATTTTTATCTTGTCTAAGTATATTTATAATATTTTCATTTGATACTATAGCTGGCCCATGTAATAATTTAAATTTTCCACCCATACCTTTGCTAAGTTCTACAACTAATTGGTTTGAGTGTGTCGTCATATCAGCTTCACCAATTCCTCCTACTAGTGGTATAAACTCTATTTTATTAAATCTTTTTACCTTGGCATACTGTGGTATCATTTTTAAAGTTGTTCCCATAGAAACACCTATTATATCTCCTTCTTGTATAATTCGATATAAGTATTTAGCTACCTCAGCCCCTAATTCTTCTTTTTGAAAAATATCATCATGCTTATCTTCAACTACGATTGCTTCTTTTAATCCAAATTTCTCTTCTAATTCTCGTTCTAATTTATAACAATTTTGTTCTTGTGGCCCTACAATTTCTATTCTTAGATATCCTCTTTCCTTTGCTTCTTTAAGAAGTTTAGAAACTGTCGGTCTTGAAATTCCTAGCTTTTGTGCTATTTCATTTTGTCCCATTTCATTTTCATAATACATAACGCAACATTTAAGCATTAATCGTGTATCACCCAATATCTTTTTCATAATTCCCCCCAATTTCACCTAAAAATTTATATATCTATAATCTAGATAAGGCTGTCTCAAATTAATTGAAACAGCCTCTTAGTATTTTCAAAATCTTTTAATTCGGAATTTATTTTTATATATATTTTTTTAATTTGATACCTTGAATTCTTATTCCATGTATCTTTAATATAAATTGTAACTAGCTACATAAGCTATTATAACTGCTAAAGGTCCAGTTATTACTCTTGAGAATAATACTGCAGGAACACCTATTTCAACAGTTTCTGCTTCAGCTTCTGAAAGTGATAAACCAACTGGAACGAAGTCACCACCAACTTGTGCGTCTATTGCGAATAATGCTGGTAAAGCGAATCTTGGTTCTATACCACCTTGAGCTATTTGGTTACCTAATAAAACACCTATGATTTGAGCTATAACTGCCCCTGGTCCTATAAGTGGAGATATAAATGGTAGTGCACAGAATAAAGATATAACTAACATTCCTGGTAATGATGATGCTAATGGAGATATTGTGTTTGCTAACCATTCCCCTACACCTGTACCGTTGATTATACCAACTATTAATGATACGAATATCATGAATGGTAATATATTTGTTATAGTAGTTTGAACTGCTTCTCTTGCTGCTTGATAGAATATCGAAACTACATTACCAACACCTTTACCTAATCTAGTTAAGAATCCTTCTTTTGCAACTTCACCATATTTTTCTTGAGCTGCTGCTTTCTTTTCTAGGTATTCTTCTCTAGTCATTTTTGAAGATCCTTCTGATGGTGTTTCATCTGCTGGTTCAGTAGCAGGAACTGCACTTCCATCACAATATTCTACATCAGATTCTTTTACATCTGAAACATATATTTCTTCTGTTATGAATTTTGCTAAAGGACCAGATTTTCCAACTGAAGTTAAGTTTACTGTGAATATGCCTTTTTTAGGATAAACACCACATCTAGCAGTACCACCACAGTCTACTATTGCTAATATAACTTCTTCATCTGGTATAGTAGTTTTAAATCCATCTACTAATTCACAACCAGTCATTTTTGCTATATGTTGAGCCAGTGGAGGGAATCCTCCTCCTGTTACAACTAATATTTTATTTTTTGTTTCTGTTGGAACTATAGTTAAAGGTCCACCCCAACCATTAGCCCCTCTATTTATTTTAATTGCTTTATATTCACTCATCTTATTACCTCCCTTAATCAAACACTATTTTGCTTGTTTTTTCATTAGCATTACTGTTATTCTTTCAGTAACTATACCCCTTATAAGGATAACAACTACACCAACTAAGAAATATCTAACTGCAAGTTGACCTGTGCTTAATTCTAAAGCTGTAATACCTGCTGCTATACCTTGGTATACGAATAATTCACCAGCATTTGCATGTGGGAATAAACCTGTAATTGGATGTACGAATGATACTGTTGCATCATAGTATGCTGGTTTGTATTTTTCTTCAACAAATTTACCAAAGTTGTAACACATAGGGTTTGTTAAGAAGAATACTGCTAATATTGGTAATATTGTATATCTTGTGATTACATTTTTAGAAGCTAAAGCTGCTAGTTTGTCGACTCTTTCTTGTCCTACTATTGCTATGATTGCATTTACTAAAGTGATTAAAACTAATAATGTTGGTAATATACCTGTTACTAATCCCATTAAGTTTTCTCCACCTAGATTAAATAATTTGATAAATGCTTCTGCGAAATTTGCAATTTGTTGCATAAGATTTCCCCCTTTTATTTTATGATTTTAAATTTTACTGAAAAAGTCAATTCTTGCGATATCGTTTTCCTTGATTATAAAAATAAATTTAACTTTTTCATTATTTTATAAAGAGAATTTGGTGTGGAATTTTTATTTATCCAAATCCTCTTTATCTATCATATTTTCAATCTCAAATATCAATTATTGTATTTTTCTTATAGTTTTTCATTATTCAAAAGTTATTACATCTCCAACTTTTACTTCTGGAACTAAACCATCTACATGTAATTCCCCTGGTAGATTTGCTTTAGTATCTCCGTCAAATTTTATTGTACAATGCCCTAAATCTTTTAATGTTTTAAGTGCTACATTTCCTACTGCTGTTACATTGAATTTTTTATCTCCTATTGTTAATACATCACCAGCTACTATGTCTTCTTTTAATTCTGTTACTGTATGTGCTATTGATATGTCTTTTAAATCTGGATCTTGAACATCCTCATTGAATATTATTAATAAGTTTCCGTCTTCTGCAAGTTCTTGTACCATACCACCTATTTCTGTTACTTTAGCTTGATATTTCATATTCTTCATTCCTCTCCTTAAGTTATTTTTATATTTATCCCTTTTTAATTTACATTTTGATTTATTACTAGTTTCTATTTTTACATTCGTGAAACCGTTTTTCTTTATGTTTTAATTGTATAATAAGTCAATTTAATATTTAATACATTCTTTTTCCACCAAAAATTGAAAAAAATGTACTTTTAGTTTTAATTCAGAACATTTGTAAAAGTAATTACACATTTCATACATGGTATTAAATTTTTATGTTCTATTGTAAGTCTTAAATTATAAATTATACAATTAATATTTAAGCAAAAAAAGATACGTGGCATATTCTAAGTACACCAACGTATCTTTTTTCGGGTTTTATCTGTAATGAATGATTTACTTATTTTAGCTTTTTACTATAAACTATTATTTAGCATCCCAGAATCCTTCTGCTTGTAATTGTTCTTGTAATTGTCTTAAGTGATATAACTTAGTTGATTTATCTATTTCTACCATATCGTAAGTTATTACTTCACCTTTTTTAATGTCTTTTAATACTTTTGTTTTTCTATCTACTAATCCTATTGGTACTGCATTCATTTCTTTTGCTGTTTCATATTTTTCTATTAATCCGTAGCAAGTGTATGCTCCATAGCCATCCATGTATTCTCCAGCTTTTAAGTCTTTTTTAGCTACTGTGATTACGTCTGCTACTAGTCCACCTTTTGGGACTATTGTTCCTTTTCCTTCTATTACTGCCATTGCTGCTGATAATGGTGTTTCTAAACTACATAAGTGATATGGTCTGTATAGGATGTAGTTTGGTCCTGGTCCCATGCTTAAGTATTCCATTTCGTCTCTTACTTCTTTTAATTTATGAGTTACTACTACGAATACCCCTGGTGCTATACCATTTACAAAGTCTACTACTCCGTAGTTATTTAATACCCCACCTTCTTCTTTTAGTGAGTATTTTTGTGGCACTTCTTTTACGTTTGCTTCTATACCATGTCCACCTCTTACATCTGGAACAAATCCTGTTGCATTACACATTAACGCCATTTCTACCATTGTTTTTGTTCCTTCTTTAAATGATGTTATCATATGTGGTGCAGCTCCTCTTCTTGCTGCTTCTTCTGCTACTGTATCAGGGTTACAATCATAATCTAATTTATTATTTTTTCCTTTTCCTACAACTCTTACATCAAATCCCATTGAAGTTGCAAAGTCGTATAATCCCATTACTGCTCCTGGTTCGTCACCTGCAGATCCTGTGAATATTACTCCTGCATCGTCAGCTAATTTTTTAAGTATTGGTCCTACTACACAGTCTGTTTCTGCATTTAACATTACTATGTGTTTTTTATTTAGTATTGAGTTTAATGCTATTTCTGCTCCTATTGGAATACTTCCTGTTGCATCTACTACTGCTTGGATTGATGGTGTTTTGCAAGCTACCATGAAACTTTTACAAGCTACATATTTTCCTTCTTGGATTGCTGCTTCTGCTGCTTTTTCATCTTCAACTATTACTATTTGGTCTTCTGCTATTCCTGCTTTTGTGAATGATGCTTTTGCTAAGTCTACGTTGATGTCTGCAACTATTGATGGTATCATACCTTTCATATTAACAACTTGACTTACCATACCAGTCCCCATATGACCTGCACCTATTATTGCTATTTTAATGCTTTTTCCTTGTACTTCTAGTTCTTCAAGTTTTCTGTTTAAGTTATACATTTCAAATTCCCCCTGTTTATAGTTTACTTTCTAAGCTAATTATCATTTTAGGTATTAAACTTCTCAGTTTATTATTTTCTATTTAATTCGGTTTATTTTGTAAACCGTTTTCTTTTATAATTTAAGTTTATATCAATTGCATTCAAAATTTAATACATTCTTTTTCCATCTATCGTGGAAAAAAATACGATTTTCGTTCTTAATCGGAACATTTGTAAAAATAAACTCTTTTATGGGAATATAATTTTTTATGTATTATAAACAAAAATAGACTTGAAAACCACTATGTTAATCAAGTCTATTTTTATAAATTATTTTTAATATATTACACAGTAGTTTTATCTACTATATCACTTTCTTCGCTATTTTCTTGTTCTATTTCTTCATTTTTATCAGAACCTTCGTCTGTATCTCTTTCTCTTATATATTGAATAGCTTGTATTATAACTGGTTCATCTTCAAATTTGCTTTCTACTTCATCCAATGTTAATCCTTCTATCCCTTCAATTTTCTCAAATTTAGAAAATACAGTTATTCCTTCAAATTTTTCTCCATATGTTATAGTGTCATCTTCTTCATTAAATGCTAAAAGTACTATTTTACCTTTCTTTCTTAAACTTCCTTTGACTCTTGCTGTTGATACCCCACCATATTGTCTAACTCTTTTTTGTGATGCAACATATTTTTTATGTAAATAATATGATGTTGCAAAATTAGCAAGGTATAAAATTACTAAAGCTATAATTACTTTCATATCTTAACACATCCTTATTCTCTTATTTTATTGAAATTTTTAATAAAGTTCTTGTTAAATCGTAAAAATCCCTACATTTTGATAGTTGATTTATATATTTCTCATTTTGACCTATACTCAAAGCTTCTTCATATACTTTTACTAATAAGTCAGAATTTTGATCATCTCCAGAAAATACAATCAGCATTATTATTTTTATTTCAATCCCTTGGTATTGTATTGGTTTTTGTAAAACACCTATTGAAACACATAATTCATTTGATTTATCATTAACTGAATGAGGTAAAAGCAATCCACTTTTAAATATTGTAGGGTGACTTTTTTCTCTTTCTAATATATCTTTTTTGAATTTTTCTCCAACAACTCCATCTTGCATCATTTTATCTATCATATTTTTTAAAGCTGCAGAAATCGTTTTATTATTTAAAACAGAAAAATATTTTTCATGTAAGAAAGCTCCTACAATTAAATTATCTGCTAATTTTACATTATTTAAATTTTTACTTAGATTGCTATTGTTTAAATATATCATCTTTTCTATTTTATTTCTTAGTTTACTTTCATCTAAAATAGTATCTATCTTCAATACAGAATTAGAATTTATATCTATATCGCTAGTTGTAAATACTAAATCGTATTGGCTTAAATTCACTTTATCTATATCAAAAATTGAAAAAGTATCTATCTCAACATTTTCTCCTATAATTTTTCTGATTCTAATTGTAATTAAATTTGTTGCTCCTAAACCAGTGGAACATACAATTGCGACCTTTTGTAATGTATTTGAAATAATATTTTTTTCTAAATAACTTCCAAAATGAATTGCAATATATCCAATTTCATCTTCAGGCATAACTAAATTATAGACATTTTCTATAACATCAGCTGATATTTTAGCTAAATTATACGGTAAAACATAATTTTCTTTCATATCTTCTAGCAATAAATTTTTTAATTTTATATTAAATAATAATCTATTTAGTGTAAATTCTAGATGATATCCTAAGTTATCCCTCAAAGTTTGATCTGATATGATAATCCCCATTCTTATATATATTTCCTTGAATATTTTTTCCATCAAGTCAGAAATATTCTCTCTTAACTGAGGTTTATTAGACATAAATTTAGATATAGGGGCTGCATTTCCGCTTACTAATGGCAATGTAAGATATAATGTTTCGTATTCATTTAAAGTTGTATCAAAATTTTCTTCAACTATAACCTTTATTTTTTGAGATAAATTATACTCATCATATGAACCAAGCAAATCGAAACGTTTATCATATTCTACTATTTCATTTCCATTTTTTATTCTAACAATTTGCACCAAAATATATTTTATTGTTTCTTCAAAAATCTGATTTGTAGCATAAAAATTATCTTCTTTGAACAATCTCAATATTTTTGTTTTTAACTGTTTCAATAATCTTGCATCTACTCCATTAACATATTTTGAATTTTTCAAATCATTTTTTGAATCTTTATATATGTAATTTATCAGAAATAATCTTTTATCAAATTCATTTCCTTTAAGCCACATTCCAAAGTTTTGTTTTTTTATTAAATCCAAGTTGTATTCATTCAATATTTCTCTAGCTGATTTTATATCATTTACTATTGTTGTTCTTCCTACTGAAATTTGTTCTGCCAATTGGTCAATAGTTATCACATCATTGAATTCAGTAAAAAAGTCTAATAAATATAAAATTCTCTCATCTTTAACATTAAAATCAAACGAAATTTTCTTATTTTCTTCAAATAAAAGTTCAAAAGCTTCTTTATTCTTTATTTCTAACTTATATCCATAACCTTTAACATATATTATTTGGGCTATATCTTCTCCGAGATTTTCGTTTAATTGCTTTATATATGTCCTAACACTTCTAGTTGTAACTTTTAATTCCTCAGCCATATGATTTATATTAGCAAATTCTTTACTTTTACATAATGTTAAAATTTTAAATTCTTTATTATTATTCAAAGTTTTCACTCCTCGTCATCTCTAAGCTTTAATTTTAATTTATCTAAGGCCTTATATAGTCTAGTTTTTATAGTATTTGTATTTTCATCTAGTACTTGAGCTATCTCGGATATTTTCATATCTTCAAAATATCGTAATATAACTATTGTTTTATACTTTTCTGGCAATTCATCTAAAGCTTTTTGTAAATCTATATTCTCATATGTATCATAACTTATTGAGTCATCTAGATCTAAATCATTATTTATTACATATTTTTTATTTTTTCTTATATAGTCTATTGCGCAATTTGATATTATTTTGTAAATCCATGGTTTTATATTACCTATATCTTTGAGAGTGTCTATCTTAGTTAGGGACTTACATATAGAATCATGTACTATATCAAGTGCGTCATCTTGATTTTTTACGTAACTATATGCAAATCTATATAAGGACTCTTTATTATCAACTATATATTTTTTTAATTCTTTTTCTTTTTTTCGTTCTCCTAAGCTTAGTAATTTCATCTTATCTATCCACCTCTCATATACTAGACGAGTTATACATAGAAAAAAGTTTTGCTTTTTTATTTTTTATTTTTATTTTTAACATTTGATATTTATAAATAATATAAATTATTAATTATTTTGCATATACACTGGTTATTATATAAATATATCTTTTACTTCCTAGTGAAAATTTTATCTAATCGTGTTATAGTTTAAGTAGGAAGGTTTTAGGAGGAATAATATGAACTTTATAACAAAAGAAGAACTAGAAAAAAAAGATATTATATCTAAATTTTCTATTAACAATGGGAACTTAGTATTATCAGAAGATTGCGAGTATAAATCTACATTTGATGTAGGAGATATCGTAACTTATAAAGATAATACTGATAAAATTGGAGTAATCTATTTTATTGAAGATAATGAATTTAGTATAAACTGGAATAATGGTACTGAGAGCACTGAAACTTCATCTAACTTAGTAGTTGTACCTCCTACAATAGGACTAGAGCTATTAAATAATAGCGATATTTTAAATCTGTGGGAAAATTTATCAAATGGTAAAAATGAGAGTTTTGACTTAAAGTGTATTTATTTAGACGATAAAGTCGTAAATGAAGTACCTTTTATTAAAGCTTTTAAAAATACTAATAGCATTATTGATAAAAAGTTTAAAAGAACTTTTACACTTTATAGAAAGTTTGGAAATAGCCAAATTTTCAGAACTAATTTATATACTATTTCTAATGGTAAAATAATATTTGATACATCAAGATATGTATACTATTTACTAGAAAACAATGTAATTTATTATTTTATGATGGGATAGATAAACCTGTAATAAATTATAAAATTGATATGCTTAATTTAGCTAATACTACAGCGTATAAAGTAATTTATTATTTAGGTATAGATTTAAATGAAAAAGATTTAACTACTTACCTATTTAAAAAATAAGAGTATGTATTATATAAATATTTAATAAGTTATTTAATAAAAAATCGGAACCTAATAAGATTTATTAAGTTCCGATTTTTTCAATTTATATATTATTAAACATAAATAAAGCTTATGCTAGATAATTATCATTAGCATCTTCATCCTTGATAGTATAAAGCTTAGCATCACCAAAGGAAGCATGGTCTGCAGCATTACCATCTCTACCATCAGTTACTACTAGTTTTAATTCTTTTGCACCGTCTATATTAAGTTCAATATATTTTTGTGCATCAGTTGCTCTCATTAATCCACTTTCATATTTAAGAACTCCATCAACATAAACTTTAAATTCTAAAGATGCTGCTGTTGAGTTTTTCATTTCTCTATCTACACCTACATAAGATGTAAAGTATGAGTAATCTTTATCAGTTAAATCGTAAACTATTGTTGATGTTGAGTGTGTTCCTATACCTTTTTCGTATTCTACTTCATTTCCATTTTCATCTGTAAGTCTTATAGGATTTTCCTCTATAGACTTATCCTTTTGAATAGTTCTCCATCCAGAATTTGCACTCTTCCATTTAATATCTGATAAATAAGTATAGTCTTCCATATTAACTACTGATATAGTTCTAGCTTTTTCAACTGTATTACCATCATTGTCAGTTATAGTATAAGTTACGTTATATCTTCCAGCTTTATTAAAGTTTACATCTCCACTTAATACTACATTAGAGGTTATATCTCCATCTTCTGCATCTATAGCATATACACCTTCTGTTAAGTTAAGTGTTTCACCAACCTTTATTATTTGTGAAGCTGGTATAGTTAATTTTGGTCTTGAGTTTATAGAGTAAACCTTAGTATCTGCCCAAGATGCAAAGTCTCCAAGACCTCCATTACCTGCTTCATCTGATACTAATTTAAGTTCTTTTACTCCAGTTACATCTAAGCTAACAAAATCAGCTTTAGAATCTTTTCTCATTACATCAGAAGTATATACTTCTTCTCCATCTGCAAATATTTTAAACTTTACACTAGTACTGTTATGGTCATAGTTTTTATCTGTTCCTACATATGTAGTAAAGTAAGTATACTCTCCATCTAAGTTATAAACTATTTCTGAATTTTGAGCAGCTCCTAAACCTTTATCAAACTCTTTTATAGTACCGTCTATATTAAGTTTTATTTTACTAGTTGTATTTACTGCACTATCTTTGTTTACAGTTTTCCATCCTGATTCAGCTGACTCCCAATCTAAGTCAGATATATAATCATATTTACTATAAACTATAACTGTTCTTGTTTTTGTTGCAGTATTTCCGTCATTGTCAGTTACACTATAAACTACGTTATATTTACCGCTTTTATTTATAGAGAATCCATCACTTTCTACTTGAACCTTTGAAATTAAGTTTCCATCTTCTATGTCATTTGCAACTACACCATCCATTAAATTAAATTCACTATTTAATTTAACTAAAGTAGTTTCTTCAACACTTAAAGTTGGTTTAGCATTATTAGTTGTTAACTTAGGATTAGCTATAAGACCATGGTCTGCTGTATTTCCATTTCCACCATCATTAACTTCTATTTCTAATGTTTTAACACCTTTAATTGGCACATTTATAGAAACCATATCATCTGCATATTTTATAACATTTGTAGTAGCTAAAGTTTTTCCATCCCCTATTACCTTAAATGTTATACTAGAGTTATTATTTTGCCCTATAGATCCATAGTTAACTCCAACTAAAGCTTCAAAGTTGTCATAATCTTTACCACTTAAATCATAAGTTACCTTTCCATTAGCGTGTATACTGATACCTTTATTAAATGTATTTACCGTTCCATTTACTTTCCCTTGTATATTAGTATTTGTTGATGGAGTTCCCCATTGAGTCTGTACAGATTGCCACTGGCTATCTGATAAATAATCATAATCACTAACAACATTTACAGTTAACATTTCTTTAGTAGTTATACCTTCATCTGTAACAACATACTCTACTTGATAGATACCTTTTTCTGATGAATTAACACCATTGTTTATTATAATTTCAGATGTTATTTCTTCACCATTGTAGTTATATGCTCTCACTAAAGTACTTGGATTAAACTCTTCATTAAGTTTAATATTTATTTCATTTTGTTGTAGTTTTATAGAAGGTGCATATGAATTTGTTTCATAACCCTTGCTTTCATTTAATCTCTTATCAAATGCTACAACCTTATATACAACATTTTCATCAAAATTAGCTTCTGTATCTACAAAACTATTTGTTGATGTAAATGCTATTAATTCATCATTTTTGTATATTTCATATCCCATTAAATCTGATTTTGATTTTTTGTCTATATTAATATTTAATTTTAGATTTTCACCTTCTTTAGAAGTTGTAACCTTTATAGTTGGTTCAGTAGTAAATCCTTCTCCATCATATTCTATATAATCATAGTTTGCGTACCATATTTTCTTATCTGGCTTATTATATCTCTTAGCAAACTCTTTAGTTTCATCAGATACCCAGAATCCATGTCTTTCAAAGTATTCTGTCAAGTCAAGCTCTAAAGCTATACTCGAATAATATGCTAATTTATTTAACTTATCGTTATATTCATTTCCTTCTTCTAAAGTAACATTATTTTCTCTATATAAACTATTTAATTTAGCCCAGTATCCTGGATATATCATTTCTAATTGCCAAAATACAGCTAAGTTTTCAGCAAGTTCACCATCAGCATATTTATTACTATTTGTAGATATTACATTTTTATATACATGACTTTCAAAAGGAATTCTTTTATTTAGTTTATTATAATAATAAGATGATTGTTGAGGTAACATATTATTAGTTACTTCTCCAATTGTTCTTACACCTATATCCATTTTATGTCCAATTTCATGGTCAATTCCCCATCCACCTACATTAGTTAATATATTTGACATAACATCACGTTGTACTCCTATATGTCCGATGGCAGCATACATATAACCATATGGTTGTGCAAGTCTTATGTTCTCTCTAGTATACTTTATATCATTTTTTTCATTTCTTCCATCTATACCTTGATATTCAAATAGCATATTCATATGGTCATTATGCATTTTTAAACTATCTAGAGGTTTAAATCCTTGATTTACATAAGCATCGTATGCACCAGATACAGTACCAGTTATTACTACATTATCTGCTACTAACTCAAATGTATCTATTACTTTTCTATCCATAACATCTGGATTAGCTTCTATATCTTCATCTATTCTTTTTTTGTATTCTTTTAAAAATTTTATAAATTCAACTTCATTAGTATTTTTATCAATTGTAGGGAATTCTTCTACACCTTTAGCAAATCTTATAACAGGAGCTTTACCTTGTTCTTCTGCTGTATAAGGATTTACTATATATACTGGTCCCCCTGGTGTAACACTATGATGATACCAACCATCTTCTTGAGTAACCTTTGGAACTGTTATTACATTCTTTCCTGGATATAATGATACTGTTCTTCCCCAGTTAGCAAAGCTTCCTTCTTGTTGAGAGAACATAAGTTGCGGAAGTGGCTTCCCTTCTTCAACATCAACATATACAGTTATAGTTTCTCCTGGCCTAGCAACTATACCTGTTGGTTGATTGTTATTACCAAATCCGAATTTTAAATTTTTATTATTATGTGCATTTCTATCACCATGTTGTTCTGCAACTACAGTTTTTATATTTTCTATTTTTCCTTGTACTATATTTTTAGCATCTTCTACATCCTCTTTAAATAAATTATATAATGGATGGCCTTTTACTTCTTTTTCTAATTCTTCTAACTTTTTAATATCATTAAACTCTTCACTTACAGTATCCATAACTAAGTTAGAGAATAATCTACTCATTTTTTCAGAAGTTTCATCTTGCTTATATAATCTTAAATCTCCTATTGAAGCCCAATCTTGATTAGCCTTGTCAAATACAAACTTAACCCTCTTTGCTTTTGTTGGATTAAAACTTATTTCTAGCATATCATTTGTACTTGTATAGCTACCTTCGCTTACTTTTTGGAAGTTATTTCCTGAACTAACAGGCGAAATATATATACTAAAGTTATTCGCAAAACCTTTGCATCCATTTCTAGACTTATAAGTTAAACGATTTATAACTTGTGCTTCTTTTAAAGTTAATGTTACCTCATTTTTGAATGTAGAACTATTTGGATTTCCTGTTTCCCAATGGGTATTCGCATCTTCATCTATTGCATACTTTATTGCAGAACTAGCATATTGTCCTCCATTGTTACTTATACTTAAGTTTTTAACTCTATATACATCATCATATTCATTTATATAATCTGTATAAAATGGTTCAAATTTAGATACATTTGCAGTACCACTTTCAACTTGCCCAAATTCAATTAACTCTTTAGCTAAATTTAGCTTTTCAATATATTCATCTTTAAATGGATGTCCATTAGATTCTGCTATTAAATTATTAATAGCTTCAATTGTTCCAAATTCAGGATTAACTTCATTCATTTTTTCATCTACAAATAATATATCTATTTTTTGATCTAATTCATCTGGCATATATAAACCAAATTCATAAGCTAATGCCCAATTTTCATATCCCTTTTTATATACAAACTTTATTCTTCTTACTTCTGTTTCTTTAAATTTTATTTGCAAAGTATCTTTAGTCGTTATACTTGTAGATCCATCTGATATTTTCTCAAATGTATCCCCTTCAGAAGTTCTAGATCCATATATTTCAAACTCTTGTGCAAACCCTCTCGAAACTAGGCTTGTATACATTATTCTATCTATCGTAGTTAACTCATCTAAAGTTATTACCACTTCATTTGTATGGCTAGATGTATTTTGCTTACCTGAATGCCAATTTGTGTTTACATCTCCATCCATGGCTCTTGATATATCATTAGAGGCATATTGTCCACCATTAGTTGTTATACTTGTAACTTTTTCTAATGGTACCTTGAATAATTCATCATAACTTGCTAACCTTTCATCATTAAACGACTTAAAGTTAGATACCTTAGCCTCTGTAAATTCTAATACCTTTCCTTCTAATATTATTCTAGCATTATTAATATCTTCTGCTATTTCACTATATAAAGGATGTGTACTTGCTTCTAAATCAAAAGCTTCTAATTTTTCTAGTGTATTAAATTCTTCACTTAACTCATTCTTTGAATTATTAGTGAATATATTATTCATTTTATCTATTATGTTATCTTCTTTATAAAACATAAATTCAGATGCACTTGCCCAACCTTGATTAGCCTTTTTAAATACAAACTTTATTTTCTTAAATTCAGTTGCATCAAATTTTATTTCTACAACATCTCTTGTTGAATCTTTATACTCACCAGTAGCTACTAATTGAAAATCATCACTATCATCATTAGATGCATATATTTCAAATTCTTCAGCAAAGCCTTTTCCCCCTGCATCTGGTCTTGCTGCATAAACTATTCTATTTAATGTAGTTGCTTCTTTTAAATTAATTATGACCTCATTAGTAAAACTTGAACTATTAGGTGAGCCTGTTTCCCAATGAGTTTTGAAGTTTTCATCTATAGCTTTATCTATGGTGCTACTTCCATATTTCCCACCATTATTAGTTATAGATTCAATATTAGAATTATCCATTTTAAATACTTCATTATAACGCTCCAATAAATCGCTACCATATAAGCTAAATTTAGTTACAGTAGCCTCCTTACTTTCAGTTTCTTCCACCGCTCCATCAACTTGGATAGTATCATTTTGTTTTAATGTCTCTGCAAATACATTAACAGGTGTAGATAGTAAATTTGTTATTGTTGCAGCTAAAATTAGTGTTGATAATTTTCTTTTTAACATTTATTTTCCCCCCGAAATATTATTTCCCAAGAGAAGTACATTAAAAAAAGCTACTCTCTAAAGAGTAGCTAAAAATAAGTCTTAATAAAGATTAATATTTATCGAAAATGCTGTAAGGGTGCATTTACTTGAAAGTAAAGCACTTCAATGAAATATAAAAACTTTATTTACTTAAAAACAAAAAGTCTAATGTACTCTTTGGCAACTGGCTGACATAGTAATTAAACCTTAGTCCCTATAGCTTTGCGTCCTTAAATTTCTTTAAGTTTGCCTATTAAATTTTCAATAATATTGATAATCCTTAATATTATTTACAGTAAAATAATTACTATATAAATTATATCCCATTCTCATTAGCAATCTATTAAAAAGTATTAACTTTCATATTTTTCAACACAATTTTCATTAATAAATATTTATTTTCCTTTTATTCGACTTATATTCCATTTATACTATGCATACTTAACTAATATTAATTATTTTTTAAATTATTCTATTTCTTTTTCTTTCATGTGTTTTTTATGTTTACATCTGCCATGACTTTTCATATGTTCTCCATGTGCAATGTTTCCTCTCCACGATTTTAGCAACTTTGATAATATTACTTCTAATTGCTGTTGTTCTTCTTCATTTATCGCATTGAATAATTCCTTTGACCTATTTTTAAGTTCTTCTTCCTTTAGTAAAATACTTTCTTTACCCTTTTCAGTTATTGATATATTTACTTTTCTCTTGTCATTCTCATCTTTTTCTCTTATTATTAATTCTTTTTCCTCTATCTTGCTTAAAATTTCGCTTAAAGATCCTGAACGAATATCAATAATATTTTGTAATTCACTTTGTGTCATTGTGCCCTTTTCCAAAAGCACTCTTAATATACGTCCTCTTCCATGGTGACCACAATGTTTATTATTTAAAATAGTGCCACATTTCCCTATCATTAGCATAAGTCTCTCTTCTTGAGGTAATTTTTTAAATTCTTCACGCTTTTTAGACTGCTCTTTTAATTCCTTTACCTTTTCTTCTGTTATTTCTCCATTATTTAATAATCTTATGAACTTCTTTCCCCTACAGCATTTTAGTTCATTTACGTCACAACCTTTACCACATATTGGACATTTTTCATATTTAATTTCTTTATTCATATATATTCACTCCTTTTAGTTAGGTACCTTGTTATTTTCATTATACATCCTCTATATATTTTTATCAAGGTACCTAATTAATTTAAAAGCAAAAAAGAAGAAAATGCATTTTACATTTTCTTCTTTCTCTATTTATATTAATTTATTAAGCTTCTTCCTTAATTCCCATTATCCAAGTAGCTATAAATGCAACTGCACCCGCAATAACTAAACCAATACAGTAGTTAACCATTGTATCTGCTGTAGTAATTGCTATAGCTGGTAAAGCTGTAACACCAACAGCTGTCATCTTAACATGTGTAAATACTACATAAGCACCTGCTGCTGCTCCACCAATAGCCGCACCAATAAATGGTTTTCTATATCTTAAGTTTACTCCAAATATAGCTGCTTCTGTTATACCCATTGTACAACTTATTGCTGCTGGTAATGATATAGCTTTCATCTTCTTATTCTTAGTTTTGAAGTATACTGCTAAAGCTGCTCCACCTTGTGCAAAGTTAGCAACTGCCCATATTGGAAGTAATGTATTAAATCCTGTTAAAGCAATAAGTCCTAACTCAATAGCATGGAAGCTATGATGTATACCTGAAATAACTATAGCTGAATATAATCCACCAAAGATTATACCTGCAATATACCAAAATTATTTAATGCATATTGTAAGAATATACTTATTCCATCACCAATCCAGTTAGCAAATGGTCCAACAACTACTAAAGCTAAGAATCCACTTAGTATTACTGTTATTAATGGAGTTAATAATATGTCTAACATATTAGGAACAATTTTTCTAACATTTCTTTCTATTATAGACATTAGGAATATTACAAATAATATTGGTAATACAGTTCCTTGATACCCCTTTAGAGGCATATCAATAATTCCAAATACAGACATTGTTTGAGCTACAGCACCTGATTGTTGTTCCCAAGCATTCATTAATGCTGGGTGAATCATTATACCAGCAACAGTTGCTGCTAAGTAAGTATTACATTTAAATACTTTTGCTGCACTGATAGCAACTAATATTGGTAAGAAGTTAAATGCTGCACTACTAAACATATCAAGTAGTGTCCACCACCAAGTTCCCTCAGCAGAAATACCAAACTTAGAGCATAATCCCATAATTCCCATTAATAATCCTGAAGCAACGATTGCTGGAATTATTGGTACAAATATATCTGATAATAATTTAGCTAATTTTTGAAGTGGATTTAATTTTTCTGCTCCTGAATCTTTAACATCTTGAGTACTCATTTCAGTTATCCCACAAATTTTAATTAATTCAGCATAAACTTTATTAACAGTACCTTGTCCTATAATAACTTGAAATTGTCCACCATTAATAAATGCACCTTTTACGATATCTAGCTTCTCTAACTCTTCTTTGTTAGCTAAACTTTGATCTTTTAATACCATTCTTAATCTTGTCGCACAGTGTGCTGCACTTGCAATATTTTCTGAGCCACCGATATATTTTAATATATCTTGAGCAGCATCATAATACTTGTTAAATACCATTTTTTAATCTTCCCAAATATTTTTATGTTCTTATATTTACCTTGCCATAAAGGCCTTATTCATTTTATGGTAATGTTCCCACGACACTCATAAAAAAAATGTAGTAATGTTCCCACTCTTTCCATAAATAAATGTTTCTCGTTTTCATATCATCTTGTGCATTGTGATTAAATTTATTATTAATTCAAAATTTAATATGATTATATAATTTTATTTTGTATAAGTCCATAGTTTATTTATAATTTTATACTAGAACTTTTTACCTTATTATTAATTAAAAGTAGTTTTACAGGGGAATATTCCCATATAAGCCCTTTGTAAAACCTTTTCATATTTTTATTATACACTATTTCTTTCGACAAGTAAACATTTCAATTTTACTTTTTTTACTACAGAATTATTTTTTTCTATCTTACTATCAAGCTCTTCTAAAATTATCTCTGCTGATTTTCTTCCAGCCGTTTTATAATGATAATGTACAGTTGTAAGTCTCGGTCTTATAACTCTAGAAATTTTAGAATCTCCCATTCCTACCACTGCTACATCATCCGGAACCTTATAATCGTTGTCTATTAGATACTCTATTGCACCTAAAGCTAAATTATCAGTTACAGCAACAATGGCTGTTGGAACATCTTCCCCCTCCATCATCTCTCTAGTTAATATATATCCACTCTTCTCATCAAAATCACCACTCTTAATGTTTTCATAATTTATCTCAATATTATTATTTTTTAATGTCTCTATATAAGCTTGCTTTCTATAAAGCCCAACAGCTTTATCCTCTTCATAAACTCCAATATATCCAATTTTTTTATGACCTTTTGCAATCAAATAATTAGTTATATCTTCTGTTGCTTGAAATTCATCAAAATATACAGATGGAAATTTTTCAATATCTTGTGCAACAACAACTATTGGAACCTCTAAATCTCTTATAACTTCTATATGCTTATCTGTTACCTTCGTTGCCATAAATATTATTCCATCAACTTGATTTGATTTAAATATATTAAGGTATTCTAATTCTTTTTCTATAGATAAATTTGTATTTGCTATCAAAATATCATATCCATTAGGTGATAAAACTTCTGTAATTCCTTCAACCACCCTTGCTGGTGTTTCACTGCTTATCTTAGGAACTATTACTCCAATTAAGTTAGTTTTTTTAGTTCTCATCCCCTTGGCTTGTCTTTGAGGCGTAAAACCTGTTTCATCAAGTACTTTCTTTATTTTTTCTCTTGCTTCTTCACTAACATATCCATTATTTAAATATCTAGAGACAGTAGATTTTGATACTCCTG